>TARA_B110000971_G_scaffold221792_1_pt1 | contig 10134 bp, 10 predicted proteins | sample TARA_B110000971 | Tara Oceans TARA_B110000971 (sample SAMEA4397842) | marine metagenome | biome: Polar Biome; feature: [SRF] surface water layer (ENVO:00010504); material: water (ENVO:00002006), including particulate matter (ENVO:01000060) such as... | depth 5 m | reverse complement strand
AGGATGAGTTAGGGTCGCAAGACGTTTTTTATATTTTTCAAGCCACTTGATATTATCTTTTCTTATTTTGTTGTTTCCGATTGCAACAAAAAATGTATCGTAATTGTTAAAATTTTTTTCTAAATTTTTGAGATTACCAATAATATTAAATGGAAAAGATTTAATTTTATTTACTTGATCATCATAAAAATCAATTATTTTATATTCAGTTAATAAAGCTATTTCTCCAACTACTTTACCATGACCCCCAGCACCAATTATTGCTATCTTTTTAATCATAAAATTTTTTAAAATCTTTATATTGTTTTTTTTGAAACAATATTAACTTTAATGTTTTTAAAATTATTTTCATATCTAAAATAAAACTAATGTTTGATACATAGTAAATATCTAATTTTATACTTTTTTTCCAAGATTTCATTCCTGATGGTTCAGGATTAACTTGAGCTAATCCCGAAATACCTGGTTTAACTAAGTGTCTTTTTTTCTCATATTTTGTATATTTTTTCATATACTCTAATAATAAAGGTCTTGGACCTATGAAACTCATATCATTTTTTAATATGTTAAATAATTGTGGTAATTCATCTAAACCAATTTTTCGCAAATAATTTCCTAGCTTACTCTGTCTATTATATTCAGAAATATTTTTATCAGTATCATATAAACTTTTAAACTTATACAGGGTAAAAATTTTATTATTTAACCCAGGTCTTTTTTGGGTAAAAATTGGAAATCCAATGAAATACCAAATCAAACCAAAAATAAAAATCATAATAGGAAACAGAGCTATAATTAAAAAAAAGCTAATTATTATATCGAATAATCGTTTAAAAAATAATTGATACATAAGTTATAAAAACTTATCCAGCATTTTCTTTATAGAATTGATCTCTGATTTTACTCTCTTAAGATCTTTATTTGGGTTAATTGGAAATATAATACTAACTTTGCCTAAATATTTAGCGTTTATAAGTCGTTTTTTTGGATAAAATTTAAGTTTTTGAAATATTTTTTCTCTATAAATCTCAGGACAAGAGCCAACTGCACATTGAATATTTTTTTTATCAGCTTCCTTCAAAAACTTCGACTGGATGTTTGTTTTATTAAAAAATAAATTAAGACGATAAAAAACATGTCTACATTTGTTGCATGCTTTCTTACTTTTTTTAAAAGGACAAGTTTGACATTTAAAATCTGGTTTTTTTAAAATATTTAGTTTTTGATAATATTTTTTTAATCCTTTTAGATATAAATTAGATATAAAATTTCTTTTTTTTATTTGATTTTCTAGAGATTGTAACTGTATTCTTCCTATAACAGCTTGCATTTCAGTCATTCTATAATTGGAACCTAAATTATCATGCAGCCATCTAAAACCTATCTTGTGTTTTTTAAAAATCTTATTATAATTTTTTCCATGCTCTTTTAACGACCACAACTTGTGCCAGAATTTATTACTATTTGTAGAAATCATTCCTCCTTCGCCACCTGTTGATATAATTTTATCCTGACAGAAAGACCAGGTAGAAATATCTCCAAATGATCCAACCTTCTTACCTTTATAAATAGATCCATGAGCTTGGGAGCAGTCTTCAATTAAAAAAAGTCTATTTTTTTTGGTAAATTTTAAAATTGGATCTAAATCACATGATAATCCATTTAAATGAACAACTATAATAGCTTTTACATTTTTATTATAAGCTTTTTTAATTCCCTGTATAGACAGATTGCCATTATCATCTACATCAGCAAAAACAGGCTTTAGGTTTAAATTTAAAACACAACTTGCTGAAATTATAAAAGACCTTGGTGTAACTATAATTTCATCATTTTTTTTTAAATCTAGAGCTTTTAAAGCCATTTCCAATGCAACACTGCCATTTGATACTGTAATGGAATATTTTACCTTATGATAGTTTGAGAATTCTTTTTCAAATTTTTTACATTCATTTCCTGTCCAATAGTTAGTTTTGTTTTTTTCTAAAACTCTAGAAACTAATTTAATTTGTTTATTGTTATACATATTTTATGAATTTTATTGAAAAAAAGAGTTTGTAACATTTTCTATTAAATTTATCTTATTTTCTTTAGTTAACGTTAAAACTTTATCTAATTGTTGAGCATGTATATTTCTATCAAAGTAATTCTTGGCTAGTTTGATGGATGAATTCCCTGATGAAATTAACCATTTTTCATCAAGAAGTGCTGAGTTTAAATCTTTTGCTACAATATCTATAGACTTACCATATGCACATAAGCCACAATTATGATTTAAAACTAAATCCTGCATCCATCCTCCATGATTTAAAAAAATTGGCTTGCCTGCAGCCAGACAATCAAAAAACTTATTAGCTGAATTAGCCCAATTTTCCCTGATATCAATAACGAAATTAGCAGCCATAGTCGCTGCGGACAAACATCCTCTCATTTCTTTTTTTGGTATAGGTTTTTCAAAAAATAAATTTTTTTCATAGACATTATATTCTTTTGCTTCGTGAATGATTTTTTTTTTTTCTATTCCATCTCCAATTAGTAAAATTTTAACATCAGAGTTTTGTTCTATTAATGCCTTTGCAAGCTTTACAGCATAAGAAAGGTTGTTTACCCTTCCAAAGGATCCTGTATAAACTAATAATGGTTTGTTATTAAGCCATGGTCTTTTATCTCTAAAATCAATTGCCAATCTCTCACTAAACTCAAATTCTTTTAAGTCACAACTATTAGGAATGATGGCAATTTTGTTAGGATTAATATTCTTTGACACGATACCTTTTTTCATCTCTGGAGATAGCGCAATAATTGAATTTGAGTTTTTATAAGACCATGCCTCTAATTTCTTTGCCAAATATATCAAAATTGGATTTTTTAAAATCTTCATTGCGATTGGAATATCTGGCCACAAATCTCTTACCTCAAAAACTACAGGTAAAAAAAATTTTTTTGCAGCTAGAATAGCTGGCAGTGAAATAGTGAGAGGAGTACTACTTGCAAAGACTATATCTCCTTTAATTTTTGATGCTTTTAAGTAAGCCTTCCAGGCAAACATAATAAAAAAAATTAATCTTTTAAAAAATTTAAGATGATTTGAGTACCTTAGGGGTAACCAATGAACTAAGATACCCGACTCATTAGTTTTAAACCATTTATTATTTTGGTGAGGCTCACGAAAAGTAGTGATCACAACAACTTTATGCCCCATTTTAACAAGACGCTTAGCGAATTCGTAAGATCTTGTGCTACCAGACATTTTTGGAGTATTAAAATACTGATGAAAATAAATAATCTTCATCTAATATAAACTTTGATACATACCGTTAAATATAGTCATGACTAATAATAAAATAGATACAGTAGTTAAAAAAAAATAAGATGACATCTGATTTAATAGAACATTAAATGAGAGAATATACGGTATTGTCATCATCATCATTAACCTTTCATATTGCCAATTGAGCCCTAATATTAAAAATATTATAGAAACAAAATTAAAAAAATATAAAAAGAAACATATATCATAAGTAATTAAAAACCTATGTTTATAAGTAAAAATAAATAAATGACATAGACTTATAAACAAAAAATGATACCTAAAATCTCCATAAATAACTCTAGAATCCTTTTGTATATCTGAAATTACGACACCACTTAAAAAAAAATAAAAAATTAAAGATAAAAACAGACCACAAAATAAATAAAAGATATATATATTTTTTTTTATCTTCAAATTTTTCAGAATATACTTTGTTGAAATATATTTCGTTAAAAAAAAGTAGATATAAGTTGAAAAAAATAAAATTCCTGATTTATGTGTAAAAATTGAAAATAGAATAAATAAAATTGATTTAAAATAATTTTTATTTTCTAAATTTGCTAATGATAGAAAAATTAGTGACATTGTTATTCCTTGTCTCATCGCATTAGAAGTTGACATTATAATTGGCCAAGTATGTAAAATTATTATAAATATCAAAATAAAAAAAAAACTATTATTAATTTTTTTATCATTTAAACAAATAGAGATTAAAGTTCCTGAACTAATTGCTAATATGAAAGTAACTAAATGTACACCAATATGCTTACCATAAATTGTTAGAGTGGAAATTCTCCATCCTAAATTATCGCTCCATCCAGCAATATTTAAATTTTCTTTAAAATAAATTTCTCTAAAATCATTGCCAAATCCATATATTCCGTTACCAACAATTAAAGAAAAAATTAAAGAAATTACTACAATCAAATTAATTTTTCTTATTTGAAAAAAATTAGTATTTAATTTCATTTCTAAAAAAAATATACATTGACTTTAATATCCCAATTAAAAAAAAACTTGGTTTAGCATAAAAAGGTACGACCTTTAAAGTTAAATTAAATTTATTATAAATATTAGAGCTAGATCTAATATTAAAAAAAATATAAAAAAAATTCTTAAAGAAATTTCTATTTGATTTTTTTAATACATTTGATTTTAAATAATTTATACTATTTGGGCAAAGCAAAGTTAGATAATCATATTTTTTAACTCTCATAGAAAATTCATCATCCCCACCATAGTGCTTAAATGTTTTGGAGTCATAATTATTTGTTTTTGAAAACACTTCGACTGGATGCAGAAGACATCGGCCAGTTAAAAAATCAACATTTATTGGACTTTTATCTCTTAAATTAAATATATTTAAACCCTCATATACATGCTTAGTTTTGTTAAGAAACCAACTTTTAACAATTGTTCCAGATTTGATAACTGTTTTTTTATCATCGGAATTTATCGACAAACCTCCCACTAAAACTTTTCTTTTATATAATTTTGACAATTTAATTAGCTCTGAAACTGACTCTGGTGCTAATTCAACATCATTATTAATTATTAATAACCAGTCATTTTTATTAGAATTTTTTTTTATATATTTTACTCCTAAATTTATCGCACCACCCCAGTACAAAGATCCTGAACCCTCTAAAACAACTACTTTCGGGAAATTTTTTTTTATATATTTACTTGTGCCATCTGTAGAGCCATCATTTACAATAATTATTTTTAATTTTTCACAATTTTTTTGTTTAATTACTGACTTAATACAATTTATAGTTTTTTTTAGCCTGTTATGGACTGGTATCAATATATATATCAATTTTTTTTAACTCTCTAATAAATGTAAATTATTTTATAGTTTATCATAGTTATCAAAATAATAAATAATCAATATTTTATAGCTGAAAGTAAATATAATTATTTTTTTTCATATCATTTAATGAATAATTATTTTTAAGATCAATAAAAATTTTTTTTTTATGATTTTTATAAAATTTGTTATAAAAGCTTATCTTTTTCAAAAAAACTTTATGCGAAACGGATAAAATTATTATGTCATATTTTTTTGTATGATTTATTTCACTTTTTATAGAGACTTTGTATTTTTTTTTTACATCTTCTTTATTAACTATGGGATCAAAAATATCAAATTTAACATTTTTTTTTTTTAAATAATCTATAATTTGAATAATTTTTGTATTTCGAGTATCAGGGATATTTTCTTTAAAAGTAAAACCCAGGACTGCAATCTTTAATTTGGTAAAATTTAATTTATATTTTTTAGCCAATCTTAAAATTTGTTTTGTAACATAGCTTCCCATACTTTCATTTAATTTTCTTCCAGATAAAATTATTTTAGGTAAATAATTATTTTGTTTTGCTTTGTAAGCTAAATAATAAGGGTCTATGCTAATACAATGTCCTCCAACTAAACCTGGTTTATAATAATGAAAGTTCCATTTAGTACTAGCAGCTTTTAAAACTTCATTTGTAGGTATTTCTAATTTATTAAATAAAATACTAAGTTCATTAACTAATGCTATATTTATATCTCTTTGAATATTTTCAATTACTTTTGCGCTTTCCGCAACTTTTATTGAGGATACTGTATAAATTGAGTGACATATATTTTGATAAAGTTTTTTTACATTTATTAAAGTTTTATTATCATTTGCACCTACAATTTTAGTAATTGTTTTAATGATATTTATTTTATCTCCTGGATTAACTCTCTCAGGAGAATAGGCAATTTTAAAATCTTTGTTAAATTTTAATTTAGAATAATATTCAATAATTGGTATACAAACTTCTTCAGTACAACCTGGAAAGGTTGTAGACTCATAAACTATTGTGCTTCCTTTTTTAATTAATTTTCCAAGTAATTTACTAGATTTTTTTAGCATTGACAGGTCTGGCTTTTTTGATTTAGTAATTGGCGTAGGTACAGTAACAATATAGTAATTTAAATTTTTTATTAAATTATCATCGTTAGTAAAAACTAAATTACTATTTATTATCTCATTTTTTTTGTATTGCTGATTTATATCTATCCCTTTTTTTAATTGTTTAACTCTCTGCGCATCAATGTCATAACAAATTAAAGTTTTTTTTTTTGAAAAAGCCAAAGACAAATCTAAACCAACATATCCAGCTCCTATGACTGCTAATTCAAATTTTACACTTTTATTTTTCATTGGTGGTGATCTTATACTACTACATTAAGTTAAAACTAGAAAATATTAGAGAAAGAATTTAAACAAAATTTTATTATATGGTATTATAATTTATAATATTTTAGTTAAAATTAAAACTTTCGAATATTAAAATTAAACATTATGAAAATCCTAATCATTGGAGACTCTTTAACTTTTGCACATGGTATTAATATAGATAGTACATGGCCTTTTTTGCTTCAAAAAAACGGTCACAAAATAACTCATAGAGGAAGGGGTGGATCCACTATTGTTAAGGTTTTGGATGAATTACATGAAATAAAAGATTGGAATATTGAAAAACAAAATAAATACCCTCTGTATTTTGATATATGCATAGTTCAGGTTGGAATAGTCGACGCATCACCAAGACCTTTTAGCAAAAAGGTTACTTATTTACTCAAGCAATTGCCATTTGGCAATGTGATAATATCAAGATTAAATAGGTCAAAATTATTTCTAAAATATTTTGGGAAACAATGGACATCAGAAAAAGAATTTCTTAAAAAAACAAAAATACTAATAAAAGAAACAAACAAAATTGCAAAAAAAACCTTTTTTTTAGAAATTGCAAAACCGGCTCATTATTTAAAGCAAAATTGTGGAGATTTTTCGAAAGTCATTGAAAAATATAATAGAATTTTAAAAACTAACTGTAAAAATTCTTCGTTTTTAAATGTTTTTAATAATAAAAAAAGTGATAAATATTTACTAAGAGATGGACATCATTTAAATATTCATGGGCATAAAATTATTTACAAAACAATATTAAATAAAATAAAAAATAAAAAATGAAAAAAAATTTAATTTTTTTTCAATCATCTATTGAGCTCACAAATATTATATATTTATTAAAAAAAAATATTTATGGATCAAGCGTAATAATAATTACTGGTGGTGAAAATCTTTTATATCCAATTAAAAAAATTAACTTAGAAAAAAAATACGGAGTAAAAATTTACAATTTTTGCTCAAGTAGTTTAAAAAATCCTTTAAATATTTTAAAAATGTATTTTAGATTTCATTTGAGTAAAGACTCAAAATCAATTTTAAAATATAATTTTGATAAAGCTTATATTTTTAGTCAGTATGTTGACTTTGTGGCTCCAATTTTTTTATCAAAATGTAAAATAAAAAAAATTTATCAAATAATGATTTATGAAGGAAAAAATTATAAAAGATTACTAGAAAAATTTGCTTTCAAAGATCAAAAAAAAATAAATTTAAGAAATAAATTTAAATTTATAATTTTAAAATTTTTACAAAATGATAAAAAAATAAAGATTTCACTGCAAAAAAATAAATTTTATACATTTATTCATTTCAAAGTATTTGGAAAAAAAATTAAATTTCTTCAACCATCATTGAATAAAATAACAATTTTAGATTTATTATCTAAAAAAAATTTATCAAAAAAAAAATAATTTTGTTTATTGACTCAGATGAAGAAAAAATAGTGGGCCCTAAATATATTTTGGTTACAAATAAAATTTTAAAATTAGCATCTTTTTTAAATTATCATATTATTGTTAAAAAACATGTAAGAGAAAATTTAAGTAAGTCAGTTAATTGGCATACTGAGTGGGATTATCTGGTAGAACCACTGCCAATAGAATTATATAATTTAAAAAAAGTAAGGATTGTTATAGCTATGGCTAGCGCAGCACTGGCAACTATTGCAAATAAATATCCAAAATTAAAATGTGTTTCTACAGCTAAATTAATTCAAAATAATAAAAGTGCTAAACAAACAATAATTGAACTTAATTCAATTTGTTCAAAAAATAGATTGCATTATCCAAGTAATATTAGTGAATTCAAAAAACTTATAAGTAAATAATATAAATTTTAAATATTTATTCCCAACAAAAACGACGGGATCGAAATTCTTTAATAATTTTGCTCAATATTTCTTTTCTATCAATTTTTTCAAAATATTTTAATCTTTCATATCCTGCTTCTTTCAATGTTTCGCGAAGTTTTTTATCTTCAAGAATATTTTTTAAATGTGTTGCCATTGATTTTGGAGAATTTAAATCCATCAATAAAGCTGCATCTCCAACTTGATCTTTCAATCCATTTATATCAGGATATAAAACTGGCACACCTAAACTAAATGCCTCTAGTGGAGGTAAATTAGTTGGGCCAAAATACGTAGGCATTACAAGAGCTATGGATTGAGAATATAATGATGCCATTTCTTCGTCATCAACAAAACCTACAAAAAATACTTTTTTTTCAAGATTTAATTTCTTAGTATACTTTTCAACATAATCTTTATTTCCTTTATCTGCACCTGAAAAAATAACTGATACATCTAAATTATAATTTTTTTTTAATTCAGATAAGCCATTAAGTAAGTAGATATGATTCTTATGAGACCAAAATTGGGCTGGATAAAACACATATGGATTAGATATTTTATATTTTTTACTTACGTTAAAATTTTTATAATTTCCTTTAGTGCTCTGAGCAGACTCAAAAGGTAAAACATGAATTCTTTGTAAATCTATTCCATATCTATTTGATAGATTATTTTTACTTAGATCAGAGTCCACTAGAATAGCAACTGCTCGTGGTAAAATTGTATTAAATTTATTATCTCGTTGATCAGATACTTTATTTTGTCGAACTTCTGGAAATTCTAAATCATCTCTGTGACTTAAATCCCAAACTGTGGTTATAAAATTTAAATTTTCAAGAGCTTTGGGTAAGCTAGTGGGTGATAAAAAATAAACTAGATCTATTTTATTTTTTACTAAAATTTTTTCAAAGTATGTATATTTTTGAATTTTCTTTACAATTTTAAATATAGTATTGTCTATAATTTTTTGTCTTAAATAAATCTTCACTTTAGTAAAAAAAGATAAATAAATTAATTTTGCTTTTATGTTATATTGAGATAATTTTACTATATTTTCTCGTATTGTTGTAAAATAAACTACCTCTACTAGATCTTTGGGTAATTTGCTAACAACTAATGCAGAATTAAGTGATTGTTGATATCCTCCACCTGAACTAATTTGTTGATCAAAAATTACTCCTAACTTTATTGGTCTCATTTTAATTAATTTTTTTTTAACACTTTTTTTAATGTATTAATAACAAGTATGATTTGTTTTTGAGTTAAAGCTAATCCACTTGGTATATAAAACCCTTTTTTATAAAGTTTTTCAGCAACTGGATAAGTTTGATTTTTAAACAATCCTAATTTTTTTAACACTGGCTGCTTATGCATTGGGTAAAAAAATGGACGACAACCAATACCTAGTTTGTTCATTTTTTTTATAACCACTTCTGCGCTAATTTTTAATGAATCATTCAAAATTATTCCATAAACCCAATAAATATTCTCTGCATAACTTGTAAACTCTGTTGGTAGACTTATTCCAGAAATATTTTTCAATAATTTATTATAAGTTCTTCCTATTAATCTTTTTTTTTTTATAAATTTATCTAGTTGTTCTAATTGAGCAACACCTACAGCAGCCTGTAAATTAGTCATTCGATAATTCCATCCAAATTTTTTATGCAAAAATCTTTTACCTTTTATAAAACATAAATTTCGAAGGTCCCTGCATCTCTTAGCAATCATATCATTATCAGTTA
>TARA_B110000971_G_scaffold70495_1_pt1 | contig 10141 bp, 9 predicted proteins | sample TARA_B110000971 | Tara Oceans TARA_B110000971 (sample SAMEA4397842) | marine metagenome | biome: Polar Biome; feature: [SRF] surface water layer (ENVO:00010504); material: water (ENVO:00002006), including particulate matter (ENVO:01000060) such as... | depth 5 m | reverse complement strand
TTTATAATGAATAACCCGTCGGTTCACTAGAACCCATCATGGAACCGAAACCATTGGACATGGAACTAGATTGATTCGTCATTTTAGGGAGAGTGAATTCCTGAGGAGGAGGAGGCGGAGCTTCCTGAGTAGAGATTTGAGGAGGACTTGGTCCCTGACCACCTAATAAAGGAGCATTCATCCCGGCAGCATACTGCTGTAATTGTGGCGATTCGGCGGGTGCGTTCTGTAAGGCGGAAGACACATGAACAAATAATAATGTATTCTGAAGAATAATATAGATGATCGGGAAAATCAAGAAGATCCATGCTAATTCTGTTTTATTGTATTGACAAAGACCATACATAATGATACCGAGGGTTAATAAGAATTTTAATTCTTGTGCCGAATACATATTATATAAATTCTCCATCTTTAAAGTATTATATCTACCTAATCTCTGTCTCGTGAAATAGATACAGATCATAGAGAGGGCGAGGATAATACCATAGATAATAACCGGAGAACACATTTTCGTAGTCAAAAGTTCATTCACTTCATTTAACGTTTCCATTTTATATATACTAAAAATATAAAAAAAGAACAAAGAAAAAGAACAATTAAATCTAAAATTTGATATTTCATTTAATTTCTATGAATTGAATTGAAAAGAAACTTCTTAAAATGTGCTTCACGCGCTCCTGTAGGGTGAAACGTGAAAAAAAGCGACCTAAGGTTTATCGGGTTCATCCCAAACCGCCACCGCCATCCTTCACTATGGATGAAGTCATTCAGTGTCATGGTTGTTTCCAGAGATTTTCTCTAGATCAGATTAAAATTAATTGTGCAGGTTGTGATAAATTCTTTCATTGTAAAGTTGCGGGTACTTGTTATGGGAAACATTGTACCTCTGAATTCGGTACAAATCAAGTTCATCGCTTATCGTGGTGTATCAATTGTGTGCCCGGAATACCCGCGAATAAAATCAGGGTGAAGAGAGAAGATCCTTGTATCTGTAATGAATGTTACACTGATTAACTTTATCTTCTTCTTTTAGTATGTTTCTTTTTCTTTCTTCTAGTGGATTTATTTTTCTTACGCTTTTTTATAGATTTCTTTATTTTTTTAGAAGATTTCTTTTTATATTTGGCGCCTGCTTTTTGATGACTACAATATTCACATGTAGGTTCACCCGTTCTCAGAGCCCCTTGATTATCTGCATGAAGTATTACTCTTTGATCGCAATTATCATTTCTACGACGGGTTATAAAATTAAACCATTGTTTATGCGTTTCAGAATTGCAACCTGAATTACCTCTTTCACAAGAGCATTTCGGCCATATATCTTGAGGATTTCCGCTATCTTCGGCCATTCTTAATCTATCATCGTACGTCTGACTACCATAATCATGTAGAAGTTTTTGGCCGACTGGTCCTAATTTCTCTGGATCAAATGGTTCATCCATATTTTTTACAACGTTTTCATCATATGTTTCATGGTCCTCACCCCCTGGTCTCGCACCCCCCCTCATTATATATATATAGTAGATAATTATTCAAACCCTCTGTATTTATAAATTAATGTTTTTAACTTGGTAAATATAATTTGACTCGTTCTTTTTGTGATCATAAATGTATTATCTAGTGAATTTACTATATGTTTATGAATTTCACCGATCTCTAATAAATGAGAAACGGTTTCTACAATATCACCATTGATCTTATTACTTTTATAAATTACAATTGATAGATCTTCATTAAAGACTGTTAAATTTTTGACGATATATCTATAAAACCATATTTCACGACTATCTTCATCAATTCTAAAGATCTGTTTCTCCATCTTGGCCATTTCAGTTAAGAAATATTCTGAATCTGGATAATATCTTAATTTCCACGCTAATTTATGTGTCTTAACGGGGAAGACTATCTTTTTTAGTATTTGTTTTTCATTATTAATTTTCCAATTCAGATGTTCGGTTTTAATATTTCTATTGAGATCGTGGATTACTTGATAACTATTTCCAAGATGGATATCGGATCCAATAATTTTAGGTAATTCACCTTTCATTAAATCTAAATAATTAGGTACATTGTGAAAGATAATATTTCCCTGAGTATCATGTCCTCGTCGGCCAGCTCTGCCACTCATTTGTAAATAATCCGATGTCGTATATTCTGGGTCTTTATAGCCCGTTAAAACAACACTACGAATAGGTAAATCAATTCCTAAGCAGAGTGTTTTATCACTGATAACGATACCTAATTTTCTTTCACTCATTAGTCTCTGTAAAATCCAATTATAAACATCGGGCATAGATGATACATAGAGACCAATTCCTCTCTTGAGAAGCTGAAAATAAGGATTTTCATAATCAACCGTTAAACCTATGGATTTTTTAATTTCTCTACGAATACTCTTGATTTCTTCTCCACTCATCGGTTCACCGCGACTAAATACATATTCAGAATGTTTCTTAAAAACATCTATATCCCTAAAATCTGGATTTTCTATGAAATTATTATATTCATTTACGAGATTTGATTTTGCTTTTCCCGAGCATTTATAGATACATTTATTGTAATAATCTGTCATATCCGAAATATATTTATTTTTTTGATCTTTATCGTAGCGACTCATCTTCTCACTCTTTTCGGTTCGGGCATCATTTGTTTTAATTTTAATACTCTCTGAATAAACTGTTCTTTTTTCCATATACTTTTGAAAAAGTTCACTTTTCTTTTGAAGAATATCATAATGAAAGGGATAATTAATATGTTCTTCATTTTGTAAATCCTCATAGAGATTCAGGAAAATTTCTTTGGAGACTTCTTCTTGTGTATGAAAATATAACATCGGTAAAAGATCTTTTTCCTTACAATCTTTAAACAACTGAATTATATTATTACTTTTGCTTCTGACTGGTGGGTGATTCAGGACCTCCGGAGCCCGAAATAGATTAGTGATTTCAATCATATAATCTGGATATTTATCATAGATATCTCTGAGACCTAATTTGAGAAATGATTCATAATCTTTCGTATCGTCAAGCGTTAATAATTTATCTTTGCTAAAATATTTATCAGGAGATAAATATTCAATTTCGTCTTCTAAATCATCTTTTTCAAAGATATCATAAATACTTTCATATAAGTTGATTAAATCTTTTGGAGTGAAGGGAATATTTTGAATACTATTAAAATCAGATAAGTCTAAACAGGATAAAGGATGTAAATCAGTTAATTTATCATTATAAATCCACCTCTGAATATTAATAAATCGTTTTTTATATTCAACATATTCTATGTTCATATCAGGATGAATTTTTTGAAAGATATTCCTTAAGAACTCTATATTATCAATCGTCGCAGATAATGCCAAGAAAGGACATCTAATACATTTAATAATATTTTCATATTGTATCATATCATTGAGATTGTGAATTTCATCAAAGACAGCATAATTAAAATCTGTATAGATTTTAGGTAAATATTGCTCAATAACATCGGGTGTACCGATAAAGATATTCGTTTGGTTATCATAAGATAAATGTCCCATATTTTCTACTAAATAATGAACCCTATAACCCATCTTAATAAAATTAGCCCCAACCTGAAAAGCGACCGGTTTCGCGGGGCAAACATATAAGATTTTATGATGAAGAATACCCGTCGCCATCGCCACGAATGTTTTTCCGGATGATGTCGGTGCTTTCACTAAGATAGATTTATTCTGTTTAATAAATTGGATCACTGTTTTTTGCCATTCATCTAGTTTATATTCACCTTTATCCCAGAAATTTAATGGAGGTAAAAGATCACTACATTCTTTCATGAGATAACTTTTAGTATCACAATCCATGAACTTCTTATCTAAACGCCTCATAATCTTATGATATTTTGTATCATTTAAAATGTATTCGTGTTGTCCATATTTGAGACTGTAATATAAAATTAAGATTTGTGACATATAATCCTTTTTTTCTTCTTTTTGAAGTTTCACGAAATATTCTAAAAGATTTACTTTAAAAATTTGCTTCCCTTCCTCTGTCTTAAGATAAGTAAATTTATCCATATAATTCTTTTCACTTATACTCTGAAATGCATAATCAATTTTCATCAAATCATCTTTAATCAGTTTCTCATTTCGTTTTATATTTTGTTCTTGGATAATCAAATCTTTCTTTTTCATCGGTTTAGGTTTTTTAGATTGGTGAATGACTTCTTTCTGTTCAGATTTATCATTATCAAGAATCATATGTTTTAAATTTGTATTAATACCTTGACCCAGATCGCGAATAAATACATTGAATAAAGCATTATTATGTGTTTCCCAAAAGATAGTTTCCATATCAATATATATTTTTTATATGATATGTTTAAATAAAAAGGATATCAAATTTTAATTAGATTTCCTACGTTTTCTAGTAGGTTTACGTTTTCTAGTAGGTTTACGTTTTCTAGTATGTTTACGTTTTCTAGTATGTTTACGTTTTTTAGTTTTATATTTCAATCGTGCCCTCGGAATCGGGATAGGGGTGGCATGGTCAGCGCCAGACCCAGTACCTGCTACATCACTCTTCTTTTTAGGAGCAGCGATTGACGACTGTGTGGGGGATCGTAAATTCTCCAGTTCCGCATTTTTAGCCTCTATCTCTCCCCTTTTCTTGTCAATAAACTCCTGCTCTGGCTCTTTTTTTTCATTTTCTTCTTGAATGAAAAACTCCAGCGATTCAATTTCGAATTCCAGCAATTCAATTTTTTCTTCCAGGGATTTTTCTTGTATAGATACTGGAATAGATACACCGGATTCCGGCTCGGGTTCCGGCTGCACCAACAGCGCCGGCAGCGCCGGCAGCGCCGATACCACGTTTTTGGCGATCGCGGGTACTGTTTCTTTACGAAAATCATCAATATCTTCAAGCAACACCGAAGTCGCAACTTTCTCCCCGCTGGTGTGGTATGCCCGCATGTATCTCACATCTGGTGGCGTGGGAGGTGAGGGTTCTGGTTCCGCCACCGCCTCTGGCACCGCCTTCGTCTTTGATTTCTTTGCCATTATATTATATATATATTAAATTTAATCTGATTTATTCTGATTTATTCCGATTTTCCACCTCTACTTAGGAAGGCGATAACTAAATTAGAGCCATGCATAAACAAAAAGGCGAAGACTATTAATACAACGATCGTCTTTATAAATTTAACATTATCATTCATATTAATTAATGAACTGAAATCTAAATAAGGACTAAAATCCAGAGTTACGTGAGTGGGTTTATCATATAAATCTGTATATAATCTTTCTAACAATAACGTAGTATTAGATGGAACATTACAGACTCTTGATTCATATTCTTTGGAAATCGCGATGATATTTTTAATTGCTTGTGGAATTAATGGTCCTAATTCATCAACTAGTTTATTTATTTTATATCTTTCATCGTTATCGGCTTGCATAATATCTATTTTATCATTTCCTACAATGGAAAATATCAATGATCCGATCATAAGTGTTTTATCGGCGACACCGGTTTGACACATGGATTTTCCTAAATTCAATAAATTCATACATTCCTGAACATGATGAGATTTCATAGTGATAATCTTTCTTAACTTCCGTTTCAGATAATTAATATCTATCGTAGTAAACTCTTTAACAGATGTATAACCCGCGATACGAGTTTGAATATCTAAATCATCGTCTCCTGTATTTAATTTATCATTAACACACGCTTCAAATGCGGAATCATATTGTAAACCCGATAACATATCACTAAAACTATTTAAACTATTCATAGCAGAAGTCTCTTCATTTATAATCATTTCATCTATCATTTGGGTAGTAAAATCCTCAACTTCTTCGGCTATAATATCATCTGGTCCAAAGGTATCATTTGGACACACGGCCCATGTAGGTTTATTTTCGGGCAAACAGTTTACAATTGAACCACGATTAGTATTAATATCTCTTCTTAATTTCGGAAAATCATATACGTCTACTTCTAAATTACCTGTCTGTCCGATAAATTCTGGTCTCATATATTCTTCGGGTAATGTATATTCCATGGTTCCAGGTGTTCTACTACCAATATATCTTAGTATCTCTTCATTTGTCATGCCCTGACTCGTGCTCATCCAATAATTTTTGATCCGATTACCCTCATCAGAACCAGAATTAGCAGATGACCAATTAATACGATCTACATTTAATCCTAATAAATTAGCAGATTGTTGATTTTGGAACCAGGTAGGAGTACCCGTTTCACCTGGTCCTAGAGATCCACTCTCAGGATCGCCACTTACATTACACATTTCATATTTACCAGCATTGATTAAATTACGTTTTGATCCCACTCTCGGATTATTAAGATCACCTTCTTCATCTAAACATTCACTACATAAGGCATTGGTAATGTAAGTTGGCTGAGCAGTCGTGTTCTCTGTAGTGGCCGTACTATCGTCATTTAATGTGGCACAAATATTAAAACATGTTTTATTAAAATCAGCTTGACCATATTGGGGGTCAGATGTGCTCGTTGCATCCATAAAACCCTGATAACTTGTTTCTAAAATACCACGCCCATCTCTATTATAATTCGGACAACTTTCTTTGGTTCCAGTAAATACCATATTATAATTAAGATATATTTTATTTAATCCATAAAATATATGAATTCGGATCTTTTTTTCAAAGGTAGTTCGGGATGTATTTTTAGACCCAATATACCATGCGCAAAAAGTAAAAAAAAAAGAAGTAAAAAAAAAATCACGAAATTGTTTCTCAAAAAAAACAAAGAATATCAAATCGGATTAGATATAAAAAAAATACCAGGTTATCAAAAATGGACTATCTTGTGGGAAGAAACTTGTATGTCACCTGAATATGGTGATCTTTTAAAAAACACTGATATCACAGGATGCCTTAAATCGCAAAATATAAATCCAAGTACACTACCACTTCATCGCACATTCACACTTTATCAAGGAGCATATGGTGGACCGACACTTTATAATTATAGTAATAAAATAATTAAAGAGTCTCACTTCAAGGGAAACAAAGCATTTTTAAAAATATTTCTGAAATTTTTTAAATTGCTTGGGAATATTTTTCACGGTCTATGTCAATTGAATAAACATAAGATATGTCATCATGATATTAATATTAATAATATACTTATCAAGGATAATGAATCATATATTATAGATTATGATATCAGTTTGAAAATTAATAAATCATTAAATAAGAATGATTTCTTAAAAGATAGGATGATCCTGGAATATGATAACTATAGAATATATGAACCATATTCTTATGAATATATTTATTTTATACTTGAAAATGAAAATATATTAAAAGAGCAAGAGAATATAGCACTCTATCAACCCCGATATAATTATTATGAAATGTACGAACCAATTCATCACAAATTATTTAACACCGACACGGACAATCAGAGATTTGAATTATTAGAAGATAAATTACTCAAAGTAAACAAACCAAATTTGGAAGGGTTGATTGATAAATTAGATGTTTATTCGCTAGGCATGTTAATTTTATCACTCTTCATCAGTCTATCCGAAAAATATGAAATAGATATTGAAACGATAATCAAATTATTTAAATTAATAGAATTAAAACCCTATATGGATCTAATTAAAGATATGATCGCATTTGATTATAGGGATAGAATAGATATCCACGAAGCATATGAAAGATATAAAAATTTGATATCTTAAATTAAATCAGAATAAATCAGAATAAATCAGAATAAATCAAAGAGATGTTAGATTACTACGGATCAATCATCAAATCTGAGGCGGAGGTAGATCAAGAACTTATTCAGAAGTTTAGAGAAAAATGTTATGAGTCGTATATGAAAAAGATCATCCGAGATCTGAGAGAAGAAGAAGTTCTACAGAAAGAATACTCTGTATCAGGTTGGATGGTATTTCATGGTAAAACGATTCATGAAATTATTGAAAAAACAATTAGTTATCAAAAACAAAAGAATGAAAAGAAAATCAAGTTTCTCTATTGCTACAATCAACTCTTTAGGGATAGAGATGTCTTGAGGTTAATTTGTGATAAGATTTAATTAACGTCTTCTAGTTCTACCCAAGCGGGGTTCTTTTAATCTATCGGAATTCATTATCAATATAAAATATTTAGACTAAAAATCCAGCACTCATGTTTGCATTTTGCCCCATACCCTCTGCGGGTTGTCGTCCATGATAAGGAGCCATTAATTTATTACATACTTGATCATTTAATATTTCTAAGACCTGAATTTGTCTGTATTTATTATCACCGCAATCATCGTGAGAACCAAAGGCTCTTGACATACCTACATCTATTCGCCATAACCTATCGTTATATAAAGCATTCATATATTTATTATCCATAAACTGAGGCGTATGAGCCACAACGATTCTTTCTAAAGGTTCCATTAGACGATTTCTGGAATTAATTATTCTTAAGAGTTCATTATAACCTCTTTCGGTATTTTCACCGTGTCCATCTTCTTCAGAATATAATCTACACCAGAAGGGAGACATATCATCGTCATCTCTAAATATTTCATCAAATATTTTATCTTGTCTCTCATCTCCCTGTTTTAATAACCATTTCTGAACGATCTGATTTAATTCATGAATAGAATATTTACTCATTAATTTATGACTTACACCACCGTGAACAAATAAATTCTTACCTATAATGGTAATTGATTTTTTTTGTATTGCATAATGCTTCGCGATATTACCACCTCTTTCAAATACTTTTAGTCTGTGATAATATCCATAAGGATAACCATCATCAGTATATTTTTTATTTCTTTCATTTGCCGGAACAAATTCTAAAAATTCCTGAGGAGATACATATCTAAAATCACGATCAATATTCATTAGTTCGTGATTACCCAACATCCCCAAAACACGACCCCCTTGAGCTTTCGCCATTACATCTAATTTCTGAAAAATCTGAATAATTTGCATATTACTTCCCTCATCTTCTGTAACATCATTTAAATCTTCTATACAATTTTGTTTCCAGTTATCAGGTCTACATCTATCAATCTGATCGCCTAATTGAATAACCCATGTATCACCTCCGCACCAGGATATTTCATTCACATTGTAAGGGAAAATATTTTGAGGAATAACCTTAGCCAAGCGCAAAGCAATTAAAGTTACTCTTAAGTCGCCGTGTAAATCACCTACCGCGATTAGTCTTCTCACTTTAGGATACATACCGATTTGATCATATTTTTCCATATTAGGATCCTGTTGAATAGATTTAACTTCATTTTGACCAGAATTATATGCGACCTTGGATTGATGATCTTCTAAAGCAACGACCTTTTCCTGATTTGTAAAGGGTTCAGACATTCTACGATCCCTAGTTACCTGAGCTTGGGCGGGCGATGTCCCCGTAACATTCGTTTTTTGTATATTCAGAGGTTGTGAGGTACTTCTTTTAAGATTACCTTGTGAACTCTGATTTATAATTTTGGTTTGATTATTTGCAGATATATTCGCAGATATATTCGGCGATGAATGTCTTCGTTGTCTATATGTTTCTTTTTTATACTGAACCCATTTTTGGATTTCACCGACAACTTGTTGTCTCGTATGATTTTGTAATTCAGATGATTGAATTATATTATATTTAATACAGATATCACTGATTTCTTTATCTGATAATTGAGTGATATTAATATCCATCTTTAACTTAATAGAGAATTCATCTATTCTTTTTAAACTAATTTTTTTTTATATAATCATTATAAATGAGTGCCGAGAAAAAGAAGCAGATGCTAATATATCTGAATACGACAGTGCATTATAAAAATCCCACGATATGGATGAATATGGGCACTGCTAAGTTGGACAAAATAGTTGGAAAGATTGCGAAAGGTTTCTTGAAGAGCCAAGGTGAAGGTACAGCCAGCCCAGAAGAAATAGCAAAGGTGGCTGAAGAATTCATTCAGATTTTACGCGCTAGAAGTGAGGAATTTAAGACCGCGATGCTGGAGGTAAATGGCCACCTAGAAGAAGCATTAGCCATACTTGAAAGAGGTCACCGGGCCGCGATAGGAAATGCCCCGGTTCACGAGCCGAAGGGGGAGGCCTATCGCCAACCCCAACCTGAACCTGAACC
>TARA_B110000971_G_scaffold17293_1_pt1 | contig 10161 bp, 10 predicted proteins | sample TARA_B110000971 | Tara Oceans TARA_B110000971 (sample SAMEA4397842) | marine metagenome | biome: Polar Biome; feature: [SRF] surface water layer (ENVO:00010504); material: water (ENVO:00002006), including particulate matter (ENVO:01000060) such as... | depth 5 m | reverse complement strand
TAGAAGTTATGGGAAGAGATGCTGGACATATTGCTTTAAGCTCAGGTATAGCTGGAGGCGCAGATATAATTTTATTACCTGAAATTAAGTATTCATTTAAAGGTATTGTTAATAAATTAAATGAAATGAAAAAAAAAAATTTAAAACATTCATTAGTTGTTGTTGCAGAAGCTGTTAAAAAAGAGAACGGTGAGAAAGTTATTCATGAATATAAAGACGGTCAAAAGCGCCTAGGTGGAATTGGAGACTATATTGCAAATCAAATTATGTCTAAGACTGATATAGAGTGTAGGGTTACCGCATTAGGACACGTACAAAGAGGTGCTCCCCCAACTCATAATGACAGGATTTTAGCTAGTGCCTTTGGTGTTTACGCAGTAGATTTATTATTTGAAAATAAATTTGACAGGATGGTTGCTTGGAAAGACAGAAAGGTTATTGACGTTCCTATAACAAATGCAATATCTACCTATAAAAATGTAGAAAGAAAAGATGCACTGGTTGAAACAGCTCTATCTTTAGGAATATACATTGGAGATATTAATTAGCTAATGATTAACGTTCTTACAAAACCATTTAAAGAATTTTTTAAATTAGAATCTGCGTCAGGTTTGATTTTACTGTTTGCAGCTACTATCGCACTGATAATAAGTAATAGTAATTTTGGAACTCTTTATTTTAATACCTTACAAAAATATATAAGTATAGGAATAGGTAACTTTTCGTTAAAATTAAGTCTTATTCATTGGATTAATGATGTCTTAATGACAGTTTTTTTTTTCTTAGTATCTTTAGAAATTAAAAGAGAAATAGTTCAAGGTGAACTAACAAATCCCAAACAAGCGCTACTACCTATAATTGGCGCAGTAGGTGGTATGGCTGTTCCTGCTGCAATCTACATAATAATTAATATAAATTCTCCTGAAACTTTAGGCGGTTGGGCAATACCCTCTGCTACAGATATTGCTTTTTCATTAGGTGTTTTGTCTTTACTGGGAAAAAGAGTTCCCATATCTTTAAAAATTTTTTTAACAGCGCTTGCTATTATTGATGATTTAGGTGCAATAGTTATTATAGCTTTTTTTTACTCAGGAAATGTCGAGGTCTATTATTTATTGCTTATGCTCGCTGCTGTATTGGTATTAGTAGCATTAAACAAATATAATGTAAGAGCTTTTATTCCATATTTAATTGTTGGAATTTTATTATGGGAATTCACACACCAATCAGGAATTCACGCTACTATAGCTGGTGTACTACTTGCCCTTCTAATACCTCATGATAAAAATAATAAAAATAAATCGTTATTATTAAAATTAGAGCATGCTATTGCACCATACGTTGCATTTGGCATAATGCCTCTTTTTGCATTTGCAAATGCGGGTGTTTCTCTAGAAGGAATTAGTTTAAATACTTTGCTTAATCCAGTCCCCCTTGGGATTTTATGTGGTTTATTTTTTGGCAAACAAATAGGTGTGTTCTTGTTTGCGTATGTGGCTGTTAAATTAAATCTTGCACAAAAGCCTAACAATTCAAATTGGACATCTCTGTATGCAGTTTCTGTACTCACTGGAATAGGTTTTACAATGAGTTTATTTGTGGGAAATTTAGCATTTGCTAACTCACCGATGTATTTAGACGGTGTAAAAATTGGTGTTTTAAGTGGTTCGCTGCTATCAACACTTGTGGGATATTTTTTACTAATTTTTTCTACAAAAAAATGATCAACCCTGAAATAATCAAAATTGCTTCCGATACTAGTAACTGCGGAATTAATTTGAATTCAAAACTTATCGCAACATCTAAAAATAAAATTTGCGGTGACAAAATTACTATAGAAATTGAAATATTTAATAATAAGATTGAAAAAATGTCATACGAAACAGAATCATGTATATTTTGCCAGGCTTCTGCTAGCTTACTTTCAAAGGTTATAAAAAGATCAAATATTGAAAACTTACGAGATGACGTAACTGAAATTAATATGTTGCATAAGAATAAAAAAATTGTTCTTAAAAAAAAATATAAACCTTTCAGAAAATTATTTCAGCAAAAATACAGGGAAAGATTTAATTGTATTCTTTTACCTTTTAATGCTTTATTAAAAGTAGTTAATATAGCCATATGAAGAAAATAATAACTTTATTTATAATTATGTTTAGTTTCTTTTCAAAAGGCAACACTCAATACGATCAACTTGCTACTGATTTCTCTTTTAAGGATGTTGAGGGTAATAGTATTAATCTAGCAAACTATAAAGAAAGAGTTTTAATTGTAGTAAATGTAGCGAGTAGATGCGGTTTTACAAATCAATATAAAGGCTTACAATCATTATGGAGTAAATACGAAAAAAAAGGTCTAATTATTATAGGAGTCCCGTCTAATGACTTCATGCAAGAACCTGGAACTAACAAAGAAATTAAAGATTTTTGCGAAACAACTTTTGGCATTAACTTTCCTATTACAGAAAAAATAAATGTAATTGGTGGTAATGCTCATCCTTTTTTTATTTGGGCAAAGAAAAATTTTGGTTCTGGAGCTGTACCAAAGTGGAATTTTCATAAAATTATCATAGGTAAAAATGGAAAAGTTGTAAAAACATTTTCCTCAGTAACAAAGCCATCTTCCGCAAAATTTATCTCGACTATAGAAAAAGAAATTAAAAATTAAAACTCATACCATCAAAAGCAGGTACTATATTTGTGGGTAATTTTTTTATTAAATTGTTGTAATCAAAATCAACATGTAAATTCGTCAATATTGTTTTTTTTGCTTTAAACTCTTTTGCTAAAGACATTGCAGTTTCTAAATTAAAGTGTCCTGGGTGAAATTTAATACGTAAGCAGTCAATTATAAGGTAATCTAAATTATATAATAATTTTCTTGATTTAAGAGGAATAAAACTACAGTCACTTAAATAAGCAACTTTATTAATAATATAAGCTGTAGATTTAGTGAGACCGTGCAAAGTTTCAAAAGATTGAATCTTTACCTTGTTATTTCCTTTTTTAATGGTGAAGTCATTTTTTATAATATTACTTTTTAAGATTGGTCTATAACCTTGTTTTTTGATAAAACAAAAATCAAACTTTTTTTTCAATTCAATAATAGTTTTTTTACTGCCGTAAATATTAATTTTTTTTTTATTTTTCCAGAAAAAGGGTCTTAATTCAAATATACCAAATGTTTGATCTGCGTGTTCATGAGTGTAAATAACTGCATCAATATTTTTTATTTTATTTTTCTGAAACTGAGTCTTTATATCTGGTGAGGTGTCAATTAACGTTGATATGTTTTTAAACTGAAAATGTGCACTACATCTGGTCCTTATATTTTTTTTATTATATTTGCTACAATTACCCCAATAATTAGTAATCCATGGTGATCCAAGTGAGCTACCGCAGCCTAAAATTGTAAACTTATTCAATTAATTTGCCCAAATAGTTTAAGAAAATTTAATGATGTTGTTTGCCCAAAGTCATTAGGATTAATATTTTTAAGTTTTGCCAGAAAATTTATAGTATGAACAATATGTGATGGTTCATTAGGTTTTCCTCTTAATGGTTCTGGTGAAAGATAGGGAGAGTCAGTTTCAACTAAAATTTTATCATTAGGTAATGACAAAAAAGTATTTGCTAATTCTTTAGATTTTTTAAAAGTTACTACTCCACTAGCAGAGATATAACATCCAAGATCAATTAATTTATGTGCAAACTCTTTAGTGCCTGTAAAACAGTGAATTAAAATCTTAAAATCTTTATTTTTTTTTTCAGAAATGAGAATTTTATACGTATCTTCTTCTGCTGACCTTGTGTGAACAATTAAGGGGAGGTTTAAAATTTGTGCAGCTTTAATGTGTTCAATAAAAATTTTTTTTTGAATTTCTCGATCTGAGTAATCGTAATAAAAATCAAGCCCTGTTTCACCTATGCCAATAATTTTTTTGCTTATACTTATTTTTTTAATAATTTCTTCCTTGTTTAGGTTTTTGTAATCTTTTGTTTCGTGCGGGTGTATTCCATATGTACCATAAATATTTTGATATCTTTCTGTAATTTCTAAAATACGGTCATAACTCTTATTTGTAGTAGAGATACTTAATAAGTACTTAACATTATTATTTATAGCTCTTTTAACAACCTCGTCTAGATTTGAAAATAGAGGTTCATACTCTAGGTGACAATGTGAATCAATTATCATTTTCTATTTTTTTGAAAAGTATTGTTGTTTTCTTAAATTTTAAATTATGGTTAAAGATATTTTCATTAGTTATCGAATTTAATAATCTGTCTTTTTTACTCAAATTCATAATATCTAATATTTTATCACTACTGCTGGGAATGATTGGACTCAATAAAATACTTATATTTTTTATTTGTGTAACAATCGAATAAAGAACATTGTTCATGCGTTCTATATTTGTTTTTTTTAACGCCCATGGCTCTAAATCGTTAAAATATTTGTTTGCATTAAAAGAGAACTCTACAACTTTTTTTACATAAATATTTAAATCTTGTTTATTGATATCAAATATCAATTCATCAACTTTATTAGTTAAATTATTTATTAAATCAGAGTCCACTTTTTCTAATTTAGTAGGTTTTGGTAACATTCCTGCACAATTTTTTTCTATAAAGCTAAATACTCTTTGGCATAAGTTACCAAAATTATTTGCAAGATCATTGTTAATACAGTTTTTAAGATTTTCCATTGATATGTTTCCATCGTTTCCTAAAGAAACCTCTTTAATGAGATAATAACGTAATTGATCAATGCCATATTTATCAATAATATCTAAAGGATCCAATATATTTCCAAAAGATTTTGACATTTTTTTGTCATCTGAAAGTATCCATCCATGGCCATAAATTTTAAGGGGAAGCGGTAATTTTGCTGCCATTAAAAAGGCAGGCCAGTAAACTGCGTGAAATCTTAGAATATCTTTTCCTATAATATGAATGTCTACAGGCCAAAAATTTTTAAAAAGCTTATTATTGACGTCTGGAAAATTAAGAGCACTAATATAATTCGTTAGTGCGTCAAGCCATACGTAGACTATATGTTTTGTATCTTCAGGTACCTCTATGCCCCATTTAAAGGAGGTTCTACTTACAGATAAATCGTTAAGACCACTTTTAACAAATTGTGTAATTTCGTTGTTTCGCGATTTGGGTAAAATGAAATCAGGGTTTTTCTTGTAATGGTCTAAAAGTTTTTCTTGCCAAGCTGATAATCTAAAAAAGTAAGAATCTTCTTCGAACCAATCAACAGCAGATCCAGAAATTTTTGCAAATTTTTTTCCATTTTCAACTAATATTTCATCTTCAGTATAATAAGCTTCATCGGATACAGAATACCACCCGGCATATTTTGAAAGATATATATCACCAGATTCTACTAATTTATTCCAAATAGCCTTGACTGAATCATGATGTCTTTGTTCTGTTGTACGAATGAAATCATCTATAGATAAGTTTAGTATTTTAGCTAAATTTTTAAACTTGGTTGAAATTTCATCACAAAAAACTTTTGTACCTTTATTATTTTTTTCAGCTTCTCTTTGAATTTTTAAACCATGTTCATCGGTGCCTGTTAAAAAATAAACGTTTTTTCCCTCAAGTCTTTTAAATCTAGCAAAAACATCTGCGACAATACTTGAATAAGCATGTCCCATGTGAGGATTTCCTGAAGGATAATAAATTGGTGTTGTTATATAAAAATTATTATCTGGCATTTCTTAACTTTAATTCTATAAAATTTAAAACTGAACTCATGTTAAGATTGTATATAGTTAAATCATAAATTTTGTTATTTATATTTGATTTTAACTTTAACAGAAAGTCAATTTTATTTTCATTGCGTACCACGAGGTTGTAAAAAAAATGATCTATTAAAAAAAAAGACATGTTTATTAAAGCTTTATTCTTATCTTTTTTATACCCGGATAGAAGTTTATTTATCTTTAAAAACATAGAATCACTTGTGTTTATTTTATATTTATCAAAAATTTCATTATATTTTAGCAATAGTCCAGGCGACAAATTCGGAGAATCTTCAATAAGAAGATTGACTTTTTGGTCGTTAATAAAATAATCAATTATTTTTTTTCGTTGAACTGAATTTAAAAAAATATTATTTTTTAAACATCTGGATGAAATAGTCTCAATAAGATTTGCTTGTTGATTGTTTACAAGAATAAAATAATTATTATTACTGGGCTCCTCAAGTGTTTTAAGTAAAGCATTTGCAGAATTATCGTTAAGAAATTCAACCTCATCAATAATTACGAATCTTGGATTGTTTGATAGAGACGATCTCGATAGCACTGATTTTAATTGCCTTATATCATCTACCTTTATGCTTTTTCTCTCTTCTGCCTGAAGAAATATAACATCTGGACAGGTGCCATTCAAAATGGAGTTATAAAATTTGGAATTTATATTTATCAATTTATCTTCTAAATTATAATTAGTCTTTTCTTTTTTCGAATAAATATAATTTAGAAAATGAAAGACAAGCGTAAATTTTCCAATTCCTTTTTTGCCATTCAAAAGAAATACATGAGGAAAAGTATCTGTCTTATAGAGTTGTATCATTTCATTAAAAATTTTATCTAATGCAATTAACTTAGTTGATATTGGTGAATTTTGGTCTGTTTTAAACATTTTGTTTTATTGTAATTTTTTTATAATTAGATTAATTATTTTTTTTTCTAGATCGGGACTGTTTTTAGAGGAATCAAATATGTAATATTTTTTATCATTTTTTGCTCTATTTATGTAAGCATTTTGTGCTCTTTTGTAGAAATTGATTTTTAATTTGTCAAATTTATTCTTTGTTTTTCTTTTTTTTATCCTAGAAAAAATTGTTTCAAAATTAGACTTTAAAATTATAGTTAAATCAGGCTTAAGTCCTTTTAAGATATAATTTTGGTTAATTTCATTAATATTTTTATTAATTTTATTTCCGACTACTTGATAGGCATATGTTGAGTCTACAAATCTGTCACATATAACAACATATTTTTTTTTTTTGGCATTTAGTAAGAGTTTTGTAATATGTTCATTTCTTGCGGCACACATAAGATAAAAATCAGTAAGTTTGTCAAAATGATTTGATTTTTTTGAAAAAATTAATTTTCTAATTTTTTCCCCCGTAATAGAACCACCGGGTTCCCTTGTTTTAATGGAATTAATATCTATTTTTTTTAAATTTTGGTGAAGCTTATTAATTTGATAGCTTTTTCCGGTACCTTCCACGCCTTCAAAGACAATGAAGAAGAATTTATTTTTACGCATCTCCCCAAATCATATAATTGAAGGAAGTTAAAATACTTAATAAAAAATTAATTTTTTTTACTTTTTCAGTTGAGTACACTGGAACACTTTTGATTAATTTTTTTTTATTATAAACCTTAATTATTGCCACTTGCTCATCTTTTTTTATAGGGGCCACTACAGGGCCATCATATTCAAGATATACATTAAAACCTCTTAAATCTTTTTTTGAAATGGTGATATAAACATCTTTTTTGGTGTAGGCTTTTATTTTTTTATTTTTTGCAAGCCATGCATCTAATTCAAAAAATGTTTCGTTTTTTTTTGACACTTCAAACGTCACTGTATGTGTAAGGCCCCAAGTTAGTAGTTTTCTTGACTGACTAGTTCTTAATGCGTTCGTTTTAAATCCACTGCCTACTGCTATTAATCTACGAGTTTTTTTTTTTATTGAACTTGCAAGCGAATATTGCTCGACTACTAGATGTCCCGTTTTTATGCCATCCACTCCTATATTCTTATAAAGCAAAGAATTTCTATTACTTTGTGTAATAGGATTTCCACCTGTTCGTTCCCAGGTAAATACAGTTTCCTTAAAATATTCATAATAATATGGGTAATTTTTTATTAAATATTTTGACATTAAAGCAATATCTCTTACGGTAGAATAATTATCAGGGTTATTAATGCCAGAAGTATTTGCAAAATTAGTTGATTTCATTCCAATTTCTTCCGCTTTTTCATTCATTAATGAAACATAATTTTCTTCTGTTCCGGCAATACCTTCTGCTAGTGCAACACATGCGTCATTTCCAGAAGCTACAATTATACCTTTTAGTAAATCTTCAATCGTAATCTCATCATTGATCATTATAAACATTGACGAGTAACCTGCCTGTGACATTCTCCAAGCTTTTTCAGATATTCTAACTTTATCATCTAAAGAAATTCTCTCTTTAGTTAGTAGGTCAAAAGCGACTATAGCGGTCATAATTTTAGTCATTGAAGCTGGATGGATGCTGTGATCGGGTCTTAGTTCGTAAAGAATTTTATCTGATTGGAAGTCAACAAGTATTGCAGTCCTAGCTTTAATTTTGGGGTCAGCCTGAACAATAGAAATTGCTGATAAAAAAATAATTATAGAAATTTTTAAGTAGTTAATCATTAATTTTAATATCTAAATCTTCAAAATTTGAATCATTTAGAACAATGTAGTCATTTTTAAGTTTATTTATAGTCTTATATGGGCCCATTAATAGTTCGTAAGAATTATTATTATTTTTATTGATAAAAATTAATTGATAATTTGAATTCTCTAAAATTGTTTCCAATCTAATTTTTAATAGTTTAGCTGATTCTAGAGTGGAAAAATCTGCAACTAAAATTGAATAAGCTTTAGGTTTTACATTTACTACTTTTTTTTTCTTAGATAAGTTGTCTATACTAATTTTAGTAACTGGAGCCGTATTAGCTATTTTTTTTTCAACAATATTTGTAACTGCTTTTTTTGCTATAAATGATTTATTTTTTTTTATTTCAGTTACTTCAACATATGGAAAATTTAGATCCAGACTTAACTTTTGTGCTAAATTATCAGATATTAGCACTTTGTAAAAATTATTATATTTCGTTTTTTTTCTGACAATTGTTTCTATAAATATATTATTAGTAGGGTTGGTAATTTTTAGTTTTGTTCCTTGTCTTAATTTATTATGAGAAACAAAAAATTTGTTATTATTAAAATTTTCAATAGATTGATTTTCAACAGCGGCGAAACCTTTAGCTGTGTATATAAAATTATTTTTGTTACTAACTACGTTATTAGCACATGAGGTAAGTAAAAATATTAAAATTATTTTATATTTCATTTTTAAAATTATTTTTTAACGTACAGACAGCGAGAGCAAATCTCAGAGATCGATTCCAGTTTAAAACTTTTTCATAATTAGCAAATATTAAATAAGCTGGCGTATAAGTATTTGCACCGGGTATTATATCAATATCAGGGGTTATAATAGCTGCTTCTAAATTTTCATTAATTTTAAGATCTTTATAATTTTTAATGTATTTTTTAAAATATTTAACCTTTTTTTTGTTTTTAATATTACCAGCCGAAGAATTAAGATATTTCTTTGGTATAGTTTTATTTAAATTAATTTTTTTAAAACATGGTGTGTTTTTATTCCACCCAATTTTATTAAGATAGTTTGCTGCAGACGCAAAAGAATCTTCAGTTTTTTTTAATTCTATTGTAGTATTTTTATTGTAGTCTATTGCATAATTTTGAATTGTTCTTGGCATAAACTGAAAATTTCCAAAAGCTCCAGCCCAAGAACCAAATAATATTTTTCTATCTATAATTTTTTGATCGACAAGTTTTAATAAAATTATTAATTCTTTTGTAAAAAATTCACTTCTTCTTTTGTCAAAACTTAAAGTGGCCAACGAAGATACAATATCCATTTTACCTAAATATTTTCCAAAATTAGTTTCGATGCCCATAAGAGCTAATAGTAATTCTTTTTCTATTAAGAATTCTTTTTCAATTTTATCTATTGTTGATTTTTCTTTTTTATATAATGCTAGTCCCTTTTTAATCTTATTTTTGTTAGTTCTTTTTTTTAAGTATGTACGGGTATCTTCATAAAATTCAGGCTGAAATCTATCGTACTTAATAACATTTGGTAGAAATATAGCTTTAGACATTACGTCATCTACAACCTGATTTGAAATTCCAGCTTTAACAGCTTGAGTTTTAAAATTTTTGACCCATGTGTCAAATTCAGAATTATTCGCAAAAGCACTGCTTTGTAAAAAATATAGTATTAGTAGAATATAAATATTTATTAGTTTTTTAAGCATTTTTTTTATTAACACAAAAAAA
>TARA_B110000971_G_scaffold95055_1_pt1 | contig 10187 bp, 7 predicted proteins | sample TARA_B110000971 | Tara Oceans TARA_B110000971 (sample SAMEA4397842) | marine metagenome | biome: Polar Biome; feature: [SRF] surface water layer (ENVO:00010504); material: water (ENVO:00002006), including particulate matter (ENVO:01000060) such as... | depth 5 m | reverse complement strand
CCGCCCTCCCCGCCCCCCCCCGTCTCCACTAACAACCGCCCTTCCGTGTCAAACTGCGTCTCGAACCCGGTTTCACCGTACTCCCAACAACGGAACCCCGCGTTTTTCAAGGTCCGGCGGTTCAGGGCGCTGTCGAAAACCGTTTGGCCGTTTTTCGCCACGCCGTGTTTCAAAGCCTGCTGCGGCTTCACGCCTTTTCCCCGGTCGCGCTCGCGCGCCGCGTTTTCCAGCTCCGCCGCGCACCGCTCGCACTTGCACAGGAACCCGAACACCCTGGCGATGCGTGTTCGCCTCAGGTCGAAGGGCAACCACAACGTATCCGCGGCGTACGCCACCGTGACCTCTTCCCCTTTGGATATGGCACGCAGCGAATACAGCGTCGCCACGTCGTCGCTCGCGCTGACCGCCGCGTTCGGCGCGCACGAGTGGTTGCACGTCGTGGTGTGCGCGAACAGGGTGACGACGAAGTTTTGGGTGCTTTGGGTGCGGGCGGGCGGGGAGGCTGAGACGGTGCCACCATGATCGTTCCCGGTCGGTGACGAGCGCGAATCGCTTTGCCCGCCAACGTCCTCGCCCTTCTTCGCAACGCGCACGCGGGCGTTGCGGGTCACTCTTTTAAGCGAGTCGTTCCAGGTCAGGTCGTCGATGCCTTCGTCTTGGAACGGTGACGGCTCCGGTGCATCTACTGAGGGTGCGTTAGCTCGTCCACCGCTTTGCGTGTCACCATTCCGGTGTTCGCCCGCGTCGTCGCCCATCGACAAGTGTTTGTACCTCGCGTCCTTCGCCACGCGCCTCGCCGTTTCCCGCAGCGCGTCGCGCGCGTTTGAAAACGCCCCCGCCACTGTGAACGGCCGTTCCTGGAACAGCATCGTGGACGGTGGAATGTCACTCGTCGCGGCGTACCCGCGGTGTTTGCCGTGCGGAAAAAACGCGACCCGGAGGTCACGCCGAAGCGGCTGCACCAGACCGGGCGGCGTTCGTGGAGGAAGCGGTTTGCGTTTGCTCCCGCGGCGGTACCGCGGGGCGTCGTCGGAAGACGTCAACCCGCTGCGCTTGCTCGGCGGTGAGTCTGGCGCCAGCGTGGACCACGCCGGTGGTGTCTCGTCAAAACAGCCACCCAGCACACCACCACCAGCAGCCGCCCACTCCCGAGGCCGGTGGTGCGGGCCCGGCATGGTGATGGACGGCCGCCGAGATGAATGAATGGAATATGCCGCCAGGTCACAAAGCCCAAAGCCAAAGGCACGCGCGGCCACGCGTCTTGCTGCGCGTCACCCCCGTCGCGAACCCACAACCGCGCGCGGTTCCGAATTGTCACCCCCGAAACAACCTCACGCGCGCGAAACACGACGTCGAACGCGCCTTGCGTTCGACAGTGATGAGTCGTTGTTGGGACGCCGCGAGTCGTGATGAACCAGACGCGTGGATCGTCACTCACGCGGCGACTTGCCGTGTGCAGTTACCGACTTGCAAGATTTTCTGGCGATCGAGTTTGAAACCGGCGTTGAAACCAGAATCTCGCCCGATATCACCGCGTCGCGATCAAACCAAGACCGCGACCGGAAAGACTCCTTTGTTTGAAACCAACGTCAGGGCGGACACTTGGAATTTTGTCGACACCGAACTCTTGGGTGTTTCAATCTCCATCGCCTGCCGATCCCCACACCTCGTCGCCCTCGGAGGGACGAGGGGCTCGGAGAGCGCCAACGGCGTGCTTCGGGCTTTGGCGAGATGGCGTCATGTCACGCCATGTCACCGCCTCACCACGAGCGCACGCGGTTGCTCGACCCCGCCGCGAAGGCCACACTCCAAATCCCGCCAAAGCCCAGACGGTGGTTCGGGCCTACGCTGGTGTTTCTCGCCTCGCTCGTCGTGGTGGGCGGCGCGCTTGTGGTGTCCAAAGGCGTGGCCACACACGCCGCACGCGCGTATGTAGAGGGTGAGTCACTCGACACAAGTCGTGTTTTCGAGGTTGGGGTTTTCACGGACGTCAGTGAGCGCCGGGCGGAGGTGTTCGTTCCAGGGCTAGAGGCACCACGGACGTTGCCGTGGCAACCCGTGAGCCTGGGAAGAGCCAATGATTCATCAATGGATGCAGACGACGGCGAAGAGTCAAACACAAACCAGCCAGCCCCATTCGGCGCCGTTTCCGGGCACGGCCTTCACTGCGACATGCGGTCCATGGCGTGGCTGTTCACCGACGTGGCGCCCGAGATACCGACCGCGGTTTTCGGTGCGCGAGGGTCGGCGGTTTTCGATTCGAAACTCGCCTCTGGGGTGGATTCCTGGCTCGCGGGCGTTGACGACGCAAACGTCCCTCACCCGGAATACGCTGAACTGTTAATTCAGCGTTTGGGGTTCCAAGCGCAGGCGGGTGACTTCGCGGTCGTCGCGCGCGCCGCGGGGATGAAGAAATTCATCGCGCTCGGCGAATCGCAATCGTCGGCGGCGGCGCTGTGGGCGGGCGTGAGGCTGGCGGAGGAAACGCGAGACGCGGAGGCGGAGGCGCGAAACAGAAAGGCGCAGGCATCAGACGCAGAGGGAGATGATGAAAATAAGTCGTACGACACGCAGTCTCCGGGGTCGCATAAACTTGACTCACGCCCCCGTTTGATCGGCTTGATACTCACGTTGATTCCCACGATGGGCGAGGAGCGCGTCGCGCACTTCAACGCGCTGGGCGGTAAGATCGCCAACACATTTGGGTCGTTGGAAAACGCGCGTTTAGAAATGGGCGCGGACGCGGTTGATTGTTCCATGGGGTACGGGTGCGTGCCGTTTGCGAAGTACGTCGCCGCCAAGGGAAGCGACTTGCCCAGCCTGGAACTGTTGCGGTCGCTCGCGCCTTGGTTTCCGCCTACCCTGGTGTTAGGCGACTACGCGGACGAGCCCGCGCACCCGGTTGAGAACGGGCGGCAAGTGGCGCACGCGCTGGGCGCGCGGTTCGTCGCCGTGAGCACGCGCGCGGAGCGGGAGTCGTCGTGGCCGGGTTTAGTGGCGGGGTTCGTGCAGGACGTCGGGAAGATGGAAAGGGATGGGAACACGGTGACTGTTGAGGATGGGGATGGGGATACGGATGGGGATGCTACTTCTGGGGATGAGACTGGGGATACTGACAATGGGGACGGGGATACATCATCCCCAGCGTCCCGTAAATCCCGTCGTCGGATGCGCTCGTCCCCAATAGCAAGCGTCCCCAGAACCGGCGATGCGTACGATACCGCTTCCACGTCGCTTTTGCTCAGCGAAGAACAGTTGCGAACTTCGTCGCAGCTTTGCGTCGGCGATTTCAGGGCCACCCCGGTGTTGGAAGCGCAGTGCGCGTCACTCACGCCTGGGGAGGCGTCGGTGTGGGAAGCTGGACGGGAGGCGAGGGAGGTGCGTGCGGCGGTGTTCTCGGCGGCGGGCGAGGTCACGGACGAACACGAGACACACGACGAAGAAGGCGTGGTCACGGTCGTCGGAGGCGACGCGTTTTCGCCGTTTTACCTCAGAACCGGGCTGAACGTGGACGAGTGTGTGGCAAGCGGGCTACCTGGGTTGTGGGGGTTACACATGGGACCTCCGGGGGGTTCGTAGAGGATGGCGCGTTCCAGTAGAGGTTTGAAATAATATGCGAAAAAGATAGACGAGTTTATGTTGATTCGAAACAATTCATCGCGAGCCGGACGACGATGACGAATCGGAATCGTCCGATCGCGACCGCGACCGGCGCGCTCGGTCGTTTCCGTCGTTCCGTCGGTCAGGAGACCCCTTTTTCTTCGCGTCTTTCTTCGCCTTTTTAGCCTCCTTCTTCGCGCGCTTTGCCGATTTCTTCTCATCCTTCCGTTTCCGCTTGCTCGCTTTTTTGATGAGTTTCTGCTTTTCGCGTTCGGTCATAGCGCCGACTCCGACTCCGGCGGTGTCGTCGCCGCGCGCGTTTCGCAAAATTTCCCTGTCCCTGTTGTCCATCCCCACCCCCGCCATCACCTCGTGATCGTCTGTCCCAGGACCTCCTGACACACCCTCCTGACCCCCGATGCCCCGGGTCCGCGTCCCCTCGTCCCCTCCGGCGCCGCCCGCGCCGCGGCGCAACAGTTGGTCCATCTCTCTCGGGTCGAGTTTTCGGTTGTGGTGCCCATGCCCATTTTCATTGTCACGAGACTTGGGCTTCAACCCAAGCGCCTCCGCCATGGCCCCTTCCTCCGCGGCCTTGATCGCGGCGATTTCAGCTGCTGCAGACTCCTCGTCCCCCTTCCCGCGGGTGTACCACAAAATGTCCTTGCCGTTCTGCCACCGCCCCACGCTCGCTTTCACGGAATGCCCCAGGTAAAACTCCCGGTCCTTATCGCTCTTCACGTCATCCCAGTTGAACTGGTCCGCGCCACCCCGCGTGCCTCCTCGCGCGGGGCCGTCGCGCATGGTGTGACTAGAATTCCGGAGTTATAACTCGAGATCTGTCTGCGGACTCGCGTCTGCAACAAAGAGAGGGTCGCAAACACACCTCCACGCGCGCTGGTGTGGCGCCCACCGAGCTCGGGATTGAGACTTGGTATCAGGCGGCGGGGGGAGAAAAACTTATTGAAGGAGCCACTAACTCCTTCACACCACTCTCGCGCCGCGCTTGGTCTGTGACAATGTCCGCCGCCCGCGTTTGCGTTTGCGCGACTGTTTGCGGGCGTCCTCACATGTCGTCCACCAGCCCCGTTCGTCCGCCCGCCGCGCCTCTCCGCACTCGCGTGCGCGTCGCCGTCCTGATTGCGCCCACCGAGACCCCGACGCAAAACACCGACGACGCCGACCAAATCGCCACCGTCGCGCCCTTCGAGTTCGCCACCGCCGCGCGCGTGGTGTTCGGCTGCGGCACCAGCGCGCGTGTCCCGGCTTTGGTCAAGGAGCTCACGGAACTTGAGGGGTGCGCGGATAAGCCGGTGTTAATCGTGGCGGGAGTGTCCGACCGGTTCAGCGCACCGCTGGTGATTTCGTTACGGGAAGCCGGCGTGGAATCGTTCGTGTACCACCACCCGGCGGGCGAGCCCACCGTGGCCACCGCGGAGGCCGCAATCAAAGTCGCGGTGGACAACGCGTGCGCCTGCGTCATCGCGATCGGCGGCGGCACACCGGTGGATACCGGGAAGTGCGTCGCCGCGGTGCTGACGAACGGAGGGTCACATCCTGATTTGTACGACTTTCTGGAGGTCGTGGGACGTGCGCGGGCGCTCACAAAGCGATGCGCGCCGTTCATCGCGGTACCCACGACCGCCGGGCCGGGCGCGGAGGTCACGAAGAACTCCGTGCTGGAAGCCGGCGACCGCAAGGTATCAATGAGGCACCCGTTCATGTTACCTAGCGTGGTGGTTATTGACCCGGAACTGACCTTGTCGATGCCCAAAGAGGTCACCGCGCACACCGGATTAGGTACGTATGCACTACATACTTCATAAGTAGACTGTTGACTGTTTACCCATACAGCACACCCATACCTCATACCTATTCAGAAAGACTCGCGACTAACCCTTTTCTTTCACAAAAACAGACGCCCTGACGCAGTGCATCGAGCCGTACGTGAGTAACTCGTCGACGCCCATCGTGGACGCGCTTTCGTTACAAGGCATCAAGTTAGGCGCGAGAAGCTTACTGGCTGTTTATCACGATGGCACCAATTTAGCGGGAAGGGAAGACATGTGCCTTTGTAGCTACTACGGCGGCCTGTCACTGGCCAACGCCAAGCTCGGCGCGGTGCACGGCTTTTCGGGAACCCTGGGCGGGTAAGGAACTTTCTCATTGAACACACACCGCCTCCCTGAATGCCCATACTCGTACCAGAAGGGACGGATACTGATTGCCCATACTCGTACCAGAAGGGACGGATACCTCTGCCCATACTCGCACCACAAGGGACTATCACCTCTGCCCATTACCACGACTGTTCGGCTCGATTACGGGCGACTTTTTACTAAACCAATCCCGGATATACACATCACGACCGACTGACGCTTTCGGCTATCACAATCGCAGGCTGCTTCACGCGCCGCACGGCGCCATCTGCGCCGCGCTGTTGCCTCACTGCGTGGTGGTTAACGTGCTCGCGCTGGAGAACCGGGTCATGGTATCGGACCCCACGACTGCCAAGAAATTCTTAAAGCGATACGAAGACGTGGCGAGGGCGGTGACTGGGGACGAGAGCGCGAGCGTTGGAGACGGCGTGCAATGGATGAAAAACTTGGTCAAAGATTGCGGCGTGCTCGGTCTCGGCGCAATGGGGCTGAAGGAATCCGATTTCGACGAAGTCATCGCTAAATCAAAAGAATCCTCATCCATGAAGGGGAACCCGGTAGCGCTCACGGACGACGAGCTCCGGGACATGCTCAAGGCGGCGCTGTGAGGAGGGAGAGAGACGGAGCGCTATGGGGAGGGCGGAGACGACACTGTAATTTATTTATTTATTGCCCAAAATGAAACGCCTGGTTTTGTGACCGTTGTTTTCGTTTGCCGAGCACGTCAAATCCCGAGTCGAGAGACGAGCATCCGCCCCCCGCGCCCTCTCATCATCACAACCACCCACACGCCGTCACCCCCCGGCCGTTCGCGCGTATCGCCGCGATGTCGGGCGATGACGCCACCGCGTTTACGGAGACGGTACGCGCTTAACTCGGACCGCGCGGAAGGGCCCATCTCACCCGCGCTGGGGATTTGGGAGTCGTCCCAGGAAATCTTCGCGCAGCTGCTGCAATCTGACCCCCACTCCCGCTGACCCCCCCCTCTCCCCCGACCACTCTTGCAACCCCAAAAGGCGCGCCTGAGCTTCCACGGCGAGCCTCACGTGGTGACCGTGACCGGTTTGCGGAACGACTCGCTGAGTGTTGAGGTACGTGGAACACAGAAACGAGTACCGATCGTGTGGGTGAACGTTGAGGCGGTCTCGGGGCGGGGGCCGAAGGAAAACACATCTCGTTAATCTTTCCAGGAACGCTATCTTCGCGGTTCATACTTTGGACAGCAGTCAGTACCCTAACCCTAAACCGTCCCACCCTAAACCCTAAACCGTACCACCCTGACCCCTAAACCCCAAACCCTAAACAAACCCACCAGGTCGAGCGCGACTCCGACGGCGCGCGGTGGGTAGGCGATTTCGGTAAGCGGTATGTAGAGGACATCGCGGCGAAGACGGGTTCGTTTAAGAAATTTGCGGTCTTTTCAAAGATGCTGCGCGCGGGTTTGGTGGACTCGTCATCTGCCGTGTTTGTGGATCTGCTGACGTACCAGGACCTGGAGCAGCTGAAAAGACGTAGGAGCGGAGGTGCGGTCGGTGTGGAGACTTCTTTTGACGGACCGAAACCGGATGCTAATGCGCCGTCAAACGTTTCAAGAGGAAAGCGGTACCTGATCCTGACGCACGCGGACGAGTTCGACCGCACGCACTACCCGTTGCCGTTGCTTTTTGAGGACGAACCCAGCTGTGCGACGCTGATGGCTCAAGTTGCTCGGCTGAAACAGGAAAACGAACTGTTGAGACGAGACGCTGGGCCGGGAGGTGATGTGTCAGGAGTAATTGGGAGAGGCGCTTTATCCGGCCGTGACGACGATGAGATGGATTCGTTGCGCCTGGAAAACGAGCGCTTGACGGACCGTTTGGACGTGGTCGAATCCGGCGCCGGCGACGCGTCGTACGAAAACGCCCCTCCCCACTACGCGCAGATGTCTGCGCTGCAACAAGAGGTCAAGGTGTTGACCCGGGAGTTGGGCGCAACAAAAAGAGATCTTGTTGAGGTTCAAAAAGCTGCGAAAGGGTTCGCGGTGGAGGTTCAAAACGCCGAGGTAAGTATTTCCCAATCACCACATTCCGCCTCCCTGATTGCCCATACGAGACTGACACTTTCTTTTTTATCTCTCAGTCGAGCAAAACGCGCATGGTGGCGAAAAAACAACGCGAACTCGACGACGCGCTCGGCGACATCCAAAGGCGACGGGAAACCGAGCGTGAGTTGCGAATTCAGGTGAAGGACCTTACCACGACGTGTGACGGGCTTGAGCGACGGCTACGGGCTTCTGGGGGAGGGTACGTGCGACCGGTGAGCCGACCGGTGAGCCGACCCACAAGCCGGTCAAACTCCGTGGAGCGGTCGTACCAACGTCCGTGGGCGGAGCGCCAACCGGCGCACCACCGACCGCCTGTCGGACGCAACGCCAGCAACACCGGCGGGTTCAGAACACCAGCATCAGGGACGACCCCGACCCGCGGCCGCTCCCCGTCTCCCGGTGCGTACCGCAGCGCCGGTGTTCGCGACGCGGCGTCCCCGTCGACGCGCGGCCGGGACCGTACGCCGAGGTCGCCCCGCTTCGACCCGACCGCGTACGTCCAGGAGAAGCGCCAACGCGAGGAAGCGCGGTTCATGTCAAGCGCGCGCGGGCTCGCGTCAGGCGCGGCGTCGCCAGCGCGGGAACGGGAACGAGGTACTCACGGGGGGTACTCACGGGAAGCGTCGCCCGCGCCAGGCCGGCACGGGAGGAGCCCTTCGCCGGGCGGAGGTGGAGTTAATTCTGGCTTTGGTGGCGGCGCGAGTGGCGGGCCGTGGGCGTCTTCTTCGCCGGGACGGCGAAAATCGAACGAAAATCAAGCTCCGGTAGGATCCAATGCGACCCGAAACGCCACTGCCACTACGGGCAGGGCCACCACGCGATCCGCGTCGCCAGGCCGAGTGCTACGGGACGTGCAGCGGCGCTTGGTTAGCGTCGTCGCGTCGGATGGAACGGGTTCGAAAAGTACCGACGCGACGAGCGCGAAACCAAAACGGCGCCCGTCAAATTCGTCCCACGGTTTGCTCACCGACGACTCACAACTCCGCCGCCCGAAGGAACACGCGTCATCCGAAATCGCGGACATAGACTCTCGCCTAGCCGCGCTGCAGATGTTCCTAAGGGAAGCCAAGCAAGTGGGGTCGCCGAGGGAGAAGGAAGCGGCGTAAGGCTTTGTAATTTTTATCCGGTGACATCGCTGCTGATCGATTTGTAAGTGTAAAATTTTGCTGTCGTCGTCTTGTTATCCTCGACTGGTCTTCTCGGACAATCCTCCGACTGTACACGTCCAGACGACCGGGGCGCGATGTCGGCGCCGGAGGTGGTGGCGATGGTTGAGATGCCGTTTTTGGGCGGCGATGCGTTGGAGCACGCACGGCTGAGTGACCACCTTTTGTTGGTGCGCCGTTTGAAGGCGGGGTGCGAGAATCGTTCGTCCGTGGTCGCGCTGACGGTTGGGTTGTGTTCCGAGTTGATTGACGAGGTGGTGTGTGACGTGGCGTGGGAGCTTCACCGGGGGATAGGGACGGGGCTGGAAACCACGGCGAGTGTGTCGCAAAGGGTACCGCCCACCGAAAACGTGGTCGCGAAATACGCCGCCGCGGTAGTGGCGCAGGAAGCGGAGGCGGAGGCGAGCGGATGCTTACCCTCTAACTGCAAAAACGACCCCTCCAGCACAGTTCAAAGGCCCGCAACAAAGGACGGCCGTGTTAACCGCTCGGGAAGTAAAGAAACCGGCGGTGACTTGTACGGACGCGTCGCGGGGGCGTCAAAGGAACTCGCGGACTGTCCCATGTGCGCCACGCGAGTCGCCGCGTCACGGTTCGCGCACCACCTGGAGCGGTGTCTCGGGAAGGGAAGGCTCACCGGGGGCCGGGTGAAGAAACCGGTAGTGGTGCCTGTCTTGGCGCCGACGCCGCCCGAACTCAAGCCGTGGGTGCCTCACAAAAAACAGCCCGTACCGACCGCCACACCCCAAGGGCCTGTGACACAGGCGCAACGGCTGAAAGTGCGGTTCGTGCTGAACCCGAAACCGGCTGGGTCGGTTGATACCGAAAAACTCGCGACGGAGAAACCTCCGCGGGGTGTTTGGCCGGGGGCGCCAGGTGTGGCGCCGACGAAAGCGCGCAAACCGAAACCGCCGAAAACGAAAACGCTCGCGGCGCTGATGCAGAGTGACGAGGTTTCGCTGGCGCCCATGGTTACGTCGTCCGCATCCATGGATGACCGCGGCGGCGGTTCGAACCCGGGAAAGACGGTACCGTTGCGTGTTGACAAGGGACGCGGGGAAAAAACGACGTTAACGGCCGGGAAGAACGCACTCGGAGCGACGGTTCGCGCGAACGCACTCGCGGGCGTGGTGGTTGGCGGCGTGGTGAAGAAGGAGATCGCGCCCAAGGTGGCGAAGAAGA
>TARA_B110000971_G_scaffold182040_1_pt1 | contig 10204 bp, 15 predicted proteins | sample TARA_B110000971 | Tara Oceans TARA_B110000971 (sample SAMEA4397842) | marine metagenome | biome: Polar Biome; feature: [SRF] surface water layer (ENVO:00010504); material: water (ENVO:00002006), including particulate matter (ENVO:01000060) such as... | depth 5 m | reverse complement strand
TATAAATGTATAAATGTATAAATGTATAAATGTATAAATGTATAAATAATTATAAATTGATTTTAAGAAATAATCTATAATTACTTATAATGAAGGTGATTACACGCAGCGGAAAGAGCGAAGATGTCCGTTTTGATTTCATTACGGCGAAACTACAAGAACTATCAAGTGAGAATATTGTATGGGGACGAAAGCTAAATGTAAATCCAGTTTATATTGCCCAAAACATTTGTAGTCTTATCTACGATGGTATCACAACTGCCGAACTAGACGATTTCTCTTCTAGTTTTTCCGCAACACTCTTTAAGGAAGACCCAGATTATCTAATTTTAGCAAGTAGAATTGCTGTAAATAATCATCATAAAAATACAAAAATGTCGTTTTATGACACAATGTTGTCTCTCAATAAAAATGATATAGTTTCTAATGAATTTATTGAGCGAGTTGAAAAACACAAAAATCTCGTCCAAGACATTATCGATTACAATAGGGATTATAGCCTTACTTATTTTGGTTTTAAGACTCTTTTGGGAGGATATCTTCTAAATGGAACAAATGTTTACGAGCGGCCCCAAGATCTTTTTATGCGTGTTGCGGTAGCTATTCACAGCGATCCAGAACGTATTCGCGATACATATAATTCTTTATCTTGTAAGTATTATACACATGCTACTCCCACACTTTTTAATGCTGGTACAAAGTTTCAACAGATGAGTTCCTGTTTCTTGCTCGGAACCGAAGATTCTGTAGAAGGTCTTTATAAAACAGCAGCTGATATGGCCCAAATTTCTAAATGGGCCGGGGGTATCGGTGTTCATATCAGCAATGTAAGAGCAAAAGATTCTCATATTAACAAAACGGGCGGTAAGAGCAATGGGATTATGCCTCTTCTAAAGGTATATAATAATATTTCACGCCATATCAATCAAAGCGGTAAGCGAAATGGTTCTTTTGCCATGTACATCGAACCCTGGCACCCTGACATTCACGATTTTCTAGACGCAAAGAAAAATAATGGCGCCGAAGAATTGCGCGCCAGAGATCTGTTTTATGGTCTTTGGATCCCCGACCTTTTTATGCAAAGAGTTGAAAAAGATGAAATTTGGTCATTGATGTGCCCAAATGACTGTAAAGGATTGTGTGACACATGGGGGGACGAATTTAATGAATTGTATAAATCTTACGAACAGCAGGGCAAGTTTAGAAAGCAAATTTCCGCAAAGGCACTATGGGAAAAGATTATCAATTCTCAAATTGAAACTGGTTCTCCATATATTCTATACAAGGATGCCGTAAATCGAAAGTCAAATCAGAAACATTATGGAATGATTAAGAGCAGTAATTTGTGTACAGAAATTGTAGAATACTCCGATTCAAAAGAAACAGCAGTTTGTAATCTTGCTAGTTTGTGCCTTCCAAGTTTTCTAAATGAAAATCGCGAATTTGATTACGACCTTCTGGGGGTTAAAACTAGGGAACTTGTATTGAATTTGAATAACATCATTGACATTAACAGTTATCCTACTGAAGAGTCTAGAATTTCTAATATGCGGCATCGTCCAATTGGTATCGGAGTTCAGGGGTTTGCTGATGTACTCATGAAAATGAAAATATCATATGATTCGGATATCGCTAGGAAAATTAATAAAAATGTATTCGAATGTATTTATTACCACGCTCTATGTGAAAGTAACAATATCGCTTCTCGTCAAGGTTCTTACGAAACATTCGACGGTTCGCCTACATCGAAGGGCATTCTTCAATTTGATCTCTGGGGGGTTACACCAGAATTTATAGATCTAGATAAGTGGGCACAACTTAAACAAAACATTTGTTCCACAGGCCTTAGAAATAGTCTTCTCGTTGCTCCTATGCCAACGGCTTCTACGGCGCAGATAATGGGAAATAACGAATCATTTGAACCGTATACATCTAATATTTATACTCGTGCGGTATTGTCTGGTAGTTATATCATTGTAAATCAGCATCTTATTGAAGAATTGCGTTCAAGAAATTTGTACACAAAGGAACTTATTGAACAAATTATGCTTAATAAGGGTTCTGTTCAAAATTTGAATTTGCCGAATGATATTAAAAGTATTTATAAAACTGCGTGGGAAATGCCCCAAAAGAGCCTATTAAATCTAGCAATCGATAGAGGGCCGTATATCGATCAAAGTCAAAGTCTTAATCTATTTGTTAATCCTCCTCAGCCAAAAATCATTCACTCGATACATATGTACGGCTGGAAAAATGGACTTAAGACAGGTTCTTATTATATCAGGACTAAGCCTATTCTAGAAAATCAGAATTATACGACGGATGCTTCAAAGGACACTACTCCTAAGGACTGTCTGATGTGTAGTGCATAGTTATATACAACAGTGCAATAAAAAGTAAAATAATAATAATTATATGTAAAACTTTTGAGTCTCTATTTTGAAAATCGTGTTTAAATGTTTCGTAACTCGGAGACGTTACATCTACATTTAATTTTTTATTTACACTTTTGTGAAAGTCATATGACCAGTGAATAAGCGTTTCGCGCGAATTTAACGCTTTATCTAATACATTTGTATCAATAATTTCCTGTGAAGAAGCGCTGCATTTATCACATGGAAGTATTTTCATAAAATGAATATAAAAAGTCTTATAAGCGGTTTTGTCGGATGAATTTGGAATTTCTGGATAACCGAATGCTGTGAAATGGAATGTCTGCCAAAAATAAGGGCCCCATAATTTAGGGTTGATATTAGATTTTTCTGAAAGACTCATAATGTTTATTGTATAATTTATACATTTTTATTTAATTTTATTTAAAAACACAAATTATATATATTTAATATGGATCTCAAAGACACGTGGTCATTATATTTACACTATAAAAATTTGGGTAAATTGTATAATGACAACATTGAAAAGTTGATTGATATTCCAGATATAAAAACATTCTGGGAAACTTACAATAATATTCCGACGATATCTGAAATATTTTCAGATGGAATCAGGGTTAAAAAAATAAAAAGAACAGGGGCCACGCCGTGTGCCTATTCATTTTTTAAACGTAATATTTTTCCATGCTGGGAAGATCCGATGAATAACAATGGGTTTGAGCTATCGATCAGAAATAATTATAATTTTAATATGTTTCAAGAACAATGGTTAAATAGTCTATTACAATTAATTTCTGGTAATGAAAAATTAGATTGTATCAACGGAATTAGAATAGTAGACTGTACCAAAGGCAAAAGTGTTCTTTATAGAATGGAGTTTTGGGTATCAGATGAAAAATTCAAAACTGAAGTTGAAGATATTCTTAAGTCTGAACTATTTTCCTTAAATAAGTACATAATAATGTATAGATCTCATGTAAATATCAAGGAAGCAGTATAAGGAAATGGTGTATTTATACATATATAATGGAAGAAAACCGTGTTTACATTCTCAAAGACATAATTGAGGAACTTAAATGTATTGATAAAAAGATTGACCTGATTGAAAAAAATTTAAACGGTAAAATGGATTCTCTTATTGATCTTCTTCGAGACATTGTTACTACAAATTTGAGAAATACAAGTACAAGTACAAACACATCTGAAATTGTACCTGAAAACGCGCCCGTATCTGAACCAGAATTGTATTACGCAATTGGAGAAGAATTTATCTTTATTAAGGGTAAAAAGACCTATCAAAACAAAGATAAAATTAAAACGTCTTTTAACGGAGTTTGGAATAAAGAAAAATTTGCTTGGGCTTTTAGAAAGTATGAAAATTTCGAAGAAAAACTAAAAGAAGTATTTCCAGATATCATTGAGGGTCAATTGTAAAAACAGACAAATTCCTTTTATTAGTTCCAACTTCTATACCAGAAACTCTGCGAATACGGGGGTCTTTAAAACACAAATAAAAAACTTCCTTTTTCTTAATACCTAGTCTCTTTGACATACTTTTAACAGACAATTTAATACCGGGATTACCAATAAGCAAAGAAAAAACAGAATTCATATATTATAAATGTATATTACAATTTCTCTTTAAATTATTATATACATATATTATTAAATATAAATGGAGTTTGGGAAAAAAGGTGACGCAAAGAAGGCTATGAGAATCCATCATCGCGAAGGTATATCTCTTAAAGCCGCATGGAAAAGAGTTCAGGGGGCGTCTAAAAAGAAGCCCACCAAGAAAAGATCTAAAGGGGGACTTACAAAAACCCAGAGTCTCGCAAAGAAAGCCATGAAGTTACATCACTCAAAGGGTATTCCTCTAAAGAAAGCGTGGAAAATGGTTCAAAAATTCGGGGCCACCTCTGATATGTATTCTCCTCCGGGTTTAGTAGATTACGAGTTCAATCCAGAAACTGGAAAATATAGAAAACTCTGCGCGGATTACCAGGTGCGCGACCCAATGGGTCGTTGTAGAGGTAGAAAACCTGTAGTTGCCCCATCCGGTAAAGAAATTAATCCAGCAACTGGGAGACTTAGAAAAATTTGCGAACTACCAAAGAGTCGTAATGATCGCGGAAGATGTGTTGGTCCGCGTAAAGGCCTTAAACCTGGATATGTAATTAATCCCAGGACTGGTAGACCCCAATTGGCTTCAAGAGAAGGATACTATCGCGACCCAGTGACAAATAGGTGGAGAAAAATTCCACGGGTCGCAGGTGACTATGACCCTTCAAATTCTTCTAGAAATCTAAACAGAATTAGAAATACAATCCCAGATGACATCTCGGATTATTCAGACGATATGTATATGGTTTTTGGAAAAAAACAATTTAAATGCGGATTTGGAGGATGTAGCGCATGTGCTCTCAAAAGTAATTTTGGTAAAAGAATTAAGACAGTTCGTGTAAAGGAAGTCAAGAAATCTATTTCACTTTCAGATCTTCAAGGTGTTGCTAGAGCAAATGGTATTTCGCTTACAGAATGTAAAGAACTTGGTAAAACTAGACTCCAGGCAAAACTAAAGAGAATGGGACTTCTCAACAAAAAGAATACTATGGAATTAGATTATAACACCATTCCTTTCACCTTTTTCGGTAAAAAACTTAAATTTGGAAATTGTCAGGCATGTTCTAAAAAATAAAATTAAAAAAAAATATAGAGTTATATATTATTAAATATTACATTGCAATGGAACCCATTTTATCAGAAACCTCTAACAGATACGTATTGCAACCTATCATTTGGACAAAAGTATGGGAAGCTTATAAGCAACATCAACAGGCTTTTTGGACAGCCGAGGAAATAGACTTTTCAGCAGACCTTTCAGACTGGGAAAAATTAAACGAAAATGAAAAATATTTTATCACTAATATATTATCGTTCTTCGCAGGTTCAGATGGTATCATTTTTGAAAATCTCTCGGTTAATTTTATTGACGAAATAAAAGTGCCAGAAATTAGGGCTTATTATGGGTGGCAGGCAGCGATGGAAACAATCCATTCTGAAACATATGCTCTTATGATAGACACATATATAACAGAGCACGATGCTAAAATTAAAGCTCTTAATGGGATAAAAGAACTTCCCGGCGTTAAGAAAAAGGCAGATTGGGCTCAAAAATGGCTAAACAAGGATATCCCTTTCGCCGAAAGACTTGTAGCGTTTACAATTGTAGAGGGTATTTTCTTCGCAGGTTCATTTTGTGCTATATTCTGGTTGAAATACGTTAAAAAATTAATGACTAAAGCACTGGGTAAAAGTAATGAGCTTATAGCAAGAGATGAATCTCTACATACAGATTTTGGTGTACTACTTTACAGTTACATAGTAAATAAAATCCCAGAAGAAAAAATGACAGATATGATGAAATCGGCGGTAGACATCGAGAAAGAATTCATATGTGAATCATTTTCATGTAACCTAATTGGAATAAATTCGGATTCTATGAAAAAATACATCGAATTCCAAGCAGATCGCTTGATTCAAAAACTCGGGTATCCGAAAATTTATAACGAAACATGTCCTTTTAGTTTTATGGATACAATGTCGCTTGACGGGAAAAGTAATTTCTTTGAACAAAGAGTTACAGAATACAACCGCCCAGAACAGATTTCCGATAAATCTCTCGAAGAACTTGAAGAGTTTTAACTAAAGTTATTTAAAGGAAAGATACATTATAATATATAACAAATATGGACGCGCCTGAAACCAAGCATAACCTTGATGATATCGCGGACGATAGTGTAGCAAATGTTACAGCAAAAGATCTAAAGATTATTTTGTCTGTACTCAAGATTGGCGCGGCACGAGGTCTTTTTAAGCCCGAAGAATTTGTTCTTCTAGGAGAACTCAATGACAATGTTAAAAAGTCTTTGACGGCACTTGTTGAAAAGAAGTAAATTACACATTTATTACAAAAAATAAATTACATTAAAGAATTACATTACATTATATTATATAACATACTGTAATTCATTAAATGAGCACGATGTCTATTCAAGAGTATCGCAATCAGGTCATGACAGTAAGGGAAGAATGGGACTCCCATTTTAACGGAAAAAGATGTTCTATCGAAGCGCTTAAATCTATAGAAATTAAAAACAGGGGTAAAGGACCTGAAAAACCGGACTATACTTATGATTCGGTTGACCCCGGGCCTTACTATGATCCCCAGGGAATTCATTTACACATCTGGAAAAATAAAAAGAATATCAGGAATTTTAACGGAGAACAAAACCAAAACGTTAAATGTGTACAAATCACAGAAGATAAGCCTGGGTATTATTGTTCTATCTGTCATTCTCGCAATATAAATGCAAAATTCAAGTGGATACAATCACCCGAAAAGCCTCTGGATCCTAAGAATACTGAAAATCATATAATTTACAATGCAAGTGCGCCTACACAGGATTATATATACTTTCCTCCTACGGTAGAAATTAAAGAAATTAAACATGAGACACCAAGATGTATCAGGAACTGGAATACTTTAATGCTTAAAGTCGTACACATTCTAAAGTTCAACAAGCTCGAATATAAAATTTCTAATAGTAAAGTGCTGTATCTGTGGCCATGGCAACTTACACCTTACCAAAATTTTAAACTGAAATGCCCGGATTATAAAAAGTGTAATATTTTCTTAGAAGATTCGGATAATTTATCAGGGACTTATGCTTATATTATTTAAAAGTAAAATGTATACATATATACAGATACACATTTACACATTTAAACAATCATGAATAATAAATACGACGCTGTTTATCTAGAACTGGCTAATAATTTGTCTGTTTTGTCTTATGCTAATAGGAAAAAGGTGGGTGCATTAATCGTGAAAGATAATTCTATAATAGCAGACGGATACAATGGTACACCAGCCGGCTACTCTAATGATTGCGAAGACAAAAATGGCAATACTCATTGGTATGTACTACACGCCGAAGCCAATGCTATATCTAAACTTGCTAAATGCGGACCATCTTCTATAGGAGCTACTCTATACATTACGATGTCGCCTTGTAAAGAATGTACAAAATTAATAATTCAAAGCGGAATAAAGCGCGTGGTATATTCAAGTAAATACAAAGATCAAACTGGAATAGATTTCTTAGGAAATTTTAATATTAAGTGTGAATATATAGATACAGATGGACCCAGTGAAAATTTCTGGCGATGAAATAGAGGTTGACTGGGACGCTCTTAAAGACATGTCTAATAATACAGAAACCCCATCATTTAAATGTAAAAAATGTGGAACCTCTTTTTTCAATAAAAATTATCATGGTACATTTCCTCTTTGCGATAAACATATTCTCAAAGAAGTAAAATAGACATAATTCATAATGTAGATAGAAAACCGAATATTTATTCCACGTTTATTTGTATTTATTAAGATATGTATATATCTTAAAATGGAAGCTCGTTTAGAAGCGCTCGAGAAAGAAATTAAGGAATTAAAAATGGGAAAGCCTGAAAAAAAGGAAAAGAAAACTAGAGCACCCAGTGCGTATAATAATTTTATGAAAACAGAACTAGCAAAAGTTAAGCTTGCGCAGCCCGATATGCCCCATAAAGAAAGATTTAAGCTCGCGGCATCTAATTATACCAAAAAATCAACTGAATAAATTATAACATTTTTCGCATATACAACAGTCTAGAAAGTTAGCATAAATCAATTTACAATTATTACAATTGGTATAGATACATTTCGATATATACATTTTATAATACTTGTTAAGTAATTCTATCTCATTATTTAATTTTTGAACTGAGTTTACAGAATAACACATATCATTTAGATTCTCATTAATGTCTATGATTCTTTTGAAAATGTAATTATTGTAATTTTTTACTCGCGTTAAAATTTCAGAAGAAATTTTTATATTGAAATCTTTTACGTTCCCATCATTGTTTATTGTAAAAAAATTATCGGACGTTTTATTCTCACAAAATAAAATGCCAAAATTATAAAATTGAGACATCGATAAGGTAATTTTATCAAAGTATTTACTTAGGATGTACATAAACTGTATCTTAGGATATGTGTATATATCAGTAAAAATTATAGCGATATTTTTTTTACTGTTAAATTTTATTTTTTCTAACGTGTCAATGAATGTATGATGTTCTATAAGTTTAAAATAAATGTCAGATATAAGTATGTCATTTTCACATAACGTATGCGTATCATATACATATGATGTACATTCTTGGATTAAATTTTCCTTTGATAAATTAGGCAAAAGATTAGTATCTTTAATACATTTAAATACATTGTAAAGATCAGGTGTCAATAAACTTTTAGAAGGTCTAGAATAACCTTTAGTATAAGTTATTTCTATAGAAGAATCGGAAAAATTTTTAAAATGTATAGTTGTCATTATATATTTAATCTAAGGTGTTTTAATATCAATTTATCCAAGTCATTAAAAGTCTTTCCATGGTCATCGTCTCTCCAACGTACATGGTTTAAAGCTGTATGAGCAAGTTCGTGAGATAAAAGAGGTAAAAGGTTCTCTTTTTTTTTAATTTTTCCATTTTTATTTCTAAGAGTTAGAAATATAACTCTATATGCGGCCCTTAGATTTCCATCTTTGCCAATAGAGCTACTTCCTTTTTTGCTATAAATCCCCTTTGGTTTGTTAAGACCTTCAAATACAACACGCCCCTGTATTTCTTCAAGTTGCATTTCTTGAAGTCTAAATGACGTATTTAACAAAAGTTTAATTTCGGGTGTTATTTTTTCGGAGTGATGTATGCTGATAAAAGATCTATAAGTTATAAATTTTAACTCATCGAGTACTCCTGCAGCCTCGGCGAGGTTTGGATATATATTTAATACCTTATAACCTTTAATTATCGAAAAGTTAATGTTTTCATTGAAATCCCAGAACTCTTTCATGTTTTATAATTAAGTTATTTTTTATTTCATAATTATATTTATGCTACCGTCGCTTTCTTTAACGGTTTTGATAAGAGGTTTTCTAACTTTATTGTTAGGTTTATTATTTTGTTTATTGAAATTACTTCGTGTATAAAATTTATTATGAACAATTGGTGTAGCAAAAGTAGTATGTAGACGTCTTGGGGTTCTTTCATATGAAGTGTTATAATTTATTGTTCTATTTTTTATTTCCTTAATTGGTTTAGTTTTTTTACTACTACTACTACTGTGCCGAATTTGTAAGAATAAATCTAAAGGCAATACTCTAGCATGTTTAGGCACTAACCCTATACTAGTTGGTAAAGTGTTTATTATAAAAGGAAAATTCTTAATACGTTTATCTAATAATAATATCTTAGCATAAAACTTATTTACTATTATTATATTAGTAGACAGTTCCGCCGAATTATATAATTGTAACAAAGCTCTATAACTTTTATTAGAATCTTTTAAAATGTATACAGTTTGCATTATACATTTAACTTTTATATTTTTTTTTAACTTTTAATATGTAATGTATTATAATAATGGAAACTCCGGGAATTGATCCTGAAGAAATCGATTCGGACTTATATGATGAAATTGGTAATCTAGAAAAATGGCAAGAAACTCTATCGGAAATGTTGGCATCTGGAAATGTAACACATGAAGATTTCGAAATTGAAATGTTTAAAACTCGATATTATATTGATATCAAAACTAAAACATTTATATTAACAGATGAAGACAATGAAATACTTCAAAAAGTTAGAGATATTAAAAATGAAAAGATCGAGGAATACCGCCAGGGTACTATTTCAGAAAACGAATT
>TARA_B110000971_G_scaffold105325_1_pt1 | contig 10226 bp, 8 predicted proteins | sample TARA_B110000971 | Tara Oceans TARA_B110000971 (sample SAMEA4397842) | marine metagenome | biome: Polar Biome; feature: [SRF] surface water layer (ENVO:00010504); material: water (ENVO:00002006), including particulate matter (ENVO:01000060) such as... | depth 5 m | reverse complement strand
AGTAGATCAATACCCTTGGGTGCTACATGGGAAGCGTCAAAAGACGGAGATCTAGTCGTAATCGAAGTCTCTTCTATTATTGAGGCATCTGCAAAGGCAATGGTTTTCGAGGTGACTTGAGGCTCAACTGGTATTGTCGAAACCACAATAGGCTTTATTGCAATAGGTTTAATCTGTTCTTGAACAACCTCAACCGGTGCATTTACTATTACCGCCTCATCATCTTTAGGAGAATTGTCAACTTTATCAGCTTTGGCTTCTGGCTCATCTAAAGGTGCTTTGTTAACGCCAATAGGCTCATCAAGCACTTCAATTGTCTCAGCCTCAGTAACCAGTTCTATCATTGAGACGTCATTTGAGGCTTCAGAGCTTGATACTATTGACTCTAAATTATTTTGAGTTTTATTCCACCACCAAGCTGACAATAGAGCAATTAACATAATGATAACGAGATAGGTTGCCCATTTAATACCAGCGTTCTGAGATGACATTTCTGGTCTCAAAGAGCTGGTGACATTAATAGGCGGGTCATTATTAGAGTACAGCTCTGAATAGCATTGAATCATCTCATCTTCATTGAGCGATACCATTCGAGCGTAGGCACGCAAGTATCCCTTTACAAAAATGGGCGCCGTTATGTCATTAAAGTTGTTTTCTTCAATGGCTTGTAATATATCCAAACTAAGGTGCATTCGTGATGCAACATCTTCAATAGATAAGCCTTGAAGAATTCTAGCCGCCTGCAACTGATCACCAGGACCGTTATTGACTTGCATAATATCTTTATCGTCAACTGTTTCTATTTCATTCATGATTTATTGTAATGCTAACCAAGATTTAAGTTCTGCTGAGTTCGGAAATTCCAACTCAAGCTGGTGTCCTAATGCCTTAACATTATTCAATTCATTAATTCCAAGTTCAATTCTAATGGCTAACCATAAGCTTCTTGCCGTCGGTCGGTCAACTAAATGGAACCGGTCAATATAATTTTTGGCTGCAGCAAAGTCACCATCATCGAGTTCGATAGTAGCCATTTCAATTAATGCATTGCCAAAGTTACTTTTTATTACTAACGCTTTTCTCAAGTATGTTTTTGCCTTTTCCTTTTCCTCAATCATTAAAAGACATCGAGCAGCATTGGTATAAGCATATGCTGGAGTCTTATATAAGGGGTTTTTCAAGGCCCTTAAAAAATACTTTTCAGATTCAGCTTGCCGACCATTATTGCATAAAAAAGCACCGTAGTTATTAGACGCCTCAGAATTTTCCGGGTCTAACTCAGTTGCAATCTTATAGTGTTTTTGAGCAGTGCCTTTTTCCAACAACCGTTCTTGGAGCATTGCATAAGCATTATGTGCAGAAGCTGATTCTGGGTCTTTATCTATTGCTCTCAGTAACTTTATATTTGCCTGTCCGAGATTATTTTGACTCATGTATCCAAGCCCAAGCTGCACATTGATTGCACTGGCCTTTTCATTTTGATCCATGGGTTCGCCGCCGACGGTAACACAGGCCGTCAAGATAGGCAGCAACAAGAATAATAACCCTGCTTTAATGTGCATTCTTTAGACCGCCAATGTCTTGCAAGCTGAGTTGGTATTTTTGACTACGCCGACTTCGGTCCTTAAATTGACCTGCCAATTGACCACAGGCAGCGTCTATATCTTCACCCCTAGCTCGACGCGTCACGGTAATAATGCCTTTACTTGAAACATACGCCCGAAATCGATCAATTGTTTCTTTATCTGAACATTCGTAAATGGCGTGTGGGTAAGGATTGAAAGGAATCAAATTAAGTTTACAGGGTATGTCACTGATAAGTTTTGCTAACTCTTTGGCATTCTCAAGACTGTCGTTAATACCTTTTAACATCACATACTCAAAAGTAATCTTGCGACTTTTATAGCCATCAATGTAGGAATGACAAGCGGCTAATAGCTGGTGAATTGGATATTTTCTATTAATTGGCACAATTTCGTCGCGGATCGCATCATTGGGTGCGTGTAACGAAACGGCTAGACTCACATCGGTTACTTGGCTCATTTTTTCCATAGCAGGAACCACACCTGCAGTACTAATTGTGACTCGACGCTTGCTGAGCGCATAAGCATAATCATCACACATCATATCAACCGCAGCTATAACAGCATCGAAATTCATTAACGGTTCGCCCATACCCATCATGACAACATTGGTAATGCCTCTCTCATTACCTTCCTGCAGTAAACTATGATGCGCTAGATGTAACTGAGCAATAATTTCTGCAGTCGTTAAATTACGATTGAAGCCCTGTTTGGCAGTCGAACAAAAAGTACAGTTCAGCGTACATCCAACCTGTGAAGAGATACACAAAGTGGTGCGCATTTTTTCTGGAATAAGAACACATTCTACTGAGTTTTCAGTACCATCCACATTCAACAACCACTTTCGAGTGCCGTCTTTAGACTTTTGAATAACATCGACATTAGGTAAATCAATACAGGCTTTTGCCTGTAATTTTTCACGCAGTGACTTAGACATATCGGTCATTTTTTCAAAGTCAGTAACGCCTCGCTGATGAACCCACTGCATGAGCTGTTTAGCGCGAAAAGACTTTTCTCCAATACCGATAAAGTAGGATTCTAATCCTGAACGGTTCAGGTTAAGTAAGTTTGTCTTTTCAAAATCGGACATTAGGCCTCAAATGGTGAGTGGATATTTAAAAAAGTGGTCTCTTAAAACAAGTAATTCTTTACACAATGACGTCAATTAAGCCCCTCTAATCATTAGCGTGCTGCAAACTAGCACAAAAGCTATAGAGCTCGTTTGATAACGATAATATATGATCTAAACAGTTTGTTGATTTTACGCACAATTACTAACAAGTTGAAGCGATTAGACAGTAAATTTTGCTCTATCAGGCCAGTTTATCGACCAGACTCAACCAAAACAGCTTGTTCGCCCTATTCGGTGAGATATAATCTTAATTTTTAACCATCAATATGATCGTAAACATTCGATGATGATTGATAATAATTTGCTGGAACCCTCATGCTTTTTGTTGAAACCCGTGGAAACGACGCTTCATTTCCAAAACAGGTTAAATTTTCGGATGCCATATTAGCCCCTATAGCATCGTTTGGTGGCATTTACAGTCCAGAAACCATGCCAAAATTTGGGCCTACATTTCTTCAAGATCATCTTAATCAATCGTATAAATCACTGACTCTATCGATATTAAATTTGTTTGAAGTTGATATCGACGCTCAAACGTTACAAGAGGCGCTTGCTTTGTACGACCGATTCGACGACCCGACCAATCCAGTACCGCTGGTTAATGTCGGTGACAACGTCTATGTCAGTGAGCTATTTCATGGCCCAACTCGGGCTTTTAAAGATATGGCCTTGCAACCCTTTGGTTATATATTGGCATCTTTAGCAAAACAGCGCCAACAACAATACTTAATCCTGGCTGCAACTAGTGGTGATACGGGTCCAGCGGCTTTAGAAACATTTAAGAACTGCGAGAACATTCAAGTCGTTTGTCTTTACCCTGAAGGTGGCACGTCCGATGTGCAGCGCCTTCAAATGGTAACCGAGTCAGCCCCAAATCTAAAAGTAATTGGCATTAAAGGCGACTTTGATGATGCACAGGCGGCTTTGAAATATTTGCTTGCGTCTCCCACATTTAAACAGCAACTGAATAAACTAAATGTTTCTGTATCTGCCGCTAACTCCGTTAATTTTGGCCGCATTATTTTTCAAATTATGTATCACATCCACTCTTACCTTGAACTTGTGCGGAAAAATGTCATAGAGCTGGGAGACAGGGTTTATCTGAATATTCCAAGTGGTAACTTCGGTAATGCCTTGGGGGCTTACTATGCAAGAAAAATGGGATTGCCAATTGAAAGAGTAATTGTGTCTTCAAATGTTAATAACGTGCTAACTGAACTGATTAATACAGGCAAATATGACATTTCTGAGAAGTCTTTAGTTAAAACCACATCGCCTGCCATGGATATATTAAAATCGTCAAATGTCGAACGAATACTGTTTGATTTATTTGGCTCATTACGGACACATGAACTCATGCGGCAACTTGATGAGCAACGTTTCTATCAGTTGGAGCCTGAAGAGCTGGCCACATTAAAACAAATATTCACCGCTGACTTTTGCACTGACGAACAGAGCAATCAATTCATTCAAAAACACTATGCAAAGGGTTATTTAATGGATCCACATACTGCGACCTGTTTTAAGGTCTATGACGATCCATTACTCAGTACATTACCCAGTATTGTCTACTCTACCGCTGAATGGACTAAATTTTCATCATTAATTGATCAGGCTATTACGGGGCAATCGGGTCGCTCTGATAGGGAAGCTCTTGAATCAATTTCGACTGCAGCCAATATAGGCATCCCAGCCGTTATTCAGGCTTTGTTTGATAAACCTGTTTGTCATAGCCTAGTCATCGACAAGCATTTAATCGAAGATGAAATATTGCGCTTTATGAACGAACAAACTTAGGCTCAAATTTTGACAGGGGCTTTCAATGCTTTAGCAGACATAATTTCAGTCCAGCCCATCACCATCAAGCAACCAATACTGAGTAGAGCAAAGCCACTCACCAAGGGCAATATAGTGCCGTTATAAGCGTTAGCAATAATGACGCCTAGAGCCACTGATATCAGCGTAGACAGTGAACCAACCACCGCGGCCCCCAGACCGGCTACTGACCCAAGAGGCTCCATTGCTAATGCATTTAGGTTTCCAAATAAAATACCGACGAAAAAAAAAAACTGCCAATAAATACGCCATAACCTGCCATAACGGCGGGCTACCCGAATAGTGCTGAGCTAAAAAGTAAAACGGTACCGATAAGACAACAATAAAAAAGGTGGCACCATGAGACAACCGTCGCATTCCAAAACGCATCACTAATTGAGCGTTAAGCAATGAGGCCAAACCAAGCGATGCGGCCAAAATACCAAAATAAATGACGAACTGATTACCTAGGTGGTACTGTTGCTGAAATATTTGTTGAGAACTACTCAGATAACCAAGGAATGCCCCAAAAATAATCCCTGTAGCGATGGTATACCCCATGGCAGCTGGGATGACACAAATGTATTTAATATCAGATAAGACCTGTTTAATAGAAAACCTGATGCGATTTTCAACGAGCAACGTTTCAGGTTGGCGCAGATTGAACCAACTCAAGGCGATAAAGCTTAAAACAAGAAACATCCAAAAAATACCTCGCCAATCTGAAAACATCAAAATAGCCTGGCCTAATGCAGGCGCAACAATCGGCACCAGTATAAAAATAGTCATCACAAAAGACATCACTCTTGCCATTTCACGGCCTTCATAGCGGTCTCTCACCAACGCTATGGAAACAACTCTTGGGCCTGCAGCCCCAAACCCCTGAAGGAATCGACCGATTAACATCATCGTAAAGGTTTCGGCTAATAACGACACTAAACAGCCAACAATAAAAACAGCAAAGCCAACGTTAATCGCATATTTTCGTCCAACAGAATCAGACATTGGACCAAATATCATCTGCCCGATAGCCATGCCTGCAAACAAAATAGAAATCACGTACTGACTATCATTTATCCTCGTCACACCTAGGTCGGCAGCAATGTTGGGCAGTGCAGGCAACATGGCATCAATCGATAGCGCAACCATCGAGATAATCATCGCCATGAGTACGACAAATTCAAAAAATTTGGGTTGCTGAGTGACTTTAAAAAGTGGCACTTGATTAACCTATAGTTCTACAGAAATCTCTTGGGTATAGAGCAGGCATCAATTCTATAGGATCGAGATTAATAGTCATGGTAATAGTTACCCCAATAGTCATATCAATTAAGGCAACTGCCAATTACAATCCAGCCTTAATTCAAAGCTGATTTCTATATGAGCTTCACCTTCATTAACAATTTACAATCACGTTTCAATATCAACCGGACTCAAAATATCGGGATCTTGATGGCATTGGCTAGTATTGTCTTTTTTTCTGGGAAAGCAGTGTTGATCAAACTAGCTTATGAATATGACATTAGCACCGTCGAATTGATGACGCTCAGAATGGGTTTTGCCTTGCCCTTCTATTTGGTCATTGGCTATCTTAGTTGGATCAAAAGTTCAAATCGAATCGAAATTGAAGGGCAACAGTATATTGGGATAGCGATCATTGGTATAAGTGGGTATTACACGGCTAATTACCTCGATTTGCAATCATTACGTTATATATCAGTCAACCTGGAACGAATGGTGTTATTCACGTATCCAGCTTTTACGTTGATCTTAACCGCATTACTCTACCGTAAACCACTCGTTCAAAAAGAAGTATTGGCCCTGTCTGTCGCTTATCTTGGTATCTCAGTCATCATGCTGCACGACAGCCTCACCATCGTTGATACTCAATCACTGGTAACGGGGGGACTTTATGTGTTGGCAGCGGCTTTCTTTTTTGCCATCTTTTTAATGGGAAGCCAACACTACGCTCGGCTGGTCGGCAGCGCTGCTTTTACAACAATTGCAATGATTGCTGCAAGTGTCATGATATTGATTCACTTTTTGTTAAACCATCAGTTTGCCGACCTTCTCTTTCCCAATCGACTTTATATGATTGCAATAGCCATGGCAGTGTTAAGCACTGTTGTCCCATCCTATTTAATGTCTATTGCAATTAGGCGTATTGGCGCCAACACCGCAAGCATTCTTGGCGCAGCAGGCCCAGTCACTTCCGCAATTCTAGCCATTACCGTATTGAATGAAGTTTTTACTTTGTATCATGCTCTGGGCATGATGTTGGTCGTCATTGGTATTACAATGATCAGTAAGACTTCCTCTCAGTCTAACATTGCAGCTCAGGAAACAAATTAATCTGTTTCAGAGCAGTTAGGTTGAGGGGACTCTATAATGCTATATAAAATGCCCAATAAGGTTGAAGCAATAAAAGTTAAGGCCGTCTTATGAAGATTAATAACATCTAAACGAAGCCTGGACAATTTTCAGGTCGTCAGACCTCACTTAGATCAATTAAGTTTTTGAGGGCAATTTTGAATACGGCAAAAAATAAACGGCCCACTTGTAAGCTTCAACCATCAAATCAATAGACTAGTTGGCATCCAATGTTTCTAAACGAATGCGGTGAATCTTGTCATTCACTGACGATAATGCCGCAATCTTTGCAAGGGCTTGGTTCATCTGCTTTTCACGGATTTTTTGAGTCAACATGATGATCGTCGCCTGCGTAATGCCAGGCTCTGGTTCCTTTTGCAAAATGGCTTCGATTGAAATTTCACTCTCACCCATGATACGCGTGATATCAGCCATGACTCCCGGTTTATCATCGACGCGCAGGCGCAAATAATAAGCCGTTATTGCTTCGCTAATTGGCAGGATGGGGATATCGGCTATTTGTCCCGGTTGGAACGCTAAATGAGGCACTCTTTTTTCGGCATCAGTGTCTATCGTACGAGCCACATCAATAATATCAGCAATGACCGATGAAGCCGTTGGGTTAGCACCAGCACCAGGACCATAATAAAGAGAAGGTCCCAACTTATCAGCCATTACTAAGACAGCATTCATTACGCCATCAACATTAGCGATCAAGCGTTTTTCAGGGATCAACGTTGGGTGTACACGCATTTCAATGCCACTCTCTGTACGACGTGCTATACCTAAATGCTTGATGCGATAACCTAGTTCACCCGCATAGAGCACGTCTTCTGTAGATATGGCACTAATACCCTCAGTATAAACAGCTGAAAACTGCAATGGAATACCAAAAGCAATCGAGCCTAAAATGCAAAGTTTATGGGCTGCGTCGATACCTTCAACATCAAATGTTGGGTCAGCCTCGGCATAACCCAAAGCTTGGGCCTCAGCTAAAACATCTTGGAAATCTCTTCCCTTATCGCGCATTTCAGTCAGAATAAAATTACCCGTACCGTTAATAATTCCAGCTAACCACTCGATATGGTTGGCACTTAACCCTTCACGGATAGCCTTGATTATTGGCACACCACCGGCAACCGCCGCTTCAAAAACAACGTTTACACCTTTTGCTTGAGCCGCAGCAAAAATTTCATTGCCATGCATCGCAATCAAAGCTTTATTCGCAGTGACGACATGCTTACCGTTCTCGATAGCCTTCATCACCAGCGCTAAAGCCGGTTCATAGCCACCAATTAGCTCAACAACAATATCAACATCAGGGTTATTGACGATTTCAAACGGATCTGCTGTGAGTGGAATAGCTTCTGTACCAGCAGGCATACCTTGACTGATTGTACGGCGTGATGCATGAATTACTTCGATAGAACGACCTGCTCGTCGCCCGATTTCTAAGGCATTATTTTTAAGTACCAGCGCTGTGCTAGCACCAACTGTTCCAACACCGATTAAACCAATTCTTACCGGTTTCAATAGACTTCTCCAAATTTGAGTCGTGATTATTTGTGATTACTTTTTCCGAATGAACTGCTAGTAAATTTTCATCGGGAACAGTATGTAAACTGCCAACAACTGTCAATTAGAACACGGCAGTATTTGTCTAGTTTAAGTAATAACAGTTTAAAGCGCAGCCACTAAACCAATCAAAACAGCGGCTTCAGTTACTTCTACAACGGTACCGTAAATATCACCAGTGGTGCCTTTTAATGGTTTTATGAGACTTTGGTAAATCAATAAATAACCCAACGCACTGACCATTAGCGCGGTCACAAGCCCCTGAAACCAAATTAATACCAAAACCAACAACAATACTAATCCTGCTGCCATAATCGCATTGACGTTTAAATTTGAGTGTAATGGAGTCGCCAGCCCACTTAATCGAAGGTAAGGAAGATTCAGTAATACTAGGGTTAAAACCACTCGAGCTATAACCGGTGCAAATAGCAACAAAACCCAATTTTCTGTCTCTAGTATTGCAGTGAGTGCTGAGAATTTAATCAACAAAATCAGTGCAACAGAAACAATAGCACCAATACCACAGTTGGTGTCTTTCATAATTTCAAGCATACGTTCTGGCGTATGGCCACCCATCCAAGCGTCACCACAGTCTCCAACACCATCGAGATGCAGCGCACCCGTAAAGACTACCCAGAGGGTTAGCACTAACGCAGCAACAAGTAGAGAAGGAAGTTCTATTAAATCCATCAGAATCCAGCCTGATATAGCCAAGAAAAAGCCAATTAATAATCCAACAAAACCATACCAAGCAACCGCAGCCCCTGCCATTTCAGGCTGATATTCGGAATGCTTACCCACCGGTATTCGGGTCAAAAATTCAATCGCAAATTTGAATGCTTTGGGTATTTTTTGATTTAACTGCTGTAACATTTGATTCATGATAGATATTAAGTAGCGCCCATTAAAGGGGTTTAAGAGACATCCGAATTATGCTGGTCGAGCTGAAACCAATCAGGCTTGCCTGACAGGTGATACACGCTCACTTGACTGTGGCAGGCATGAGGCACGTTAAAACGAAATAAACCTTTTGTATCAAGGCCTAAAACATTGGTCAAAATAGTGCGCATGACACCACTGTGACTTAATAACAGAATTTTTTTGCCTTGATTCTGGGAAACCAATAGAAACCAGGCATCAAGGATACGCTGCTGAAACAAACCATAAGCCTCACCACCATGAGGAGCAGGATCATCAGGATTATCAATCCACTGTTGCCACTGCCCCGGAAAACTTGCTTCAACCTGAGCACCAGTCAATCCCTCCCATTCACCAAAATCGAGTTCGGATAAAGCATCTTTAATAACCATTTCAATATTAAGTTGCTCACTAATACGGCGAGCAAATGCAGCACAGCGCACTCTAGGCGACGCAACACAAATATCCCACTGTTTACCCCGTCCAACCAGACTATCGATTTGATTGGTCAGCTGCCCCCAGCCCTTTTCAGACAATTCAGGATCTTTGACGCCGCAGATTGCCTTACCTAAGGCATGTTCTCCATGCCTTAGTAAATTTATCCGAGTCGGGGCAATTTCATTTAATTCTGTCATTTGTCTCTTTCATTTATTTTTCATGGCGTCCATTATGCGGCTAGCCCTGCAACCAGCTATACGGTATTAAGCGTCAGTTACACCCGCTTCTTCAAACGTAGCCATTTCGTTATGTAATGCACAGGCAGATCGCAATAGCCCCAAAGCAACGGCTGCGCCACTGCCCTCGCCTAGCCTCATTTGAAGAGACAACAAGGG
>TARA_B110000971_G_scaffold221898_1_pt1 | contig 10278 bp, 10 predicted proteins | sample TARA_B110000971 | Tara Oceans TARA_B110000971 (sample SAMEA4397842) | marine metagenome | biome: Polar Biome; feature: [SRF] surface water layer (ENVO:00010504); material: water (ENVO:00002006), including particulate matter (ENVO:01000060) such as... | depth 5 m | reverse complement strand
CCGCTAAAGCTATGGCGACACGCGGAAGGCTATGCAACCGTTTTTTTGCCGCTATAAACCTAAAAATAATTCAATCTATTTTTACGACATTTAAAATCTAAATTGGTATTGGTTAAGATTTAGTGCCAGAAGCAGACCCGTTGCTTTTGTATGCACGAAATAGATGTAAAAGAATTCAATCTATTTATACGACAGTTTATAGTTTAATTAGAATTATATATGATCAGCAAGTTATTATCCAAAGCATTCGCAAGGTTTGGTATGCTACAAATACGAAAAATCAAGTCAGGGTAGTGCTCAGTATATTCAGTGGTTATCTTTTGCTCCCAAGAGCCAAGAGCTATTGATTTTATGTCTTCTATCACATAAATTCCACCAGCTTTTAGCTTGTGTATGCTATGCTCAAAGAAGTGTGTATTTGCCGCAAACTCGTGAAGACCATCGTCTATAATAATATCAAATGTTTTTGGAATAGTAGGTTGTGACCACAGAGCCTCTATACTACCAGTATTTGTTTGGTCACATTGGTATGCATATATCCTTTCTTCGTTTTTTACTACACTAGCATCTATATCTGCTGCGTAGATATTGGCTCCTTCAAAATAGTTTCTCCACCCCCTATGTGAAGCCATGGGTATTCCCTCTGGACCCATATTACTTGTCAGGTTTTCATCAGTAGTACCTATGCCTAGCTCGAAGATGTTTTTCACCTGTTTATCTTTAAAAATGGCGTGATATACTCGCGTATAATTGTGCCAACCCCTACCTTTATCACTGCCACAATTATTCATTATTTGACAAAGATCAGTGGGATGGGAAGTAGATATCTCAGGGTAATGTGTTTCTAGCGTATTAGTATCTTCTCCTTGCCTATAATAGTGAGACCAGGTGTGTGCGTTAAGCTTACTTAGTACTCTATTAACGATATACTTCTTCAGTCGTGCTAGCATTACTTCTTTCGTATCACCATCAGTCCATCTCTCACAGGCATTAGTACGTTTTCTACTCTAATATCTTGGGTCACTTTTTTATTAAACCCGTCTAGTGCTCGCGTATCTCCGTCTTTTGCTATTTCTGCTTGATCCAGTATCTTGCCACTCCACAGCACATTATCTGCTATGATGATAGCCCCACTAGGGAGTTTATCTATGAGTAAATCAAAGTATGCACTGTAGTTAGATTTATCTGCATCTATAAATACCAAATCAAAAGACTCATTAAGTGTTGGTATTATATCTAGAGCGTTTCCCATGTGCAGTTGGATTTGGTCTGCATATGGAGATTGTTTTACAAAGGTGTTAATTCTAGTTTCTAGTTCTTCATTGATGTCTATAGTATGCAGTACACCGTCTGGTGCTAGGCCCTCTGCCATACAGAGTGCAGCATATCCTGTGTAGGTGCCTATCTCTAATATAGCCTTAGGACGCACCATTTTGCTAAACATACTAAGCACACGGCCCTGCAGGTGGCCACTTAGCATACGCGGTATTAGTACGTGAGCATACGTATCTCTATTTAGCTCAGCCAGAAGTTCTGGTTCAGCGGAGCTATGTGTCTCTGCATATTGAGCGAGGGTTTCGTCTATGAATTCCATTTTTATTGCTTAAGGTAATTTGAAACTAGCTTCTATCAGAGCGTGATCACTTTTGATAGTGGAGATGCATTCATAACTGGTACACGCGAGTTCCTCATCGTGCAGTATATAGTCTATACGCACTATGGGAAAAGGCTTTAGATAGGTAGCTCCCCACCCATTTCCTTTTTCTACAAACGCATCTTTTCGTCCTTTTTTTAGTGTCTGATAGGTGAAGCTCTGTGGAGTATCGTTGAAATCTCCTAATATTATTACTGGATACGGACTATCGTCTATAGTTTCTAGTATTGTCTTGGTTTGATTACTCCTGCGTATGATTAGATTTCGTAGTCTCTTTGCAAAGGTAAGAGCATAGTTTTTATACTCGTCTACTACTTCTACATTTACCAGCGTATGGTAGTCTTGAGATGATACTCCATTAGATTGTAGATGAGTGGCGATAAAACGAATAACGGTACCATCTACGTCTATATCAAAGTATGCAGCCATGTTGTTGGTGAAATGATCATATTTAATTCGTTCCCAGTTTATGATCTTATGCTTGGATACTAGCTTTAGTCCGTAGTCGTATCTGTTTTGTCTAGACTCTAGTCTGACAAACTGTTGATGCGGGTATGCCTTGGAGTTTATATCTCCTTTTTTATCGAGCCATTCTATGAGGATAGCTACATCATACTGTTTTGCAGTGAGGTATTCGGCTATTTCTTTTGAGGTATTCCCGTCTTCATATACCATCTGTACATTGGTATTAAAGGTACATACTCTGATATCATTAGTAGAGTATGTGCTTTTGTTAAATTGTATGCTCCTTGCTATAAACTGAAATCCAATGAGTATAAAAAAAGCATTGTATATCCACCTCTTTTTTCTAAGTGCTATCCATAGCAGAAGTAAGGTCAAATTTAAAAGTAGTAGGGGCTTGTATAACAAGCCAAAAAATGAAACGGGCCAGAAGTCGGCAGGATCTATAAATGGAGCAAGATAGGATATGAGTAAAGCAGCGATGGCCAGTGCATTTACAAGATCAGCTATTTTACTAAAAAGCTTTTTCACTCACCAGCTTTAAAGAGAACGTCCTTTTCAGCTTTGGACAAGCTATCGTAGCCACTTTGTGAGATTTTATCCAGTATGGCGTCTATCTCATCTTGATTGGGTTGGTACTTTTTAAATGTCCTTTCGTCTTGTATTTTGCGTTCGTCCACTACGGCTTTCATTTTTTTAGTTTTTATGCTATCAAAAGTAAATTTAGGGAATTCTATTTTCCCTTGCAAGTCCAGAATAAATAGCATTCCAAAAATAGCACCGCCTATATGAGCAAAGAGCCCACCTGTATTGTCACTTACAGGAAACAGGTATAAGTCGCGAAATACAAAAAGTAGGGCGACCCATCTCATCTCTATATTAAACAACCCAAATGGACGAATCTGGTAGCGAGGAAGGTATAGCCCCGTGGCTACGAGTATGGCAGTGACACCGCCAGAAGCTCCGAGTAGCTTTTTATATTGCTTTACTTCATCGAATATGGGAAAGAGATTATAGCTAATCACAAAAAGTGCCGCACCTGCTAAGCCACCGTACAGAAAAATTTTCCATACTTGTTTGGATTCCATGAAATCTTCTAATATTCGACCAATGAAGTAGAGCAATACCATATTTCCGAGTATGTGCCAAAAGCCACTGTGAAAGAAAATATTGGTAACAATACTCCAAGGTCTGATAAGCAGAACTCCGAGATTACTTGGTATATAAAAATATTGTAGTAGTTCCTCAGGCTTAAATCCTGATAATTTAGCGACGATACCTACAAATATGGTGAACACAAATACTCCTAGATTCACCATTATAATCTGGCGAATGGCGGAGCCCCCTTTATTGTACTCGTATGTTATTTTTTCCCAAGCAGTCATTAGCGTTTAGTATAACGTATTTCTATTGTTTTTATTCCAATACTTAACAAGCAAGAAGCCAAATAGTGCGCCTCCTAAGTGAGCAAAGTGTGCTACGCCTTCCTGTACACCGCTCAGCCCAGCAAATAATTCATAAGCAGCATAAGCACCCACTAGGTACTTAGCTTTTATAGGCATAGGGATAAACATGATGTAAAGCTCAGTATTAGGCCAATACATAGCGAATGCTACGAGTATACCGAACAAAGCCCCAGAAGCTCCTAGCACAGAACTGTTAGCTATGTACGCTCCTTGAGATCCGTAGTAACTCATCACAGCGGTGTGCAAAATAGCAGCACCTATTCCGGTGATCAGGTAAAAATTTATATATCGTTTAGCTCCCCACATCTGTTCTAGCTTGGCTCCAAACATCCATACTCCAAACATATTGAAGAGAATATGCATTAAACTTCCGTGCATGAATATATGCGTAATCACTTGCCAGCCGTAAAACTTTGGGCTAGAGAAGTGAAATAAAGATAGTTTCTCTGTCAGTAAACGCTCGTAGCCAAAGAAATAGGTAGCTACATAAAGTAATACATTAATAATAATAATGTTCTTGGTGACCTCTGGGATGTTAAACTGGTTGCTTCTAAACTGCATTTACTCTATTAATGAAAAAAACGTTCCAAACTGCTTTTTGATAGTTTTATGATGATAGATTTTCCTGCACTATCTACAGTATACTGCTTACAGTGGAGTAAATCGCTCACTAAGCTCTTCATTTCTATCATACTTAGTGTCTTGCCTGCCTTAATGGCAGCGTTCTTCGCGGTAGCTTGTCTTATAGCGTCTGTTTTATTTATTTTAAGGTCCTGATAATTAGTTTTAAAATCGTCTAAGATCTGTATCACTACGTTAGCACCGTCAACTTTACTGAGTTCACTCGGTAGTCCATTTATGATGATGGCATTTTTACCAAACTCACTGGTATCAAAACCTAGGGCATTTATTTGATCTTGTATGTCTAAGTATAATGCATAATCTGCTTTACTCAGCTCTATAGTCCGTGGAAATAGTAGTTGCTGTGAGGCTATAAGTTGATTCAGCTGATACCGCTCATAGAGTACCTGTGCATGAGCTCTGTGCTGATTTATTACAGATAGTTCTCCTGCTATTTTCGCTATGATAAAAGCATTTTCTACTTGAAATATATCGTCTATTTCTATGGTGGATGCAGTTTCTGGAGCAGCCCATATCTCTTGTTGTGGTTTTGTACTAGGACGTACAGGAGTATTGAGTAGATCGTCTAGTTTTTCCCAGTCTGTTGCGGTCCGCTCTTTTGCTTTGTCAAAGGGATTAAACCGCATATTGGGTGATGTGGGCTCATAGCTAGAAGGGTTATTGCCAGAAGTGTTACTATATCCTAGAGCATTATGCAGTTGCGTATCGGTAGGGATCACAAAGTGTGCTCCCAGTGTTTTTTTGATTACCGATTGTAAAAGTGTGTAGACATGTCTCCCGTCTTCGAATTTCACTTCGTGTTTAGTAGGATGTATGTTTACGTCGATCTTAGCTGGGTCTACTTCTAGAAATAGGATGAAGAATGGATAGCTTTTGTCTTCTAGCAGTCCACCGTATCCTGAAGATATAGCGTGATTCAGGTAATGGTCTTTTATAAATCTGCCGTTGGCAAATAAGTATTGATTTCCACGCGTACGTTTGGTGAGCTTCGGAGAACCTATGTAGCCTGAGATGTTTACTATTTCTGTTTCTTCAGTAGCGTCTATGAGTTCTTCTTCTTTTAGGTTGAAGAGTTCTATTATCCTTGTTTTGAGGTCACCTTTTTTTAGCTTACTCAGGTTCTTATCTTGATTATAAAACTCAAAACCGATAGCTGGATATGCTAATGCGATACGTTGGTATTCCTCAAAAATATGTTTAGTCTCTACGGAGATACTTTTCAAGAAGTTTTTACGAGCAGGTATATTGTAAAAAAGATTTTTTACGGTGATAGATGTTCCTTGAGTCGCAGCAGTATTTTCTTGAGTCTCTAACGTCCCTGCATTTATTACTATGCGAGTTCCCACACTTTCACTAGCACTTTTAGTCCTCATCTCTACCTCACTTACAGACGCTATACTTGCTAATGCTTCCCCTCTAAAACCGAGTGTATCTAGATTATAGAGATCTTCTGCCTTGGTGATTTTAGAGGTAGCATGCCTTTCCCAGCACATCCGAGCATCAAAGACATTCATACCTTTGCCGTTATCATCCACTTGGATGTGAGTACAACCTCCATTTTTGATGTAGAGTTTTATTATGGTAGACCCAGCATCTACTGCATTTTCCAGCAGTTCTTTTACAACAGATGCTGGACGTTGTACTACTTCTCCAGCGGCTATTTGGTTAGCGGTACGTTCTGGTAAAAGTTGTATTATTCCTGACATCTAAAAAAGGCTTATTTGGATAAGCCTCCGAAGATAATTTCTAGGATGTTAGAATTCCAAAGATTGTAAGAAATTACGCTTAAAATAGCAATAATAGCGAGTAATCTTAGTCCATAGTACTTCTGAGCAGGGATAGTGCCGTATCGTGTGTTGGTTTGCTTGGTTTTATATGCTCTGCGGATATTGTCTTTTGCAGAGCTGCTGTCCTGCTTCAGCTCGCCCATTTCTCTTTTGATATCATCTACTCTAGTATGCAATTCTTCCTTGGATTCGTCATAAAATACAGGCGAGTAATTAAACTTACGGTGGCGTGGAAGTCTAGAAAATCTAAGATTTATCATCAGTGTACAAAATTAAGGTTTTAGGAGTATAACGCAGTAGCCCTTATTTTTTGAGTGGAATTGAGGAGTGGGAGGATATAGTTTAGTAATTGACTTTTTTTACAATAAAAAAAGTCCCGCCGTTAAGCGAGACTTCTGTGTAAATATTGGCGGTCCGGACGGGACTCGAACCCGCGACCCCCTGCGTGACAGGCAGGTATTCTAACCAACTGAACTACCGGACCAATACTTTATTAAGTCAAAACATAATTGACTACCTTTTTTAGAGGACTGCAAATATATGCGCAGTTCCTGTTCTGCAAATTCTTTTTTTATTTATTTTTAATCAAGGCAAATTACCTGATTATTTTCCAGTTTATAACGCTCTTTTCCCTCAGGGCAAATAGCTTCCGCAGACACGTTAAAGGTAAGCCTATGCCCGTATTTACTCATCCAGCCGATATGTTTACCTGGATTCCCTACCATAAGTGAATAGGGTAATACTTCTTTAGTAATTACAGTTCCTGCCCCAATAAAGCAGTATTCTCCGAGGTCATTGCCACAGACTATAGTTGCATTAGCTCCTATGCTAGCACCTTTTCTTACGGTAGTTCTCAGATATTCTGATTTTCGTACTACGGCACTTCGTGGATTTAGTATATTGGTAAATACCATACTTGGGCCTAAAAAGACATCGTCTTCACATATCACACCCGTATAGATACTCACATTATTTTGTACTTTCACATTAGCACCTAGGATCACATCAGGACTTATAACCACATTCTGGCCGATGTTACAGTTTTCACCCAGAGTGCACTTAGGCATAATATGGCTGAAGTGCCATATTTTGGTTCCTGCTCCTATGGTGCAGCCTTCATCTATTACTGCAGTTTCGTGTGCGAAGTAATCCATTGTATCTAAAATTCACGGGGATGAGCATATTTATATAAATCACCCTCAGGTAGATTTCTAAAATACTCGTAAGTAATTTTTAGTCCTTCAGAACGAGTTACCTTCGGTTCCCAGTTAAGTATTTTTTTCGCTCTAGTAATGTCTGGTTTACGCTGTTTAGGATCATCCATTGGAAGTTCTTTTAAGACTACTTTTTGGTCGGTACCTGTCAGTTCTATTATTTCATTAGCAAATTCAAGTATGCTAATCTCGTCTGGATTACCAATATTCACTGGCTGAGCATAGTCGCTATGAAGTAACTTATAGATTCCCTCTACGAGGTCATCTACATAGCAGAAACTTCTAGTTTGGCTACCATCTCCGAAGACAGTAATATCTTCACCTCTAAGAGCTTGTCCTATAAATGCTGGTAAGGCTCTGCCGTCGTTCAGTCTCATACGTGGTCCGTACGTATTGAAAATACGGATTATTCTAGTCTCAACACCGTGATAGGTATGGTAGGCCATGGTCATGGCTTCTTGGAAGCGTTTGGCTTCGTCATACACACCGCGTGGCCCTATTGGGTTTACATTTCCCCAATAATCCTCAGTTTGTGGATGTACTAAAGGGTCTCCATAGACTTCGCTAGTACTGGCTATGAGCATACGAGCCCCTTTAGCTAGAGCCAAGCCAAGGCAATTGTGAGTTCCCAAACTACCTACTTTTAACGTAGGTATAGGAATCTTGAGGTAGTCTATAGGGCTAGCTGGAGAAGCAAAGTGCAAGATGTAGTCAAGCTCCCCAGAAATATGTATAAATTTAGAGACATCGTGGTGGTAAAACTCAAAATGCTCCAATCGCATCAGGTGATCTATGTTACTCATAGAGCCAGTGATTAGATTATCCATCGCTATGACCTTATATCCCTCTTTTATGAACCTGTCACAAAGATGAGAACCCAAAAACCCTGCTCCGCCTGTTATTAATATTCGTTTCATTAGTAAATTATTTTGACCCTATACAATAGTAGTCGTACCCTAAACCTCGTAGTTCTTTTTTATCGTAAATATTTCTTCCGTCAAATACTACCTTACTTTTCAGTTTAGTACTTATGACGTTCCAGTCTGGTAATTTAAATTCTGACCATTCGGTGACTAGTAGGAGAGCATCTGCATCATTGAGTGCCTCATATGGATCACTTACATAAGATATGGCGTCACCTATCATATGCTTGGTTTCTTCCATAGCTACTGGATCGTAGGCTACTACTTTCCCCCCAGCTTGTTTTATTTTTTCTATAAGTACTAGTGATGGAGCTTCACGCATGTCATCTGTATTTGGCTTAAAGGATAGTCCCCACATAGCAAATGTGCGTCCTGTAAGATCCGTTCCTATTCGTGCTGTTAGTTTATTGAAGAGTACAGATTTTTGGGCATCATTTACTTCCTCTACTGCTTCAAGGATACGCATGGTATAGTCGTTATCTCTAGCAGTCTTTATTAGAGCTTTCACATCTTTAGGAAAACAGCTGCCACCGTACCCTATTCCTGCATAGATAAATCTACTCCCTATGCGAGGGTCGCTTCCTATCCCGTTTCTTACTGCATTTACATCAGCACCCATTATCTCGCAGAGGTTTGCTATATCATTCATAAAACTGATACGAGTAGCGAGCATGGCATTAGCTGCGTACTTAGTCATCTCTGCACTTGGTATATCCATAAAAATGAGTGGATGTCCATTCATAATGAAGGGTTTATATAGTTTACTGATAGTATCCTCAGCTTTCTGACTGTCTACACCTACCACTATGCGGTCTGGCTTCATGAAATCGTCTATGGCTGCCCCTTCTTTTAGAAACTCTGGATTGCTAGCAATATCAAATATTATAGCTACGCCCCTTTTGTCAAGTTCAGATTGTACAGCGGCACGCACTTTTTCCGCAGTACCCACTGGTACGGTGCTTTTAGTCACCACCACACCGTAACTGGTCATATTAGCTCCTATCTGACTGGCTACTTTTAATACATATTGTAAGTCTGCACTTCCGTCTTCTCCTGGAGGAGTGCCTACCGCTATGAATGCTACGTCAGCTCCTTTCAAGCTTTCGGCCAGATCTGTACTAAAATGTAATTTACCTTTTTTGTGGTTTTTCACCACCATAGGCTCTAACCCGGGCTCATAAATAGGCATTACACCCTTTTTTAAGTCTTCTATTTTTTTTGCGTCAATATCTATACAAGTGACATCTGTACCTACTTCTGCAAGGCAAGTTCCTGTCACCAATCCTACGTATCCAGTCCCTACTACGGCTATTTTCATGTTATTTAATGTACTCGTTGTCCGGCAAAGATATTCAATGATTTCTTTCTACTTATTCTTTTTGCTAATTTGAAAGGTTCCATACCTAAAACAAGAAGGGGTATTTAGTTATATTCAATTTACTTTGCGGGTATGAGCAGATGGTTAATTGTACTCTTATTGGGTTTTTCTTTTTTGGCCCAGAGTCAATCTGAGATGAAGACTACTCAGGGTTTTTTATTTATACCACACTATGCATATCACATACCTGGTGGGGACTTAAAAGAAAGGTTTACAGATTTTTCGAGTATAGGACTAGGGATAGATTATAAAATGAGTAGTGGGCTGAGCTTTGGGTTAGACTACGACTGGTTTTTTGGTAGAAGTGTAAAAGATAACGGTATATTTAACCAAATAGCAGGACCTAGCGGATTCATTATAGATAAAAATGGAGACTATTCTGTGATTAACTTACACCTGAAAGGTAACTATGTGACTGCTAATGTGGGCTACCTTATTAACTTACCTCGTGATGAGCCAAACTCTGGAATACTTCTTTCTGGAGGAGCTGGATTTATGCAACATCGAATAGATATTATAGCCTCAGAGGTCACTATACCTCAATTAAATGGAGAGTATGAGAAAGGGTATGACCAGCTGACATACGGGTTTGCTACTAAGCAGTTTGTAGGATATCAATACCTCGTAGATAAAAATAGGTATCATTTTAGAGTGGGAATAGAGTTTAATCAAGGTTTCACAGAGGGAAGAAGAACGTGGGATTTCAATGCCAATAAATCTGCCCTAGGAAAACGTTTAGATACTACTACCGC
>TARA_B110000971_G_scaffold93503_1_pt1 | contig 10281 bp, 6 predicted proteins | sample TARA_B110000971 | Tara Oceans TARA_B110000971 (sample SAMEA4397842) | marine metagenome | biome: Polar Biome; feature: [SRF] surface water layer (ENVO:00010504); material: water (ENVO:00002006), including particulate matter (ENVO:01000060) such as... | depth 5 m | reverse complement strand
CTTAAGAATAGAATTATTTTGAAACCTGTATAAGTTTACCAAAAGCCTAAAGACACAGCTTTATCAATCGGTAAAGCAGCCCCTATACCAAACCATACTGCAAATAAAAAACCAAAAATAAATACTAAACTTGCAATTGGACGGCGGAACGGGTTCTGAAATTTGTTTACGTTTTCAATAAACGGCACAGTAATTAACCCTACAGGTACTGCGGCCATTGCTAATACACCTAATAATTTATTAGGTAATACTCTTAATAAATTAAATGTTGGGAAGAAATACCATTCTGGTAAAATTTCTAATGGGGTATTAAATGGATCTGCTGGCTCACCCATTTGGGTCGGCGCCATTACTCCTAAACCAATACAGCAAGCAAATGTACCTAATATACAAATTGGAAAAACATATAAAAGATCGTTTGGCCAAGCAGGTTCACCATAATAATTATGGCCCATTCCTTTTGCTAATTTCGCACGTAGTTTAGGGTCTGATAAATCGGGTTTCTTAATTACTGACATAAATATTCCTTTTAAAATTTTTATTAAAGTATTTTTTATTTAAAGTGGACCCGAAATACCTTGCTTTCGAATCATTAAAAAGTGTGTAAGCATTAAAACTGTCGCTACTAATGGTAAAACAAAAGTATGGGCACTATAAAAACGAGTCAAAGTACTTTGACCTACGCTTTCACCACCACGTAAAACTAACACTAATGGTTGACCTACTATAGGCACAGCTGCTGGAACACCTGTTACAATTTTACATGCCCAAAATCCAACTTGATCCCATGGTAATGAATAACCTGTAACACCAAATGATACAGTTACGGTAGCTAAAATAACACCTGTTACCCATGTTAATTCTCTCGGTTTTTTAAATCCACCAGTTAAATATACACGGAAAACATGGAGAACCATCATCATTACCATCATACTGGCAGACCAACGATGAACAGAGCGAATAAGCCAACCAAAGTTAACACTTGTCATAATGTACTCAACCGATGCAAATGCATCTACAACGCTTGGACGATAGTAAAATGTCATAGCAAAACCCGTAGCAACTTGAACTAAAAAACAAGTAAAAACAATACCACCAAAACAATAAAAAATGTTTACGTGAGGTGGAACATACTTACTCGAAATATCATCTGCAATTGCTTGAACTTCTAACCGTTCTTCAAACCAATCGTAAACTTTACCCATAATATATAATTATAAAAAATAGAACACAGTTAAGCATAATTTTACAACTTATATATAGTTATATTTATTAGGCGAGAGTGGGATTCGAACCCACGGAATCCGTAAGGATTCATCTGATTTCAAATCAGACGCAATCGACCAACTCTGCCATCTCGCCAAAAGATTAGTTTTAAAACTAATCTTAAATGAAATTAAGTGTCATAAGTACTCGTTCCACTAAATTTGATTGTCGCAGGATTCGGGTTTTTTCCTATTGAAAAACTTCTGGTATTGGCTGCTGTTCTACCAGGATTTACTTTCTCTGGAAAAACACCATCTTTAGGATGTAAATACTGAACTTCGCCACTAGGAAAAATTCGGTATATTTTATAATCATTTATTCTAAAAGTACGCAACTGAGTACCTAGAGCCATACATTGCTCTTTACGCGCTAAATATAATAAATTTTCTCCATTACGCATAATGGCAGCGCCACCTGTCGGCATTTCAAAAATCTGTTCTTTTTTACTGGTCCAAGTAATAGCATACTTTTCTTCAACTTCAGCAGATCGAAGCCAACCTCCAGTACTTCCTCCAAATGTAGGAAACGGTGTTTGTAAGTTTAATGTCATAGGTAAAACCTTATTAATATTTAACGTTTAATATATAATTTTAATGAAAAAAAGATTTTTTTTACGTTAATTTAGAAAATTTTCTAGCGGAGAATGGATTTGAACCATTGACCTTCGGGTTATGAGCCCAACGAGCTACCAGACTGCTCTACTCCGCGTGCTACGCAGAATGACTTATATTATAAACATATTATAACACATTTATGTAATTAATTTATTAAATTTTTATTAATTTCAACACAAGGTTAAATATTCTATTTTCAACAAATTATTCAAATTAGTAAACCCAAATAATTGCTAAAAATAGAATAATGGTATTAAGTATTATTTTTCCCTAAATTGATATTGTCTGTTAATGAGTTTAAAATTAATTTAATTGAACGAACTGCGTCATCATTACCAGGTATAGGGATATCAACTAAATCAGGATCGCAATTTGTATCTAAAATAGAAATAATTGGAATACCCAACTTACGACATTCCCGAATCGCAGTCATTTCACGTTTTTGATCCACAATAATAACAACATCCGGTAACTGTTCCATATTTTTTATACCGTTTAAATGCTTACGCAATTTATCTAATTCTTTACGACGTAAAGATGCTTCTTTTTTTGGTAACCGAGTGAATACTTCATCCACTTCTTCTTGTTCCAAACTTTTCAAACGATTAATACGACTTTTTAGAGTAACCCAATTTGTTAACATACCGCCTAACCAACGGTGGTTTACATAATATGAATTACATCTTTGAGCTTCTTGGGCAATTAACGAGCTTGCTTGACGTTTTGTCCCGACGAACAAGAAAACCTTGTCTTTTTCTGCAGCTGAACGGACATATAAATTTGCTTCTTTAAGTAGTTGAGCTGATTGAACTAAGTCTAGAATATGAATTTTGTTACGTTCTGTATATATGTATGGAAACATTTTTGGATTCCATCTATAAGCCTTGTGTCCAAAATGTACACCCGCTTCTAATAATTGGGCTAAAGTAATATCAGCCATAAAAGTATTAAACTCCTTAGAAGTTATTTAAATAAATATAATATTTCAATACTAACAAATAATAAAAGCTTATGTCTAGTTTTTTTAAATTCTCAGGTAGTTGTTGTTTGAGTTTTAATCTTTGACACTTTTATTTCTTTAACACTGAAAGAATTTCGATAATTTTGAGATCCTGTCCCAGCTGGAATTAAATGCCCAATAATAATATTTTCTTTTAATCCTCTCAACCAATCCACTCGACCCTCGATTGCTGCTTTTGTCAAAACATTTGTTGTTTCTTGAAAGCTAGCCGCAGAAATAAAACTTGGGTTATTTAGAGCTGCTTTTGTAATTCCTAAAAGCAATGGAACATAAAAAGCTATTTGTTTTTTGTTTCGTAAAATAATATCGTTTATATATTGGATATGATATAAATCAATAACTTCTCTTGGTAATAAAGGTGTTTCTCCTTCATGTGTAATTAAAACTTTTGTTGTCATTTGTTTAATGATTACTTCTAAATGTTTGTCAGCAATCGTTACACCTTGTGACTCATAAACTGATTGAACAGAATTTAAAATTAAAGATTGAACTTTTTTAAAACTCTTGTAACTTGCTTCATAATTGTTAATTAGTCGGTATGAATTTGTAATTTTGGTTCGATCGCAAGAAAAATCTTTAGTCGAACCGTAGTAATTAAAATATGCTTTTAATAAGTTATGTGGATTAATTTTCTCATTTTCTTTAATAGTTGTTCCTAGTTTTCTAAATTCAAATGTTGAATCAAGACTTGTTTGTTGAACTAAAAGACTTTTTTTCTGATTAGTTGGAATATTTTTACTTCTTTGCTTTTTCTTACGTGCTTCTAATAATTCTTCAATTCTAGGTAAACCTTGAACAATATCGCCTGTAATTTCTTTCTCAAAATTTAATAAACCAAGTGTTTGTCCGTCAGATATAAATTCTCCATTTTTACAAAAAACACTGTTGACTTCTTGTTCAAAATAATCTTCAGTGATTGAGTGAATTCCTATAGATTTTGAAAATGGGTAACCAAAAAATTGTACTCTTACTAAATTAGGTTTATGGTTTGAATTTTCTCCTGATTTATTTGAAGTAAATTCCGAATTTTTCATAAATACAGAATAATGATTTTTAGATTTTTTATTCCATTTAGAACTTTTCTTTGGAGATAATTTTAAAAAATCTTCATTATAGTTTTTATGTTCAGTGATTAAGAAATTATTTACAAAAATAGGAATAAGTGAACTATATAATTTACCACGTTTTTTAATAAACATTTTAGACAGTTCAAATTTTAGCCCAACTGAAGGTGATTCTTTAAAACTTGAACTAAGTTTTTTATTTAAAGTTTTTTTCGTTATATCATGGTAGTTTAAAAAAATAGATCGTTTTGTTTCAAGAACGTGAGAAAATGGTAAATATTTCTCGAGTATAAGTTTATAACGTAAAATCATATTCTCAACAGAATTATCCATTTGACAATTTGGGAAAAAATATGGTCGACCTTTTTGGATTGTTAAAAATTTACCATTATCAATAATAATTTTTCCTATCTGATTGATATGATTAACATTAATAATTAAATCATTGAGTGATTTTTGTTGGGTTTTAGTCTTTTTAATTGTAAGGCAATCGTCATTTGAAATTAATAAAATTTGTTTATTAATTTTACATTTTACTTTTATTTTTACAATTTCCAGTGAATGAAGTGTGATTGTTTCAAAAAAACCCAATGTAGTATAAGAGTCAACAAATTGATTCGGTTCAATTAACCTGCAAAAAGCCATCTTCGTATACTTTAAATATGCTTGTAAATAATTAGGTAAATATAAGTTTTCCGTAATTAAAAAATTAATAGCAGTCTTTTTTTTATTCACTGAAAATTGTACTTTCGTGGTATTTTGGTATGAATTTTTTGTACTTAAATCGAGTATATTTGCAATTAAATTTAAACTATTTGCACTCTTAATTTTTTGTTTACATTTATATAAATAATGGTTACTAAGTTTTAATTTTAGTATTGATTTAATATGAAAATTTTGGTTGAATAAGTTTTGAATAGTTTTTATTTTTGGAACTTCATAAATACTTAATGGACGTATTAACAATTGATCTTTTTGTTTTTCAACAATATGTTGGCATAATGAAAGGCGATCAATCTTGATATTTTTGAATATAATTTCACCCGGAAAATATAGTTTGTTCACAAAATTTCTAAAATTTTTTCCTTCATAAACTAAACCACATTTAATTGTTATCTCATGTACTGTATTATTTCTTTGAATAATATTCACAATACCTGAGGTTTTTGAAAATAATCCTGGTAGAAGTTCAAACTTTTCACAAATAAAACTTCCATTTTCAACAAATAAGATATTTTTGTGACAGTTTAATTTGTATGTTTCTTCTGGTAGCCAAATTATAGAACCAAAAATAGGTTGTAAGGGTATTTTATTAAGACTATTTTTTGTAAATTTCATTTTCTGTAATTCAGACTCGTCATATTTTATATGAAGATTAAGTCTTTTAAAATACGAAATTAAAGCAGTTGTACGAATTCCTTTTTTGTAAATTTTTGTATCGTAATGAACAACACCACCAGTTTCTGTTTTAAAATTATTTGTTATTGAACTCCCAAAATAAGAATTTAAATCACTATTCAGATATAATTCTGAATTTTTATCTTCTAAATTTACCCAATACTTTAAGCCTTCCGAGAATAATACATATTTATTTGGAATTCCGACTTTTGTAAATTTTTTGATACTACATTGGGATAGCGTATAATTATGACTTTTAATTTGAATATTACATTTAAATAAATCCTCTTCAGAATTAACAAAAGTAACAAATCCAGGGTGTTGGTTAATCAATTTCGTCCGAAAAATATAACTATTTTTATTAATTTTATGGTCTGTATAAAAATTTAAAAATGAGTTTTCTGGGGCTTGGTATAATTGTCCGTATAAAACCCATAAAAGCTTATTTTTATTAATAAACGTTGTTTTATTTTTTAAGCGTGGCATAAAAATTTCACCTGAATTAAAACTTAAAACAGGTTTGATTTCTGTTCGAATTTGTTTTTCTGTATTAGTCAATTCACCTAAAATGGTCCCTTTAGTTACATAATCATTATTCTTAGTAAATAAAATTGTATTTGGGAGAATTTCTAGTCTTAATAATTCCTTGTTAATTGATTTGGGGATAATAATTAGAGAACCAGAATTTTTTACTAATAATACATCATCACCACGGTTTGTTCGAAGTCGTAGGGTTTTTAAAATCTTTGAAAATTTAATAATTCCATCAATTGAACTGATAATTTGTTGTCGTAATTCTGAGGTAAAAATACCACCTGTATGAAAAGTTCGCATAGTCAATTGAGTTCCAGGCTCTCCAATGGATTGTCCTGCTATAATACCGATAGCTTCACCTATATCTACTAAATTTTCATTCGCTAAATCCCAACCGTAACATTTTTGGCAAATCGAACGATAAAGGTTACACGTTAAAGGTGAGCGTACATAAAATTTATCAACTTTTAGTTGTTTAAATATTTTAATCAAACTAAGGGTAATTTGTTCATCTTTCTGAGCAATTATAATTTTAGTTGTAGGATGATAAATATTTTTACTAATCACCCTACCTAGTAAATCATCAAAGATAAATTTAATAACCTGATTATTTTTCTTAACATTAAAGATCAAACAAGAGTGCGATGTTTTACAATCTTTTTCACGTATGATAATATCTTGTGCAACGTCAATCAAACGCCTAGTTAAATAACCAGAATTTGCTGTTTTTAAAGCGGTATCTACAATACCTTTACGTGCACCATAGCCCGACATTAAGTAATCTGTTATAGTTAGCCCTTCGCGAAAATTTTTCTTTATGGGTAGTTTTAGGATTTCTCCACTAGGATCTGACATTAAACCACGCATTCCAACAAGTTGTCTTACTTGTGATAAGTTACCACGAGCTCCTGAAAATGCCATAATATAGACAGAATTTAATGGATCATAATCATTAAAATATGAAACAACCTCATCTTTCAATGATTCACTAGTGATACTCCAAGTATCAATAATTTTTTGAAAGCGTTCAACATCAGTAATTTTACCTTTTAAATAAATTTTCTCAGCATTTAAAATATCTTTATGGGCTTTTTGTAACATTTTATGTTTAATGAAAGGTACCCTCAAATCTTCAATACTGATTGAAATACCTGCTTGGCTAGCATATTTAAAACCTAAATATTTTAATTCATCAGCTAACAAACATGCTTGCATAGAATTATACCTAGTGAAACTCCAAGCTAAAAGGTGTTTCAATTGTTTTTTACTAATAAGGTTGTTTTGATATATATAATTTTTCATAAGATTTTCAGTTTTTATCTGTTATTTATATGAAACGTTTAGTTAAATAATTTTAATGTGTTTTGAATTGTATAATTTAAAATTACTCTACCCGGCGTTGTTTGAATATACTGGACAATTACTTTGGCTTCTTTATCTTTCCGAATTTGTAAATTTTCATAATATTCAATATAACTTTTATCTTTTAAATGTATTACTTTGAAAGGGGTTTTATGTTCAATATTTCCATCTTGGTAACGTACCCAAATACTAGCATGCAACTCTATTTGATCTTGGTAGTATGCTGAAATAACATCTTCTAAACCTGCAAAATAATGGTTACACCCTAAAAGATTTTTAATATTATTTAAAGTTAAATAATAACAACCTAACACCATATCTTGACTCGGCATAATAATAGGTTCACCATTTGCAGGCGATAAAAAATTATAAGGTGCTAACATTAACATGTAACATTCAGCTTGTGATTCAAATGAAATTGGAACATGAACTGCCATTTGGTCACCATCGAAATCGGCATTAAACGCAGAGCAAACTAAAGGGTGTAATTTAATTGCACGACCTTGCACTAATACAGGCTCAAAAGCTTGAATTCCTAATCTATGTAATGTAGGTGCCCGATTTAGAAAGATCGGATGATTTGATAGTACTTTTTCTAATACAGAATCAATTGAAGGTTCATTTTGTTGAATAACATTTTTAGCTATTTTCATATTGCTTGCCAAACCTTGGTTAATTAATTCACGAATAATAAAAGGTTGGAACAATTCTATAGCCATTTCATAAGGTAGACCACATTGGTTTAATTTTAAAGTTGGTCCAACGACAATTACAGATCTTCCTGAATAATCAACACGTTTACCTAAAAGATTTTGTCTAAAACGCCCATGTTTTCCTTTAATAATATCTGATAAAGATTTTAATGGGCGATTGTTTGCACTTAATGCTATTTTCCCACGTTTTCCATTATCAATTAAAGTATCTACAGCTTCTTGTAACATACGTTTTTCATTTCTAATAATCAATTGGGGAGCATCAATTTCTAATAAACGTAAAAGGCGATTATTACGAGTAATAATACGCCTGTACAATTCATTTAGATCCGATGTAGCAAACCGACCACCTTCTAATTGAATCATAGGTCTTAATGCAGGTGGTATTACTGGTAATATCGTAATGACCATCCAACAAGGGTTCGAACCAGTAGCTTCTAAATTTTCTAAAATACGAATTCTTTTTATTGATTGATCACGTAGTTTATAAATACGTTGGTATTCCCATTTTCTGAACCATTTCGAACAGTTATAAGTAAATTTATCTTTGTGTAAAACTTTGCTACAAATTGTAATAAATTTTCGAGTTTTTATAATTTCTCTATTAATGTTTAGTCTTTCTAGTTCTTTTTTAATTAAAACAGCACCGATTAAATAATTTGGTGTTGTTCTTAGTAAATATTTGGGCGTATTTCGTCTGCGATTTTGGGGTTTTGGGTATGGTTTTAACGGATAACCCGTAAAGCCAAACTCACGGCTACGACGAAAATACTGTAAATCCCAATGTAACCCATAAAAAGATATTTCATCTTCAGCTATAAAATAAGCCAATGAAGCCAGTTTTATTCGTTTTATACGGTTATCACGTAAGTTAACTTTTCCTGATTTAATTGCAAATTTTTTTTTGTACTCTTGTTGAAAAATTTCCGAAATCGTTAAAATTGAAGGTTGGTCATTTTGTAACATTCCTATACATTGTTTTAAGCTCTTTTTTGTATCATTTAAGTTTTTATCAATGTCGATTCGCGACTTTGGAATCGAAAAATAGTTTCGATCAATTCGACTTTTTAATACTTGCCGTTTATGTTTAAAATCATCTTGTATTTTAGTACTGTTTTTAGATAACCCATTTTTAAGAATACTAGTATATTGTAAAATATCCTCTAAAATTTGTTTTGGTTTAGGGTCTTGAAAAAATTCTGAGTTTTTTTCCATCAACTCAAAAATATCTGGGTACTCATAAAATAAGCCTGTATCGAGCCTTTTCTCACACTGTTCAACTTCTAATAGTAAAGCCATGTAATTTGGTCGACTATTTGTATACCAAACGTGAGTAACCGGATAAATTAAATTAATATGCCCCATTCGATGTCGCCGAACTCGTGACTCTGTTAATTCAACTCCACAACGCTCACATATAAGCCCATCATAGCGAACTCGTTTGTACTTACCACAAGCACACTCTAAACTTTTACTAGGGCCAAAAATACGTTCACAAAACAATCCATCCATTTCTGGTCTAAAACTTCTGTAGTTTATAGTTTCAGATTTTTGAACTTCACCGACAAATTGACCATTGGGAAGCCTTCTGTGAGACCATTGAAGAATACGAACAGGAGAGGCTAGTTTAATTTTAATATAATTAAATTCTTTTTCAACTTTTACCATGTTTTAATATTAACTTAAGCTTATTAGAATGCTATTGAATTTATGTTTGAAGTTGGTGCAAAAGTTTTAACAAATGGGTTGTATTTTTCAATTAAATTAACTTCAGCTTCATACGTTTTACTTGTATTAAAATGTCCAATACGGTATGTACTTATATCTAAACCAATTGAGCGGAGTTCTTGTAATAAAACTTTAAATGATTCCGGGATACCAGATACAGGAAGTGGTTGACCTTTAACAATAGCATTTAACGTTTCATTCCGGCCATCCATATCATCAGATTTAATTGTTAATAATTCTTTTAACGTGAAGGCAGCACCAAAACCTTCAAGTGCCCAGACTTCCATTTCTCCAAACCTTTGTCCTCCATGTTGAGCTTTCCCTCCTAACGGCTGCTGTGTTACTAATGAATAAGGACCGGTTGCTCGTGCATGGATTTTATCATCAACAAGGTGTATTAATTTTAGCATGTACCCATTACCAACAGTAATAGGATTTTCAAACTCTTTCCCCGTTCGACCATCAATTAAAACCATTTTTCCAGGGGCATATGGATTAAAAAGCCATGCTTCATCTTTTTCAATTGAAGCTTGTCGTAATTTTTTATTAATTAAAATTCTTGAAACTTCTTGTCCATACAT
>TARA_B110000971_G_scaffold12954_1_pt1 | contig 10295 bp, 9 predicted proteins | sample TARA_B110000971 | Tara Oceans TARA_B110000971 (sample SAMEA4397842) | marine metagenome | biome: Polar Biome; feature: [SRF] surface water layer (ENVO:00010504); material: water (ENVO:00002006), including particulate matter (ENVO:01000060) such as... | depth 5 m | reverse complement strand
TATTTCCGCAATTCTTATGTAATATTTTTTATTATCATAGCTATCTTCACTGAATTTGATGATGTTGTCTTTGTCTTTAATCATCGGTATTTTCGTTATATCAGGACTTTGAAAACTCCTATCCATTATTGCATTTACCTCAGTAATTGTTAAGGTTATTAATGCTCGCAATGGATTCCCAGAAATATCAAAAAAATTATAATCGTATTTTAACGCAGTAACCTGACCATAGTAAGAATCTTGAAAAGTTTCGCCCCAATATAAGTATACGTAGGGGTTTTGATGCGTTTCGTTATTTGGAATAATGGTAAGCGTTTCTAAAATATTAATTGAATTTGCTATAGTATTACTTGGTAATTCCAATCCAATTGCACCTGTATCGTCTAAGGTAAATTTAAAGGTAAACTTCGCAGGTCGAAAAGTTTCCGTTTGAGATGAAGAGGGACTACCATCAGAACTCGAGGAGCTTTTTGGAGGATCAACACTTCGAACAACAGAAATATCAACAGGGTTTAACTGTAGCACAAACTCTCCAATTTTATTAGAAGAATCGGTATCCTTGTAGGAAACAATTTTTAATCTTGAAACATCACTCATATTCTAGATTTAAATTCAATTTTTTCTAAAACCTCTCTTAAACACTCTGCAATAATTTCATTTTTCTCTGATTCCATAACAACACCCGCAGATTTGACATAGCTTTCTACTATAGCTTTGATGGTTAGAACTAGATCTTGCTCCTCACTATCGCCACTATTGACCCTTGCTTTTATAATTAATTGCTGTATTTCTATCATGGATGATAATTTAAAAGGCCACCAACAGAATCTCGTTCATATTTGCTGTACGCAAGAGTAATGGTTTCAATAACAATTTCACTTTTTTGCGCATTGAACTCACCCAAAACAAACGATGTTGGAAAACAATCATACAGTGACCATGTTTCAATGGTAACCAAATCATTGTTTTCATTGGCATTTAATAACTCAATTACGACTACGCTCGTACTCAATCGCCCATTCGAACTAACTCCAAGGTTTTCAAACCAACTAAGCAAATCACTATCAACAGTCATCAAACCTCTTACTAGCTTTGCATCCTTGTATTTATTTGTCGTGGGCAATTTGTACTCTCTGGTGTTGTCACCGCCATTAACAATCAATGTGCTTTTATTGGAAACTGAAATCATAGAGACCGATTGAAATGGATATCCTTCACTTTTACCAATACCATTAAAGGTGACTTTGAAACGATATCCTAAAGCCGGTTTAGAAGTATTGTTGGTATTAGAAGAAAAACTAGAATCGGACATATTCTATAAATTTAGTAAATAATTTTTGCATTAAAATATTTACTAAATATCACTCATTTTTGGCTTAAATCAAAGAGAAAATATGTTTTATCGTAAAAAATAACTCATTGAAAATATACAATAAAAACATAAAGCATGAGGTAAATTATTTGATATACGAAGAATATATTATATATTTATTAAATGTCATTAAAAGGAAAAAATACTTCACCATTCCCTGGAATTCAACCCTATCAAGAATCAGAATCGTCATCTTTTTACGCTCGAGAAAGAGAAGTTGAAGATGTGCTGAGTATTTTACAACGATATAAAGTCGTAACTGTTTCTGGAGAAAATGGCGCAGGAAAAACATCTTTGATCAATGCAGGAGTAATTCCAAAACTAAAAAATAAATTTTCTGGACAATCAGGCAAAGACTGGGCTGTATGCAACTTAAGACCGGGTATCTCTCCGATTGAAAACCTGTGTCATTCACTTTCCGACACGGGGGCATTATACATAAATGGTAAATCTAAAACGACCGACCACAAGAATTATACTCGTATAATTGAAGAAAAAAAGGATTTAGGGCTCATTGATATTTTTGGTAATTCAGAAATCTATGAGAAAAAAAACCTTTTAATTGTCATTGACCAACTTGAAGATCTTTTTAAATACACTCAGTTTTTTGATTCAAAAAAATCTTTGGAAGACAACGTTTTATTCGACTTAATCTACAGTACAAGTAGATATAAAGAAACTGCGATCTACTTCATAATTATAATACAAACTGATTTTGTTAGTAAACTCAATTCTTATGATCGTTTTACAGAGTTATTGAACTATTCACAATATACTTTACCAAAACTAGGAACTAACAGTGTTAAAGATATTGTAGAAAAAACATTTCATAAAAAGAACATTCAACTTTCTGATGATTTAATGGAAAACTTGGGTGACGCCTTGAAGGCAAATCCATCCCTCCTACCTAATATAAACCTTTATTTTCGCTCAATATATTTTACTTATGCCAATGAAGTCAATAAAGAGGTGTTGTTTTTAGACACCGCAGATTTGACAGAAATCGGTGACTTTACTTCTCATTTTGAAAATGAGATTGAATCGTTCTTCAATGATCTTACGGATGCAGAAAAAAAGTGTTTCGAGCTGATCATGAGAAGTGTCTCATCTGGCAATCCAATTGATGGTGAAATTTCATATCAAAATATTAACTACATTTACGAATATACTGCAAATATACAAGACGTAATATCGCCTCTTATTAAAAAAATAAGAGTAACTTTTGGTTACTCTTTAGATGTATTCAAGAGTATAATTAATTGCAGTAATCCCAATCAACAAAACCACTATAACAAGAGTGATATCATTACACTCAAATATCACGCAATATTCTCTTGGGAAAGATATAAATCGTGGCAAGACGATGAGAAACAAAATTATTCAATCTTCAAACTGAATAATGACAAATCGAGAAAGTATCCTAAGGAAAGCTTGCTGACGGCAAACTCCCTCGAAATTGCAGAGAATTGGCGACACAATGAACTAATCAATGAAAGTTGGTCGAAAAAGTATGCGTTAGATTTTTACAAAACAATTCATTACATAAAAGAAAGTCAAAAAGTTCATAATGCAGAGCAGAAAAAGCAAGAGAGCATAAAAAAAGATATTAAAATTGCAAAGAAACGTGCTCTTAAATTCAAGTCGAGTGTAATCATAATTGTATTTATATCCATGGTAACTTTTGGATATGAGCGCCACATCGAAGCTGAAAAGCAAGAAATGTTTGCACTTGAAATGACAGCAAAAGAAGCGATTGCCGTTCAAGAAAAAATCAAAATTGAATTACTAAATAAAGACATTGTTTCCCTCAGAATTAAAGACAGTCTAAGTAATATTAAAAGAGATGAAGAACAGTTGCTTCGCTTGAACATGGTGAAAAAACAGTTGCTATCACAACAAAAAATGATTTCATTAAAATCATTAATTGAAGAGCAAGGAGAAAAATTAGAGTCAAAAAGAATTCGAATCATTAAAGATAGTATTCGAGCAGAAGAAATTTTAGTGATTGCAGGGATACAAGCTGAAAACGCATCAAACGCGCAAGATTTTATAGAGTTAAAAGAATCTATATCTAATGTTCTTTACACATTAAATAACACAACTTTAAATGAATATGATAGAGCCTTATTGGGGAAACTAGCTGCTTCCTCAATTGAACTCTATGAGAGTATTAAAAAATTAGGTGAGAAACTAAACCTAGACTATGATGTTGATGATTTAAGACAAATTTCCATTAACCTATTGGCAAAACTAAATGGCAAGAAACAATATGCCGAAATTGAGCAATTTGATTTATTAAAAGAAAATAAACTTCCCCTACGTGCATTGAATATTTCCAAAGGTGGTAAAATCACAACAGGTGGGGAATCAAAAACACTATTCACGTCTTTAAATTCAGTAAATGAAGGGATTGTAGGACTTCAGAAAAATGTAACCTTCAAATCACCAATAAATGCATTAGAATTTATTAGCGAGAATATTGTAGCAGTTGGACTTGAGGATAGCTCTCTATGGTTAATAAAGCTTGACACAAATGAAAAGACTAAGATTTTCAAGTCAAAAGGCTGGAGGCCAGGGAAAATAATAAAGACAATTACAAATACCTTTGTAAAGGGAATTAATTTTGTTGAATACAGCAGTAAAAACAGGACATTGATTGCCAGCTTAGAAAAAGAATTGATCGTTATTGATTTAGACAAGATTAATGATGGAAAAAAAGCTTTTACTAATAAGTTCGAATTAAATAATTTGGAAACTGATGAAATCATTGTTAGTATGTCTTATTCAGAAGCATCAAATACCTTTTTTCTTGCAACAAGTTTTGGTAATATGATTTTATTTGATTTGGAGGCTGAGAAATTATTAAAATTCAATAATAAATTATTAAATATCGTAAATGAAACTGCAGTTGAAATAGATTTTTATGACAATACTGTTTTTATTGGAACCAAGGAAGGGTCCGTTTACGTTTATGAATACAATAAAAATAAAAAACTACGATATCTGAGATCTAAACGTGCAAATTTTAGTCAAGTTAGTGACATACTCTATGATAACAATACTTTATATACACTTACCAAAAATGGTGATTTAACCATACTTTCTTATTCAGAAAATGCAGCAGGCGAAAAGAAAATGAAAACGCCAGTTAGCATTAATTTTGGAGAGAAAATTTTCGGTAACGTGATTGAATCATTCACCTATCAAGGAATTCAATATTTCGTTACAGCTGATAGTTCTGGAAATCTTGTTTATTGGGATCTTGATTTAGAAAACACATTTGATAGAATCAAGCAGTTATACGCAAAGAAATATACTAGCCTTTAACTAGATTTCATTAAATAAATACATTACGTGAAAATTCTTATTCTAAACAACAATAGTATTGACTCTAATAGGTCAATTAGTATTGACTTGATTTGTCAGAATCTTGCTAATGTGCATTCAAATCTTGAACTTGAAATCGATTTGATATGCAATTCTTTGTTAGTGCATGAACATGTTTTTCTTAAAACAACACAATTCAGAGAGATTAAGACAAGTCTAGCGATTGACAAGCTTTGGAAAAGAAAAGAAAATAGTTATGATTTAATTGTTGGTGTTGGAATCACAGGATTAAACAAACTCTATTATTGGGCTATCTCAGGTAAGAAAAAAGCATCAATAGGAAAAACTGAACTGAAAAAATACAGGAAGCTTGGCGCATTAGACTTTGAAACTCAAATTGCTGAAATAATTCTCAAAAAAGTAATCAAGAAAGAACAATTATTCGACCTAAAGCCGAACGTTTATTTAGATGAAGTAAAGCTAAAAAGCACCAAAAAGGTGATCAACTGGCTTTTACAGAGTAATGATCAAAAATTATTAGATAGGAATACCTCAATATTCGTATATCTAAGTTTCTCAGAATATAACCTCACTTCAGAAGTTGTTTTACGTCTTATAGATCGTGTAATTAGAAATCGAGGGGCTAATAAGGTGATTTTGATTGTTAAAAATGAGGGTGATAATCTAATAGAATCGGAAAAGTATTTGAATTTGTTCAAAGGAATAGATAATCATATTTTAAACCTAGATTTTATGACCTACGATGACTATTATTATGCTCTTACATTTTCAAAAGAATCAACGTTGACTATTACAAATGACACACATCTTAATAAAATCAACTTAATAAAAGATCAGTATTCCATATTAATGCAAAAAAAAACGCTCAATGATGTATCTATAGATTACATCATTGAGCGTATGGATTACTATTTAAGTGTAGTTACTCGGCAGCAGACACTAATCCCTCGTGAGCAAAAACAATAGTTTCTATCCCTGCTTCGGACGATTGAGAATTCATATCTGTAGGAGTTACCTTCAATGGAAATGCATTTAGCAAAGTCCATGTCATAGATGGTGCTCCATCTTCATCGAGAAGTCTTATTGTGATTGTAACACGTTCGAATGTATTCAAAGAGATTGAAGAAATCCAGTCATAGAATTGATTATCTCCAGAAAAAACACCTTTCTTAAAGGTTACATCAGAAAACTTAAACATACCAGGCATTTTAATAGCACTCATTACGCTGCTATTTCCATGTCTGTATTCGATTGCTTCAGTTTCTACATCTAATCCTGATACTTCTTGAAAAGGCAAATCGGTAAAATCACCTATATCAACTGAAAAATAAAACTTAGGTAAGGGCCAATACTGATCTTGTTCTCCCCCTGAGCCTGCTACTGGTACTGCCATAATATATATTTTTTAAATTATTTAATTTATGATTTTTGTTGTTGCTGTTCGAAAGTAATTACAATGAATTCAGCTGGTCTTACAATGGCAACTTTGATTGTCATTTTTAGAACTCCATCCAAAATATCAGTTGAAGTCATTGTTGAGCCCAAACCAATTTCAATGCTAAATGCATCGTCTGGAGTTGAACCTACAAGTATTCCAGAAGCCCATTGGTTATTTAGAAAGCTATAAACAGTTGATCTTAAACTTGACCATGTTGTTGAATTGTTTGGTGAAAAAACAAATGACTCTGCAGCAAATTTAATGCTTTGCTCTAGGAAAGTCATCGTTCTTCGAACACTGATATATCTGAAGTCTTTTGAATTTCCTTCTAATGTTCTAGCTCCCCATACCAAAGTACCTTTACCAGAGAAACTTCTAATAGCATTTATAGCCTTTCCATTTAGAGGTAAATTAAGCTCTTCTTGGTTTTCATTATTGATATTAACAGTTGGAGAAATTACTGAGCCTAAGCTAATATTAGCTGGTGATTTAGCAACGTTAACAGTTTGATCTACCATAGAGTATAAACCAGCCATTGCAGCACTTGGAGGCAATGTATTGAGACCTTCTGCTATGTCTGCTAATATTGAATTAAGTTTTGGGCTAATTACTGTTAAAGTAGCATGCAGTGATTTGATTAAATCAGATTCTGTAGTCGAAGCTATTTTGGCAATTTCATTTTTAATTCCTTGAGCTTTCGCTGCTGAGATATTATCAGATGCAAGATTCTCGTCAACTTCAGCATTTAGAATATCAATTAAACCACTAGGATTACTTACACGTGTGTAATCAATTTCAGATGATCCAACAATAGTTGTATTGATGTATGGGTAATAAGCTGCACCCCAAGCGAGGAAATTTGAACCTACACCTTCTCTAAACTTATTTACAACATCTTTATTATCGAATGTTCGCTCCGTATTTCCATTAAAAACATCAAGGATTGCAAAACGATTTTGCATTTTGTAACCACAATGCATTAGCATCGCTGCTTGTGTTGCAAAACATTCAGCTTCGTTAAGCAAAACAGCTTCGGGAATAACAACAATTGTTGGTTCAATATACTTTTCTAAAGCCGAAAGTCCACCACCTACAGCTACATCATTTAAATCTTTAGCTGTAATCTTATCCGAATAACCCCCTACAGAAACTATATAACAATCGGATCCGCCATTAACGAAAAACAGCCTTAATGAGTCGTATAATAAATATCGGGTAGCTAAATCCATTTGCAATGAATATTCACTAGTTGCTGCATTACCTTTTGGAGGTTTTGGAGCTTTGTCATCAGCTTTTGGCTGAGGAGAACCTGAAGAAAGTGGAGAAATACTAAACAAAGTTTTTGGTGCACCACCAAAAAGTTCAACAAATTCTCCAAAGCTGGATATCCTTGTTGGAACGTTTAATAAAGACTTGGTGCCTCGAAGGGCTTTGCCTGTGTATCCAATAAAAGCGGGAATAGCAGTTGGTACTGGCACTACCGAAGTTCCAAATGAACTTTTTTCTTCTACGTAAACTCCGGGTGTTGCTAAATTAGAAGCCATAAAATTTTTATTTAAATAAAGTTTGAATACTAATATAGGTAATTAATCCATTCCAACATAAATTTCTGCAAAATACTTTTGTTTAGCAAGTCCATTAGATATGTTTTTAGGATCTAGACTGGGTAATTGTATTGAAAAGGTATTAAGAAAGTTATCTTCTTTCTTTAAAAAAAAAGTTTCGTCGTAAAACTGGGAACACTTTACAGGATCAGTTTGTTGAATACAGAAAACATTTTTACCACTTGCTAACTGTCGTTCTTCAATCGTATTAATCTTAAGTGTATTCTCCTCATCGGTAACATAGTAATCGGCAAAATCAAATGCTTCATTGCTACTGTAAAAATTATACCTCACAGTTACCAATCTTGAAGTAAATTTTATTTGATATTCTTTAAAACCTAAAGTAGATTTCTCAGAGCCATTGCCGAAAAATTCATTTTCATTATTGATTGTAATAACAATTTCACATGAAAAAAGTTCTTCACTAAATCCAGAGACAGAGCTCTGATCTACAAATTCTGATTCATGAAGCAATTCGTCGTCCCCCCTATTTTTAAAAACAAGATGATTCCCCTTTTCTAAAGACAGATTGGTGTAATTCAAAAACAATGGATCATTGTTTTTTAAAGAAAACCTTAGGGTTATTGGGCCACTGAAAGATCCACTAGAATATCTGAGCTCCCCACTAGAAATAAGAACAAAGCCATTGGAGGTTTTTTTTAAAATAATCCCATAGTTTCTAAACAAATCTTGAGTTTCAATATCAGGTCGAATTTCAAAAGTGCTACAATCATTACTTTTAAAGAAATCATGCTTAATTTGAATCTCAACAATTTTCTTGTAGTTAGATTTATAATTAATTTGATTGTACATGAGTCTAGTATAATTTGTTTGTTATTTAATATGTTACTTTTAACTTCCTAATATTGGTGGAGTATCTTCTATTACAGTATCACTATCAAATACTACTTGTTTAATTCTGTATGCACAGGAAGGTATATATTTAGTACCTATTGCTCCCCACAAACGCATTGTATCTGGCATATTTAAGTTGTACAGTTCGACATGAAGTTTTGGAACACTTAGGGGTAATCCGGGTGTGTTTGAAGACCTAAAGATAGGGTTGCGCTGAAAAAAGTCAATAACTAATGAAACATGGCGCAAAGATTCAACATAATTGACATCACTAAAATATGCAGCAAACATAATATTGATGTTGATATTTACTGAATGGTTATTCACGGAATTCGCAGCTGTTAAATTTTTCGCAAGCTTTTCTTCTTCGAAACTAAGCAGGAAAACAACTATCTTGTTTTCTATTCCTTGGCTTATATTCCCTTTAGCATCCACAAGGCTTCTGACAATAATTATATCCTCATCAATTGATAATTTATTTTTAATGTACTGATTTACTCTACCGGCAATAGAAGTTATAATATTGTGAATCATCGTTTTTTATTGTGTAAACATTTTTACTGCTGAAATAATTACGCGTACTATATAAATTGCTATAAATGAAAGAAAACAGCCAATTAAGTACAACTGTACAGAAAAAACTTTCTCTATAGGCTTTAAACTCCTTTCAGAAGAAGTCAATTCTAAAAGTTCTAAAAACACAAAAGACAGTAGTAAGGATAAAACCGTACTTATTACTAACCAAAATAATTCTCTAAGTATAACTGCTTTCATTGTTTTTAAGGTTTCTCAATTATTCTATCAAATTTCAATCTATTCGCGAGGAAAAAAACCACTAATCCTATAAAAAAAGCAAGGAATACTTCCCCACTTGAATTCACATAGTAACCGGCTTTGTTTAAAATTTCTTTAATAAAAACAATCAATGGAATTAGCAGGGTAAAGCCGATGAAAATAATGATTATCTGATTAATTTTACTTCTCATTATAGTATCTCTGATCCTCCAATCGGATAACAACAATACAAATGCTAAGATTACAGCCATAACAAAGTATATTATCATTGCAATAAACACGTCCTTATTTTGAACCAGTTTTTTTGCGAATCGAATTGGAAAACCATTCGCTTCTAAAATTGGGTCATTGAATTTTATTTTATCTGTAGAAAAGTATCGTTCAATAAGGTCCCATAATTCAATACTTCCGTTATCATAACCCAGAGCCCATACGCCAATTCCTCTCATCCCATTAACCATAGCATAGTCATACTTTTTAGATAAGGTGAACACATCATCAAAGTGAATTTCTTTTATACTATAGTCATCAAAAGCAGCTCTATATACTTTACTCATGGAGATCGGATCTAAATCAACTTCAGCTTTTATATTCGGATTTTCTAAAAAAAGCTTTTTAATCTCACTATAGGTCAGTTTTCTTTCAACTACAGCTTCAATTGATTCATCCTTTTTTATGGAGATATCCCAAAGAATACCATAATACGGGAGTGCTAAAATAGTTTTGCTGAAATCTAGGTTAACCGCTTTGAAATAATCTATCGTATTGGTCAAGCTAAAAATTCCTTCTGATTGCAAAGGCGATACTGCATCTGGGTTTGAAGTAGTATTATAATCGTAACCCATGATGATGAATAAATCAACCTCAGATTCAAGTTTTTCGA
>TARA_B110000971_G_scaffold130718_1_pt1 | contig 10319 bp, 11 predicted proteins | sample TARA_B110000971 | Tara Oceans TARA_B110000971 (sample SAMEA4397842) | marine metagenome | biome: Polar Biome; feature: [SRF] surface water layer (ENVO:00010504); material: water (ENVO:00002006), including particulate matter (ENVO:01000060) such as... | depth 5 m | reverse complement strand
CGGCTTTGGCGAGTTCGGCGGCTTTGGCGAGTTCGGCGGCTTTGGCGGCTTTGGCGGCTTTGGCGGCTTTGGCGGCTTCAATACACGATTCGACCGCAATTCTACCAAATAGAATGGTCATACCGAGACAGACGAACCACCCGAACCATGCCTTGACCGGATCGCCGTTCTTGGCTAGGTAGTCTGACCACGTCTGATCAATCCACTTGGCGGGGGTGTCAACGACATCGACGAGCACAGCGGTCGTTCGAAGGATTGTGTGTACTTCCTTCGGGAAGCACTCGGTGTTCCAGCTCGTATACCACGGGGTCGTCGTCTTACACGACTCGAACTGGTTCATTTTTGCATTGGCAACAGATGTCACCACGTCAAACCTTTCTTGCCGTGTCGCATCACGAGGTGCGGCTTTAAGTGCGGCTTTAAGTGCGGTGATGATGGCAGCGGACAACTCGTTCTTCTCATCCTTCTTGATGAAGTACTTGGCAAGGGTGTTTGTGGTGGCACCGAACACAACCATGCATAAAAGCATGGCCGTTAGGGAAAGAAAGGTACCACATCTCATGTTGAATGTTTATTAACATCTTATAATAAATTACCGTCGATTTTTTGTCAATTAAAACATCATTCCCTCTAAATTATAATGAAATAAATAATTTATATCTTACCGTAGTTTCATGGTTTTTAGTAGAATAACAACGAGTTCAACGTATTATAATTCGGAACAAATGATACGAGAATATACTCTACGTGTTACTATGCGACAAACATTCAATTTTTTGTGGTCTCGTATACACATAGTTAACATAGTGAATTGTTGTAGTGTTCTTCTCAATAATGTAAGGGGTAACCATCTGCTTAACAACCATAGACCGGGTCTTCCTCAATGAATATGATTTATCACAACATTTATGATGTTTTATTAAATATATACTAATTTCTGAAAAGGTGTAAAGTGGTAGACGGGACGAGATTTAGTGGAATTGACAATGACAGTGTATTTACATCTCATATAAATATAGACTGGTGTAATATAACTGCCAATGACACTAGTATTATAAATCAGTTATTTTTTGAATACAACAACACGTGATATAGAGGGGAGATGGTTCTGTAGGAAGAACATATACGAATTGAACAACACATGTCATAACCATTTGTATAATAGTCATTGTCGACTTTTATAAATAATCTAAATATATTATATATGAATACTATGTTGTATAAATGGTTTATTCTATTGTGATTACTCAAACAAAATTGATTTAAATATTAATTAATATTTAAATTATAATATGATTGAAACAATGTCCAAACTAAAATATATTGACTTATTTGCCGGGACAGGTGCATTCAGTCAAGTGCTAAATGAAACGAATAAATACGAGTGTGTTTTCGCAAATGATATGGTTAAAAATTCAGAAAAGATGTATAACCTAAATCACGACCACTCTATGACATTGGGTGATTTGAATAATATAGAAGTTGATGATATACCATCTCACGATTTACTATGTGGTGGATTTCCGTGTCAACCATTTAGTATAGCAGGAGAACAGAAAGGATTCGATGATAAGCGGTCAAATGTATTTTGGAAGATTATTGAAATTCTGGAAAAACATATGCCTAGAATAATTATTTTAGAAAATGTAAAAAATCTAAAATCACACGATAAAGGTAATACTTATAAAGTCATTAAGGATAAGTTGGAGACAGTTGGTTATAAAATCAAGGATTGTATTTTGGATACATCAAAGGTAACTCATTTACCACAACACAGAGAACGTATATATATTATCGGATTTTTAGATACCGCCGCATTTGATAAATTTGAATTTGATTTTCCAGATATTGATAATATTAAAATCCACGAATTGTTAGATGACGCGATTGTCGATAAATATTATTATTCAGATAGATATAAGGTTTTCCCAGTTATCAAAGAAACAATAACAAAAAACATATATACATCAAATACGCTATATCAGTATAGACGATATTATGTAAGGGAAAATAAAAGTAATTGTTGCCCAACCCTAACAGCAAATATGGGTGGTGGGGGGCATAATGTCCCATTACTTCTGGATAATGTTGGAATTCGTAAATTAACACCTCGAGAATGTTTCAATCTACAGGGGTTTCCCCTAGATTATAAATTACCTGAAATATCAGATAGTGGTCTATATCAACTTGCCGGTAATGCTGTTTCTATTCCGGTTGTTAGATTAATCGTGAGTAGATTATTAGAATAAGTCATTAATATGACCTTCCCATATACAAATACATTCGTTTCCAAGTTGAGATTTAATATTTGTAAATGATGTCCTTAGGTCACCTCTTTTATTCGCATCTGCTATATCACCATATGTTTTTTGAGCTGTCTTGTAAAAAAGAATATTTCTCCATCTATAGGAAGAATTTGATAGTTTAATCTCGAATACTTCAAATTTCATTTCTAAATAGTTTTTTGCTACAACGTAATATAAATAGTCCCATTTTGCACCTGGTCCAAATGAAGCAGGTCCATCTGAGATACCACCTTTAACTTCACATCTAATTTTACCATCAATAAAATCCCCTTCGTTCTTACCATTAAGTGGTTTTGGTAATCTTTTATATTTCCGAAAATATACATATCTCGCAATATTTTCAGAAATATATTCCGGGAAATTTGGCATACGTGGTGGTTTTTGTTTTATATTAATCTTTAAGTTGCTAATATAATTCGCGTATGGTATATATACATCTAAAAACCGACATGACCTATATAGAGGAATGTATCTAATAAAACGTGTTATGATAATAGCAAAACGATTACGTTCGTTCTCTTCATTCTTCATTTTCTTGGGTTGGATGTTGATTAACACGATGTATATAATTATTTCAATTTTATACCACACCACTTACTAACGTCCAATCATATTATTATAATTCAGTTACTTTGTAAACACAACAACAAATGCCATTCGACAATTAGGACACGTCGCATTCTCTTTGAACCATCTTAAAATACATTGTTCGTGAAATGTATGCCCACACGGCAAACATTTGCGTGTTTTTTTGGAGGTGATGTCGTCCAGACATATCGGGCAATTTTCTGTTTCTTTACTTGAAGAAACCGGGTTTTTCACAAATTCACCCGTGGATGATTCACAATGGTGGCGGTGATTCTCGGAGGAACAACAAGAGACGAGTCGTGACAAATAGTTCATGGACAATGATTTGAGTAATACTTCTATATAATTGTTTCTATATAATTGTTTCAAATTTTATTTACACCCGCGTTTCAAATACTCCATTAAAGCATTTTCGGCACACGTCATCCCACCACGTTTCCTATAATTATTTTCTATTATTTGTTTATATTTAGTATATTCTGTTAAACTCATATCCACAATTTCCTTTATAAGATAACTCTTACTACATATTGCCATTGTGTGATGCATTTCTTTCGCCACTTCTCTTTTAACATTGGTGACAATGTCTTTTCGTTTATTATCTGTTGTATTCAATGACCCTCGAATAATATACATCTTATCAATAAATTTCACATTTGCCAACCACGTTCTAAATACTTTAGTTGTTATTTTGATATTTTTCGATTTATTAGTCGATAACATGTGTTTTTGTGTTAGTTCTTTTAGATATGTGTTAACATCTATATTAGATACTTTAACTAACTCACCGCCATCTTTATAAGAAAATATATTATCGGTATTTGATTTTCCAATATATAAATTTTTTAATAACTTAACCATTTTTGGGTCTTCTATTTTACATGTATTTCTTACTTGTTTCTTACCTAAGAAATCAATAACAATATTCGATTTATTAAGCTGAACCTCCTTCTTTGTTATTGTGCTTATCCCATATGATTTATATAGTTTCTTGTTCTTATCTGACCCTATCCTGAAACTACATATTATTATAATATTTAGCAACATCGCTATTAATTTGTCTTTTGACATTGAGGGTGATTTCAATTTAATCACTATGTCTTTTCTTATATGTGGTATAATATGTATAAACGCCACTAAATTACATATTTTGGAATGCCGTTGTTTTTCAGTATGTTGTCCGCTATAAACCGCCTGTTTTCTACCAGCGACATCATATCCTACCGCCAATACCTTAGAGTCCAATGTTATTTTAACATCACGCCACGCAGGGGGGATTCTGATTTTCACGATTTTTTCTAGAATATTTTTATTGGTTATTTGTTTATCTTGTTGCTTGTAAATAAACCGCGTTCCCTTTTTTAAACGCTGAATTTCCTTTGTCATTAGTATATACAGATATAATAGTTATAATGAAATGTTCGGGTATTTACACCATCGACATGATAGGCTCGTTTTTGACTTGGTCACATGGTTCGACTTGGTTTCTTGTCTCTGACCGCAGGCGAAGAATTGCCGAAACAACCTGAATCGTAAACAGCACCGCCACTGTAACTACAGATGCGATGAGGACATACACCATCATCCAATACACTGAATATGTCATGACAACAACCTTACCTCGGAAAATCCCACACTGAGAAACGGTTTCTTGACGCACTTCGTTATTGGGGAATGCTGAAATAAGGCGATATATTTCACCATAAGAAGACGTTACCACGCCAATCAATACGCCAGTGGACGGGATCAACCTGATAAAGGAATCTTCAATGAAGAAGTGTGAAAGGAATTGAATGAAGACAAATCCACCCGTGATGGCGATGAGCGTGTCGCCATTCCAATTTGTAGGGATTCCGTAGTAGTTGTAAGAGACACCTACATCTAGAATGTCGCACGTTGGTGTCGACGCAAACAGAAGTGTTGCATTGAGAAGATGATTCTCGATGAACAACACGTAGACACATGCGAACAGAAGGAAGCATGAAATAACCATACGGGTAACATCGCGGGTAACATCGCGGGTAGAAGTCATTGTGGCGGTGTAATATCTATATAATATATTACTATCAATTTTTAAAAAAATAATCTAATCATATACTATATGAAAACACATATAGTATATACGAATACTGTTCCGTATAAGAGATATCAAATTACACCACAAAATAATGGCACGTATAAAGTAAAAGGATATATGATGGTTCGGACTATTTGGCAACAAATGATGAACACTACATTAAATGAAGCACAGTTTTGTAAACTATCTACACGTATCCCAATGCCCCTGCGATGTAACATAGATTGTGTGTTATAAAAAAAATCGACGGTAAATATTATAATGGAATTATTTGCTCCCGATATCCAACATGACCATCTTTTCAAAGTGTTCTACGACTGCGACCCCTTCCGGTACCAAGTCCGAGTGGTGGGAGTTCTTCTGGTCGCCCGAGAAGCTCCCCGGAAACGTTGCGACTTTGAAGAAACACCTGACTCACTACTACCCTGTTGACCAATCGGGGGCATCTCCGTTTGGACCGCTCTTTACTACCCGGACAACGTCTCGTGGTGCAACTCTGTGGTCGAATCACACCTTTTCAGTCGCGTGGTTGTCAACCGGTCTCACGACTGGCCAATACGTGGTTGTCTTGTCGCTCGAAGTGAAGCGTTTGAATGGCAAGGTTGTCTTCTCAATCCCATCCCCGAACAGTGATTTCTCGGTATACGTCGAGGATTTCCAGAAGACCTACACAATGGACTTCTTCAACAAGCACTGCACGCATGCGGTCATCACTGCTCTCATCAATGAGGTTCCCGCCCAGGCTCCCGCCCAGGTTCCCGCCCAGGTTCCCGCCCAGGCTCCCGTCCAGGCTCCCGTCAAGGATCAGTGGCCCACCCTCCCGGGAACTACCAAGACTCCTGCCCCGGCTCCTGCCAAGGTTTCCGCCAAGACTCTTGTCTCGGACACTCTTGAAGAGTGGTTGGCGAACAACCGCCTCTCAAACCTCGGTACCGCTCTCACCAAGCTCGGAGCAACTGTCCCTGTTGACCTTCTGGACATTGATGAGGACGACGTGGCATCTCTCAACCTGAAGTCGTTGGAGAAGAAGCGGTTGTTTGCCGCTCTTTCCAAGCTCCAGGACGAGTAAACCACACTACATTATAAACCCTAACAACCCAAAAATCACCATTAAACACGAACTCAAATGGTATATATAAATATCCTTTATCCCCCAATTCAACCCACTCATTAAAGGCACTGTATACCACCCCTCAACCTCAGAACTAGGTGGAGAGTACTTTCCTTCTGAATATTATAATCATTCAACGTCCGTCCATCTTCCAACTGTTTCCCTGCGAAGATAAGGCGTTGTTGGTCCGGTGGAATTCCCTCTTTATCTTGAATTTTTTGTTTGACATTTTCAATTGTATCAGACGGTTCAACGTCCAATGTAATTGTTTTTCCCGTAAGTGTTTTTACGAATACTTGCATTATACATTATAATATATAATAATGTTTAAGTTAATTAATAAAAATGGTGAGATGTAATAAAATTGATATAATAATATAAGTAATAATAAACACAATGCACCTCATACTTACACACGCGTGCTATATGCTGGGCGTAGTCAGTACTACCACCCTTCTTATCGGGGCGTGGGTGACCGCAGAGGAGTATTTAGATGGTGATTAACTAGGTAATATATCCGTCGCCCAACCCGCCCACGTGTCGTCCGAACTCGGCAACATATCCCCTCTTAAATGGCAGGTCAGGTTTACAAATATCCATACACGTTGTTCTATTAATAATAACCTGTTCGTCTAATACAACATTAATCCGTTTATGTTCCATATCCAGTTCGATTATATCACCATTTATCAAATACGGTAATATACTATCTTCTTTATAAGCATCTGGTAGATTAGCAACAAGGATTCCCTTTGAACCACCAGAGAATCGCCCATCTGTAATAAGTGGTGGTGGATTATCACCGAAATATCCAACCAACGCACTTGTTGGTTCAAGCATTTCAGGACAACCGGTTGTTTCACCCTGATATCTGATTAAAACAACATGTTCCCTAGTAATTAAATGTCCCCCGAGTGCTTCCAGCATTTCACCCTCTGAGTCGAAACAAATCAAAGACCCGCTAAACGAAACATCATCTGAATTAATTTTTGAAATACATCCATCGGGGGCAATATTACCTCGTAGAATTTTTAAATGACTATCCGACTTAAATGGTGTGTTAATATCCATAATAATTGACGTGATATCATTCCGTTTATAATCACCTTCCATAATATTTTCTTCAATCGTTTTCCCAGTTGGGGTCATCCGACTACCATTAATAATACCATTATCAATTGCCCCTCTCATCAATAATGACACCCCGTCTTGAAGATATGTTGTATTTTTTAATCTTATAGAATTGAATAATTTGACATTTTCACTCAATGTTTTCCCTGTAATTGTCATACAGTCCCCGTTGATAATATCCAAATTAATCAAATGTTCAATAACACATGACATACCACCCCTCAAATATAGGTCATACATAACAAATTCACCGTGTGGTTTCATATTTGCCAATACCGGTGTATCTTCAAACTTACTAAAATCATCCAATGTTAGGTCAATGTCGATTTCTCGCGCCATTGCCAATAAATGAATAATCGCATTTGATGATCCTCCCAGAATATATAACATTTTAATCGCATTATTGAATGATTCCGTTGTGACAATATCACTCGGTTTAATATCTTCAATCAGTAGATTCATCATAATATTACCTGATACAGCACATTCTTTGAATTTCTCGGAACTAAGAGATAAATTAGATGAACTATTGGGTAACATTAATCCCATAACTTCTAGAATACTTGCCATTGTATTCGCTGTATAAAGTCCAGCACAAGAACCACATTGTTTATTACACGCATTTTGGATAATATTATCCCGTTCATCCGCTGTTATATCCCCCTTTAAATATTGCCCATATGATTCAAAACTAGAAACAATATCCACTTTTTCTAGAGTATCGCCACCAGTATCAATGAAATTTGGTCGCATAGAACCACCATAAATCAACATACCTGGTCTATTAAGACGAAACATCGCCATCGCCATACCCGGAAGATTCTTATCACAACTCGGAATTCCTACAAATCCATCATAATGGTGTGCATATACCATTGTCTCTACTGAATCAGCAATGAGTTTCCTAGATGGGAGAGAATAATTCATACCGGTTGTCCCCATTGTCATTCCGTCCGACACACCAACCGTATTAAATTGAAATCCAATCATTTTTGTATTAGAAATCGAGTCTTTACACGCAGTAGATAGTTCATTTAATTTACTATTACACGGATTACCCTCATACCACACACTTCCAATACCAATCTGTGGTTTCCCCATATCTGCTTTATCAAGACCTAGTGCATAAAGCATTGCCTGAGAACCACCTCTTTCAAACTGAGAAGTGAGTTTACGTGAAAATCGATTTAATAAAGTCATATTGTTAAATGAGTATTATTTGAGTATTATATAAGTATATATAATAAACTCTATGTAATTTATTGAAAAAAAAGTTATAATTAAAGTAGTTATTAAGTAGTTATTAAAGTAAATCTATGTTAATCTGGTCGTCGTTCATGTTTTCACACGGTTCGACAAGAATTGTTTCATCTGGTTCAATAAGTTTATCTATATTATCAGACATAAATGAAATATTATCACCAATTTCATCAGGAACAATCATAGCATATTGGTTGATCCAACTTGCTTCTTCTGGTGTATAACTAAAATCAATAGTATCACCATATGAAATTCGAACAATGCTTCCAACATCAACCTTCTTCGATGGTCGAATACTGCCTTTAAGTTTTGCTTTTATTTCGGTATCAATTGAAAGGTCTGGTGTTTTCCACGTTTCCGCGTGTTTCGGGATGTCTAGAAATGTTGTATGCATAATTTGACACACAAACCGTTTACCACCGCAAACGGTAGTAATTTTACCAATGATATTGATTCCATCAGCAGATGGTAGTCTATCTTGGTTTGGTTTCTTTGCCACAAGTGTAGCATTTCGCTGTTCCCTAAGTTTTTTCTCACGCGCGGTAAGTTGGTTGTTTCTCTTCGGTTTGGTCATTTTGTATATATAATAGTTACATTAAATTTTATTCAATTTTATTTTATTCTTGAACCCCTCGAACGTCTAGAATAAACACATATTATAAGAATGACTATCAATATAATACATATTAACATCGCATATTTTGTTATAGTACATATATTATTGCGACGACCAGTTGAATTACCAGACGAAAATGATTCAACTGTACTTGACGTCGGTGAATTAGGTTTTGGTAAATTAGAATTGATGTAATCCATATAACTATATCCAGACGATTCGTCTATAAACATTCGCTTCGTCCCCCCTAGTGCGTTATTATTTAATTTACTAACAGGACTACCCGTTAGTCCAGATTTATAATCAAATCCATTACACCCAGACCCGTGTGAATCATTCGCAGGTGTTCTATTATCGGCACAACAACCATGTGGTGAACTACCACACGGTGGTGTATTTGGGTCGATGTCGGGTATATATTTTCCATTTACCGAATATAATAGGTTTGTATCACTCGCGGGGTCAGTATTTTGCGATACGGGTAATCCAAAATCATCATATGTATATATATCTGATATACAATGCCCCTTTTCATTTTTATTTTTCTGACAAGTATTAAATTTAACGTTGTTTATAATAACTTTATCTATTTTTCTCATCGATGGAGTTATGACGGTATCGTCTGTACCATGTTGTTTATTGATATCTTTTTTTTTTTTTTTTCTTCTTCCAGATGTTCCAGATGGACATTCACATGAATAATCCGATACTTTTTCTTGAATCTTGGAATGTACCTTCTTTAGGTCATCTATTAGACTTTTGCTAGATAGATCATCCATACTAAAATATTCCATATATAATATATTGGTATAAAAAAAATATATATTATTATAATAATGATAACAAATAGATATATTACATTTTTTGCTATTCTAATATTAATTGGTATTATATATGGAATATTACAATATACCCTCTTTTATGTAAATAATTCAAATCAATCTAATAAAATATCAATGCTTTCGGTTTATCAATATACTGAAATTGTTGTTGGAACATTAATGTTTTTTATAGTATATATATTATATATGTCAATCATATATAGAAATGTTCATAAAACAGACCTTATATATAGTACACTATCAGTCGGTTTAATATTAACATTTGGAAATATGATTTCAAATTGGGTAGAATATAATAATGATTAAGTTTACTTATACTGAACCCCTGATTTTCTAAAAAACGAGGGTTTATAAATTATTTTCACAATATTATTATTTTCACAATATT
>TARA_B110000971_G_scaffold98573_1_pt1 | contig 10322 bp, 7 predicted proteins | sample TARA_B110000971 | Tara Oceans TARA_B110000971 (sample SAMEA4397842) | marine metagenome | biome: Polar Biome; feature: [SRF] surface water layer (ENVO:00010504); material: water (ENVO:00002006), including particulate matter (ENVO:01000060) such as... | depth 5 m | reverse complement strand
AGCTAGTAAAAGAAATAGGCAATAACGAAAGTGGTTGGAGATACATCTCCAATACGAATGGTGGATCAGACCACGGAGATCTACAAGTGATCGATGCTACCTTTTGGCACTGGTACAAGAAACTAGAGCTAGAAGGCGGTAAAACGCGTAGAAACTACCTTAAAGTGGGTATTTACTACTTAAAGAGTTTACACAATAAATATGGAAGTTGGGAAATGACCCGATTCGCCTACGGAAGAGGTCATTGGAGAGGACCAGAAACTTGGACTAAACTTGAGCAAAAGTTTATGGGTAAAATCGACTATACTAAGTACGATAACTAATTATCTCCAGAAGTGATTTTTCACTTGCAGTAAAAATTTAGACAAAGGGGTGGTTTTCACCCCTTTTTTCATGTTTTGATGAGAAACCTCTATGAGACGCAGCCAGTGCTCAGCCAGTCCGTAGTATGCCTTAAATACATTAGTCTGATCATAGATGTGACCCGGTTCTGAGCTGACTCCATTGAGTTCGAAAATTTTAATGTTTTGCCCTGCTTCTAAATCAGCGTACGTCGGAACCTTTAAATCGTATCTACCATAGAATACTCCATTTACCTCATCTCCCATTTTTGTAAATACAACATTGAGCTTAGGTGTTATATGCTTATTCGCATCTATAAAACGAGTTCCTTTTATATGGTTACCTATTCTGTGAACTACGTATCTTTCCCCCATAGCGGGTACTGTATGTAATTTTTTGGGAAAGTCTCTAACTACCACCTCATAATAGATACTGTTTCTAGGACTACTTTTCAGTAGGTCACCTACCGCACTCTTACCATCACCTATCACAGTGAGAAAAGCTTTTTCTGTAATAGAAGTCACTTCACCACTAGAAGCATTAGGCAGTTTACTATACAGCACTCCTAGCTCTATAGGATAGTCGATATACTCCTGCACCAGATAGTCTTCTTGAGAGGAAGAATACGCAACCATCTCCTCCAAGGTATGTATTACTCTCACATCCCTGCCTCTCTCTCCCACATTAGGCTTAAGGACGACAGGAAAATTAAACCGGTTTTCTAACAGTAACTGTTTGGCAGTTTCTGCATTCAATGTACGCTGTACATGAACTCCACGCACTTTGTACTTTTCAGGTATTAGAGCAAGTATTTCGTCCTTCTTTTCCCCAAAAAAGCCACCCATATCTATACTGGGATTAGCCGCTGTGAAGTAGAGTAATTTTCGGGTCCGCAATACCCCGAAAAAATATACTGGCATCACCGGTACAAACATTAAGTACCAAGGCCAAAACTCATAGCGAGTTGCTTTGTAAGTAAATTTAGAAAAGCTATTTAACACAAGGTATAGTTAATACTGAAAGTACGAAGGTAATTACGAACAGTATATCATAAACTTACACCTTCATGTTTTATAGCATACATTTGTCAAAAGACTGATTAAAGATAAAGATCATTATGGACCAAACTAACCAAGCTGAAACACCGAAAAACAAAGCCTTACCGCTATTTATTTTACTATTTCTAGCATCTCTAGCACTTTCTGCTTTCTTGTTTTTCAAATATGCTAAAAATGCGGCTACAATACAGCAGCAAAGTGAAGAACTAAAATTATCTTATGAAATTTTAGAACTAGACCAAGATTCTATTTTAAATAAACTAGCTATTGTTGAGCAACAACTGCAAGACCGAATCAATGAGATACTGGCTCAAGAAGATCTTAAAGAAGACCTCAGACAACAGTTAGTAGCCAAATCTAGAACATTAGGAGCTGCTCGCAGTAAGATTAGTAGGCTTATTAATGATAGCGAAGGAATGGCATCATCCTCGGGTGCACCCAGAAATCTATTGGAAGCTACCAAACAAATAAAGCATCTTCGAGATAGTGTTACGTCCTACATAGCAAAAGCAGAGAGGAGTCAACAAAACTATATAACTGCCAAAGATGCTGCTGCTAAGAGTGAAGTTCTTGCACTTCAGCTTTTAATAGCCAACGACAGTGTCACCACAGAGAACCAACTACTAAACGACAAACTAGGTGCTACAAGTTTACTTAGAGTTATAGCATTTTTAGCTACTCCTATACGAGATCGAAGAGGTACAATAGAGTCCACAGACAAAGCGTCTAAAGTAGAACGAATTAAATTTAGCTTCTTATTGCCAGAATCTAATTTAGTATCAAAAGAAGATAAAGACTTAGTGATACGTATCATCAGTCCTAACGGAAGTGTACTCACCCAAAACACAAGTGAATTAACTGCCAGCGAAGACCTATTCTCACTGCGAGAGTCTATTACCTACGATGGAACTGAAAAAGGAGTAACACTATATTACAATCAAGAAGAAGCGTATACAGATGGTGCATACACCGCAGAAATTTGGCACGCAGGCAAAATGATAGACCGCAATAGATTTAGCTTACGCTAAATCTATAATCACCTGATTTTGAAGCAAGTATTCTAAGTTTTCTCGCTTTCGAATAAGGTGTGCCTTCCCTTTATAAATCATAACCTCCGCCGGTCTGAGACGTGAGTTATAGTTACTACTCATACTAAATCCATAAGCTCCTGCATTACTTATAGCTAGGATATCTCCTACTCTTACTTCATTTAACCTGCGGTCATATCCCAAAGTATCACTCTCACAGATATATCCCACTACAGAGTATATCCTTCCGGTACCCTTAGGATTAGAGATATTCGTAATGTGATGATATGCATCATACATCATAGGTCTTAATAAGTGATTTTGACCAGAGTTCACACCGGCAAATACGGTAGATGTAGTCTGTTTTACTACATTTACATCCACAAGTAATTGTCCTGCATCACTCACTAAGTACTTACCTGGTTCAAACCATAACTGCAAGTCTCTACCGTATTCTTTGCAAAAAATCTTAAAACTCTCTACTATTTTAGCACCTATATCATTCACATCTGTAGTGATATCTCCCTCCTTATACTTTACTTTAAATCCACTACCAAAATCCATAAACTCTAAATCATCAAATGACTTAGCTGCTTCGTATAGTAATTTAGCTCCTCTCAAGAATACTTCTGCATCTAGAATATCACTACCTGTATGCATGTGGAGTCCATTTACATTGATTTTCAATGCATCTACTATCCGTTTGATATGAGGAACCTGGTATATACTTATACCAAATTTACTATCTATATGCCCTACGGATATATGGCTATTGCCTCCTGCCATGATATGAGGATTTAGGCGAATGCAACACGGAACTTTGTTACCATACTCATTTCCGAAGCGTTCTAAGGTGCTTAGCTCATCTATATTAATTACTAAGCCTAACTCTACTGCTTCCCGTATTTCTTCAAATGATACACTGTTCGGCGTGAATAGTATCTCCTTAGGTTCATACCCTGCGTGTAGCCCCATTTTAGCCTCCTCTATGCTTACCGTATCTAAACCTGCACCTTCTTTTCGTAGTACTTTTAATATGCTGATGTTAGTCAATGCTTTACACGCATATTTCAGGTGTACATCCACACCCTTAAAAGCATTTTTTAACGTATGATAATTAGCTACTATCTGATCTGCATCATATACATATACTGGCGAGCCGTGCTCTTTCACTATACTAAGCAGGTTTATTCCTCCCACTTCATAACCTTTCTGGGTTAATTTCATTTCTTCTTATTATTCAATTAAAATTGGTACTATTAACTTATGGCAGACTGTTTTGGAATGCTGCATATCGAGCATCAAAAGTTTCTCCCTGTTTACCACCTAGACTCTCCCAGTGAGCGATAATGGCCTCTACTCTATTCTCTGGATCTGGATGTGTGCTCAAAAATACGGGACCACTACTTCCTCCACTTTCACTTATTTTTTCAAAAAATCTTGCTGCTCCTCTTGCATCATATGCTGTAGGATACAGGTACTCTACACTTCGTATATCAGATTCAGACTCATTACTCCTGCCATATTTTAGACCTATGAGCCCTTGTGTTACTTCAGCCAATGCTCCTTTATTTTCTCCAAGTAAAATGCTAAATAATACATCTATACCATACCGCTGAGTAAGAGCAGCTGTACTGTGTCTCTCATCTGCATGTGCTATCTCATGTCCCATCACTCCGGCAAATTGGTCCTCAGAGTCTAGGTACTTAATGAGACCTGTATATACATAAATATATCCGCCCGGCGTACAGAATGCGTTCAGCGTACTATCTTCTTTTATTAATCTAAGCTGCCACTGAAAATCATCCTTATGCACCACCTTACCTGAGTTTAAAATCCTATCTCGAATAGCATATAAATATGCATAGGCATCTACATTCTGAGCACTATCCAGTATATCATACGTGGCAGGATCATTTTCTATCTCTGCTGCTACCTGTGCTCCAAACTGTTTATCATCCTCTAGCGAAAAAAAATTAAGACCTCCACCACCTGCTTTATCTTTGCAAGAGGAGAACACTAAGCCAAAAAGCATTAAAAATACGGAGACTTTACATATATATTTCATTGTATTGAACATGGTAGTTATCTAAAAATAAAGAATATCAAAAGGGATAACCTATAGCAAAATTAATCGCCGTATTGTCAAATACCCATCTCTTATCAGAAAAATCTTTTATTACCCATCTCTGCGTCTCTACTTTAGACGGATCATGGAGTGCTACACCCAAGTCTGTACGGAATACTACATAAGTCAAATCAAAGCGAAGTCCCACCCCACTATTAAGTGCTATTTCTTTATAAAAACGGTCAAACTTAAACTGACCATTTTCAAAATTAGGCTCCTCTCTAAATGTCCATATATTTCCAGCATCTACAAATACAGCCCCATCCACGTACTTATTTATAATATCAAATCTATATTCTGCACTGCTCAAAAGTGAAAATTCTCCAGTTTTCTCTATGCTGATAGCCGTAGTATTGTCACTATAGCTACCTGGACCTATGGTACGTGGTCTCCAGGCACGCAGATTATTACTTCCACCTACAAAGAACCTTCGCTCAAAAGGTAAAAACAAGGTATTACCATACGGCAATCCAGCTCCTGTATAGAAGCGGTATGCCCATGCATTATTCTCATCTATGACGTGATTATAGGTGATGTCTATATCGCTTCGTGCATACTGAGAGTACTTCACACCATTGATCTCTTTATTCGTACCAGTTTCATCTGTGAGCAAGTTAAAATATAGTTCCACTAGATTACCAGATAGCTCCACAGCATTAGACCTCACTTGCCAATACTTAGACTTCGTAGCATCCTTATTGGTCCAATAAAAAGATGCAGTGGGACCTAAAATAATATTATTAGTCAGAAGTTGATTCGTATATGTCTGCGTAGCTAAATCTAATGAAGCTAAAAAACCCGGTTCTACGACTGCCTGATTAATACTCAGTCTCAAAGGCGTGATACCGTACGAAAAATTCCCTTTAGAAAAAGCATAGGTAAAACTTAATGGCACTACGTTTCGAGTAAAGTTGACATTTCTCTCGTGCAAAAAAGAAGCATTGAACTTTGTACCTTTTTTTACAAATACCTTACTAAAGTTCTTTCGCTCAAAATAAAGTAAAGATGGAATCACAAGCTCCATATTTACGCTTTGTCTGAAGTTATTCACAGGTTGCTGATTGTCTTTTTTAAGTTGGGTCTCTAGTGCAGTAAGAGACGTAATATTAAACGTTTCTGCCCCACCAAAAACATTTCTATTGGCTAGGGTGAGATTATTAGCTAAACCAAAACTCTGTTCTAAATTGTCCGCTTGTATACCACTACTCTGACCAGTGAGTATGGTCTGTGGTTCCCAGATAAAGTCATGCTTAGGTGCCGTCTGAAGTATTATCTGAGCCTCTAGCCTTTTCAGACTATCACTCTGAGAAGGTGAAAACCGGATCGTAACAAAGTTAAATAAACCCATAGAAAGTAAATTACTATACGTCTTTTGTACTTTACTGGCATCGTATATGTCTCCTGGTCTGAAGATGATGCTTTTACTGAGAGCCAATGGTTTTATGTAATAGCTTCCCTCTATAAACTGAAGGCCTTTAAAATAGAGCGTATCTGTACTAGTAGCGTCACCTATCAGTACACTTATTTTATCTATAGTCTGCTGGTAGTGTGGCTCCAGGTTCTTCTTATTCCTAATATTCACCACTACATCTGCCCGATGCTTTACCTGATTGGTATCCACTTGAAAATCTATTAATGAGCTATTAAAATAATAAAACCCTTGATTCCTTAGTAAATCGTTAATTCGAGAACGCTCTGCTTCTATTTTTTCAAAATCCAGTCGCTGGTCTACTTTTATCCTTTGCTGCTTTACGGTAGTAGAGAGTAACTGCTCTATAGCTCGGGAAGGAGAATTATACACCACGGTGCTTATAGTCTGATATTTACCTAGACTTACGCTATAGGTAACATTTGCTCTTTTCTTAAAAAACTTTTTAGGTGTCACCGTGTAACTCACCTGATTATCAAAGAAACCCTCACTAAAGTAATAATCTGACAATTTAGTAGCTGAGATACCCATTTTAGATGAATCTATAAGCACTGGAGCTTCACCTACGTTTTCAGCTAATCTACGCAGCCAAGGCTGCTTCTTACGGATGCCTAAGCCCTTATTACCATACTGATATGCCCAGAGATGAAACTTAATAAACCCTAGCAGCTCGCGGTTTGGCTTCTGTTTTAGACTATTTTTCTCATCAGATAGGTCTATGCTCTTAGCCTCGGTACGCTCAATCTTATTCGCTACGAGAAGCTGCTGACCATGAGGTACCACGCGAGTAATATTACAAGCCGCTAAGCTCATAAGTACCCAAAGTATGAGACAATATTTTAGTTTTGTAATCAAAATAGTAAGATCCAGTGGCTAGCAAGGCAAAATTAAAACAGTACCAGCAACTTCAATCTAAAAAGTTCAGACAAAAGTATGGTCTATTTGTGGTAGAAGGACTAAAATCTGTAAACGAATTAGCCGCAAGCGACTGGCCGCTGGAGACTATACTATGCACTCCAGCTTTTTTAGAGCGGTATGGAGACAAAATGGAGTTCAAATTTGACCTTATTAGTTCAGAGGAATTCGCTCTAACATCTCACTTAGCCAATCCTCAAGAAGTACTGGCCATAGCCCAAATCGTAGAGCGAGATACTCCAGTTTCAAATTGGCAAATAGCCCTAGACGGCATCAATGACCCGGGAAATCTAGGTACTATTATCCGCATAGCAGACTGGTACGGTATCAATACTATTTATTGCAGTAGCACTACCGTAGAATTTTATAACAGTAAAGTGATACAGAGTACTATGGGTTCATTTCTAAGAGTGAATGTGATCCACGGTGACCTCACAGAACTATTAGCTGACAAAGATGTGTATGCTACCTTACTAGATGGAGAGAATATCCGAACTATCCCTAAACCAAAAAGCGGAGTACTCCTGATAGGAAACGAAGCCAATGGTATAGAAAATGAAACCTTAAAAACCGTAAAGCATACACCTATTACTATCCCCGGCAAGGGCAATACTGAAAGTCTCAATGCGGCTATGGCAACAGCTATTTGCTGTGAGCGATTGATTGGGCAATAATCAAACAATCGTTAGATTACTACCGGAATTACACCTTCATTTAGTGTATCATTCTGTAATTCAACAATTTATGCAAGCCTTTACTCAGAGAGCTAAATAAGTGCTGTACGTCTTCGTGAAGGCAAGTGAATTCCTCTTATTTTATTGATAATCAAATCTTAATCTTAGTCTTAATTTTAAACTTCAACTTATTTTACTACCTTTGCACCTAATTTTAGCAGCGGAGCACCACTGTCAAGATAATTTTCCTTAGTCGAATGAGGATTTAGAAAATGTGCTCTATGCTATACTAAACATATAGAATAACAATGAGTACATTTAAAGAAATGGGCTTAAAATCAGAGATTTTAAGTGCCATAGAAGAGTTGGGGTATGAAACGCCAACAAAAATCCAAGAGCTAGCATTACCTAAAATCTTAGAATCTAAGCAAGATCTTATAGCTTTCGCACAGACAGGTACTGGTAAAACAGCGGCCTTCAGTCTTCCTATCCTAAATCAGATAGACACTAGCAAAAAAGGTATCAAGTGCATCGTACTAAGTCCTACCAGAGAACTTGGTCTACAAATAGCAGATGACATCAAGAAATACAGTAAAAACATACCTGGTTTTAAAGTAGTAGCTGTATACGGTGGCGCAGACATCACAAGCCAGATCAGAAACATAGAGCGTGGATGTGACGTAGTAGTCGGTACACCAGGACGTACACTGGATCTTATCAAGCGTAACCGTCTGAACCTAGAAGGTGTAGAATTTCTAGTACTGGATGAGGCTGATGAAATGCTAAGTATGGGTTTTGCAGAAGACCTAGACGCTATCCTAGCAAACACACCTAAAGAAAAACAAACACTTTTATTCTCTGCGACTATGCCACCAGATATGGTGAAGCTTAGCAAAAAGTATATGACTGATCCTGTTGAGATATCTGCAGGCAGCAAGCAAGAAGCAAATACAAGTGTAACACACCTGTACTATAAGATAAATAACAGAGACCGTTATCCTGCACTGAAAAGAGCAGTAGATGTTTCTCCAGATATTTATGGAATCATATTCTGTAGAACTAGAGCTGAGACTAAAGAAGTAGCAGAGCGTCTATCAGAAGACGGATACAATACAGATGCACTTCACGGAGACCTATCTCAAGCACAGCGTGACCACGTGATGGGTAAGTTCAGAAACCGCTCACTTCAACTACTCGTAGCTACTGACGTAGCAGCTCGTGGTCTGGACGTAAACGAACTGACTCACGTAATCAACTTTAAGCTGCCAGATGAGGATGCAGTATATGTACACCGTAGTGGTAGAACAGGTAGAGCTGGACACGAAGGCATCTCGCTTACACTACTCACAGGTAACGAGGAGAAAAGACTTCGCTACTTAGAGAAAAAAATCGGTCGTAAGTTTGAGCGTGTAGATATACCAGGAGGTAAAGAAATATGCGAAAAGCAACTTTTTAACTTGATAGACAACATCAAGGAAACTCAGATAGCCAATAGCCATATGGAAAGCTTCTTACCTCAAATTTTCGAGAAATTCGAGGATATGACTAAGGAAGAAGTTATCACTAAAATAGTAGGAACGGAGTTTAATAAATTCTTAGAGTACTACAGAGATGCTCCAGATCTTAACAAAACATCTGACAAGCGTGAGCGAGAAAGAAATAGAGATCGCGATAATAGCAGATCTGACGATAGAGGCGGCAGAAGAGAACGCGGAGATAGAGATAGAGGTGGTGATAGAGACAGAGGCGGAGAAAGACGTGAACGTAAGGATCACACAACTGCTGAGAACATGACACGTTACTTCATAAATCAAGGTAATAAGGACGGAATGAGTCCTAAGATTCTGATGGGAATGATTAACAGTAACCTAGGAGGAGCTACACCTGCTATGGGTCAAATAGAAATTATGAAAATGTTCTCCTTCTTTGAGATGGAGAGTGGTCATACTTCAGACCTTCAACGTGCTGCTAAAAACATGGACTTCAACGGTAGAGAAATCTCGATAGAAGAAAGTTCTCCAAAACCAAGTGGTGGAGGAAGAGAACGAAGCGACCGTGGAGACAGAGGTGGTGACAGAAGAGACAGAGGTGGTGATAGAGATAGAGGAGGTGACAGAGGTGGACGCAGCGGAGGTTCTAGAGAGCACCGAGGCAGCTCTAGCAGAAGCGGTGGAAGCCACGGGGCTAAGCGAAGAACACGTAGTTAATCTTAACTTCATATAAAACACAAATGCCTCGCATCTCTTAGATACGAGGCATTTTTTTGTATGTTAAGAATGCTTTTATCGCCAATCTTTTAAAATCGAGTAACTACCAATTTAGTTTTTAAGTGTCGTCTAAATAAATTGAGTTTATCGAAGGTTTATAGAGGAAAAAAACGGTTGCATAGCCTTCCGCGTGTCGCCATAGCTTTAGCGGAGGTACAAGCTACGGAATTGTTTTTTTAACAAATAGAAACTTGACAAGAAACAATTTTATATGCAGCGGTTGAAAACTATATTGGTATCAGACATCGCTCTAAGCTAATAGCTAAAAAATGTGAGCATAAAAAAGCTCGGTATAAGACCGAGCTTTAAAGTAGCGAGAAGCAGAATCCCTCCTCCATTTCATTTCGGCGGATAGACCTCGAATTGTGTCTTTAACAAGAAATAACCTACTCTACCTCCTCACCCCTTGCCTATCTAGACTCCTGCGATACGCAGCTGCATTCCGATTATGCTCTGCTAGTCCATTGGCAAAGGCATGTCT
>TARA_B110000971_G_scaffold168869_1_pt1 | contig 10327 bp, 6 predicted proteins | sample TARA_B110000971 | Tara Oceans TARA_B110000971 (sample SAMEA4397842) | marine metagenome | biome: Polar Biome; feature: [SRF] surface water layer (ENVO:00010504); material: water (ENVO:00002006), including particulate matter (ENVO:01000060) such as... | depth 5 m | reverse complement strand
ATAAGCATACACTTATTTTAACTTACTTTGATTAAATTGTCAAGTCCTGTTTCGCCATTATTTTCTCGTTGTCTGTGCGCTTCGATTATGCGCCGAGTTGACAATTCCTCTTGATAGATTTCAATCGCAGTTTGAATTTGTTCTTGTAGATAAGAGTTTTGTGTTAGAAAGTACTTGCGTTGAAGATCGAACAACCGATCTTCAACTTGTTGCGCTGTATATTGAGTTAAGTCAGTTATAAGCGGATTCAACATTGTTATACAAATATACCTTTATACTCTGTAAATACAGTCGCGCCCGAGTCGTGTGTCCAAAATTTAATAATAATTGGATTAGCAAGGGTAGCAATTGTAACATTAGATGGAAAGTTAGCAGATTTCTTTAACGAACCGTTTGCTGCGGTAAATGTAATATTGCGTACAGTATTTTCGTCTGAATGTATTTGTAACGATAACTCTGCATAACGTCCTGTTGCAGGCCACCCATCTATTTCAATGTTAATATCTGCTCCGCAAACTATTCTTTGATAGTCACCTTCAGAAAAATTAACAATTGCATTAGTTATATACGGTTCGTTACTACCTTTATTAAGATATTTACTTGTGCATGTGTCTAAGCTTGCGTCAACTATAGCAGTACTTGCAAATGTATTAGATACATCTTTTCTTACTCCGTGATTTTTAAAATCAGAAAGTTCAGTTTTCGCTACAGTCAATGCTGCCTTAATTGTGTTAAAGTTATCTCGAAAGCCCTGTGTATCATTATCAACACCGGCTACTGGATATGCTTCATCTATTGTACTATATACTATATCGCTATCAGCCATTTTAAATCCTCTATGTTACATGTATTTATATTAATTATATATTGAATTGGTAGTTTGCGAACAGTATGTATTGTTCTTCATTGCTTTCTGCAGTTCTTTCAACAATGTATCTATCAATATCAAAATTTATATTACGGAAATCAAACCCGTTATTTTTTATATTCCTTATTATTTCGTCTGCCGCTCCGGGAATGCAATAACAAATAGGTATAGCACTTACGTAATCTAATTCTTGTAAGCCATTTTGCGAAGTGCGCATCCACAACGGTAAATAGTTTCTTTCATTATTACCTACTGATTGAATATTATCTCGCATATTTGCTATATTGGATATGTATCGAGTATTATCACTAGACTGACTAACCTTTATAGCATCTGAATCTACCTTAATAGTATTAGTAACGGGTTGTATTTTATACGGTTCGCTATCTGTTAAATTTAATTTCACAGTAGCACTGCTATCGTTTCCTAATGTAACTACAAAGTCATTATTGTCTACATTTACTCCTACAGCACCGTTTTCTCTAGTTTCGATTGTTATTGTGTCTAACTCTGAAAATATTAATTTAACAGTTTGTCTTCCGTATATAGCTAACCCCGAGTCACCGCTGGTTTCATTAACACTATCGTCTGCTTGTTCATATGATATACTATCAACAGTTATCTTATTAGGTGTCAATATATTAAAACTCTTAGCAGCTTTACCCGTTTTCGGAGCGTAAACGTCGGCAACGTCAACATACACTACTTCGTAAATAGTATCGTCAGAACCAGGATCTTTTGCTATTGCTTTCTTAACTTCGCCTAAGTTATAGCGTGTACGTTTATGATTCTTAGCTGCACTTGCTACAAATTTATTAATACTAGATGCTTCGATTCCTGCGTATACTAGCATTTTTAATTGACGTTGTAATCCAAAGTTTATATCGTCTGCTCTATAGATGCTTTGCGGCGGAAATATATCCGATTGCGAAACAAGAGTGGTGTACATAGTACGCTGACTTTTCTTCAACATTGGTTTAACATATACATCAGTATATACAGTGTTGTCTAAGTCTGCAACTGTTAATATAAATTCACGTTCTATTGCAGTATAATTAAATCTATCTCTAGCTTCTACTGTAAATTTAAAGTTTCTATCAAACGTAGTATCACCTGGTAGTTGACCATCAAACGGCATTCTAAATGTATCGTTATCAAACGTAGTTAAGCCTGTTGTGTTACCAGTAGCATATTGATTTGCTTCGCCTTGAATCTCCCCTTTATAGTTTAAGTACATTCCATTAGGTAATTTTCCTGATTTTATTGTATATACCATTGTAGTATCAGGAACAGTAGTCTGCGCAATTAATTTTAAGGTGCTTGTAAAATTAGCATTAATAGTACCTAAGTTGATAGGTGTAATCCATTTAATACTACTATCAATTTCACCGATTACTTTAATATCAAAAGTTTTTATCTTATTAGGTACTACAACTTCATCAGTACTTACTACTGCAATGTTTTTAGAAAAGCTTTCTCCTCTGAAAAGAGCAATACCTATATTTCTGCCAGCATTTAGCTGACTTGATAAATTAGTATCAAGACTTATTCTATCTTCGTTGTCTCTTATCAATCGTACAGTTATTTGTGTACTATCAGCCGCTGCTGCAAAGAATTCTCTAATATTAGTTAATATTCTAGAACTAGCAGAACTCTTTAATAATAGTCTCCAACGGTTTTGTTCTATAACAGTAACGTATGCTACGCCACCGTACTTTGCTTCTAATGCTTGCTTAGTTGCTATTACTCTATTAGCTTCAGACATTAGAGATAATTCTGCTGCTACTGCTGTCCAATTGTCGTTTACAAATGTAATATTAGTACTAGTACCGCCGATTGCGTGTGCTACTACACATTTATATATTGCATCATCGCCGCCTACATCAGCTCCATAAACTGCATATTCACCTACATAAAAATTATCATTCAATTCTATTTTCCGTGGTGCGCCGGTTGGCAGTATAGGGTCGTTTTCTGCATCAGTTTGTTCTATTTCGTATTCAATATACGGAATGATATCTTGTATTGTATACGACTCAGTTTCGCTAAATTTTAACGTTCTACTTTGATATTTTTCTTTATTAGCATCTGTTAGTCTAGTTACAAATGCATAGTCGTTTCCTGCTTCAATTCCCCTACTTACTATTAAAGATATCTTTGGCCCAATAGTTTGATCCACAAAGATAGTATCATATAATAATTCTCTGTTATCGATATTAACAACTTTGTATGATGTGCCATTAATCTTGATATATTGGCCTCTTAATTCTTTTACATCGTCAATATCGTCATTTTTATTGGTATCTAATTTTCCTACTTTAAAACTAGCTGCTCCTAAAAGTGTATCTTCATAGTACGATCCAAATATTGTTACAGTTTCAATGTCACCTTCAAATCGTGTAGCACGTACTGTAAATGAATAGTCTTGTGTAATAGCAGGCTGGTAAGGGACTATACCGGTTATTTCACCAGTAACGTTATCTAATGTTAGCCCGGGCGGCAACTTACTAACTGTTCCAGTATCATTAAAGTCTTCTAGTGTATAAACAACTGTTCCAGATAATGTAGAATTATCAATAATATCTAAATAAATTGTTTGGTAGTTGTTTGCTCGACGAATTCCTAAGTTTCTTGGTGTTATCCATTCTGGAGTTCTAAGATTTGTTGTGTCAGCAGTAAACACTCCTGAGCTTGCATACATTGTAGTATTATCAGCACGTAGAAAATCATCTCCTACAACATATATCTTAAAGTCTCTTTTTATAAAAGTCTCACCATCTGTAACAGTAACAGCAAACGGATAGTATCTATTTAATTTTCTTAAACTAGTAGTAGCTTCTGCAAAATCATAAGTCTGAGAATCATAAAAGAAACTGCTGAATCCATTACCTGCTGCAACTCCGTAATCTAATACAAAATCACCATATGGTGCCGAGTCATAGCCACCGCCGACATATCGTTTATCAAGTGCTAGGAGAGGTTCAGTTGTTCCTGATATCTTGCCAGCTTCTGACAACAAAATACCCGGAGGTAATGTTCCGTCACCCTCTGCAATGTAGTATTCTAAAGTATCTCCTGCAGGTAAGTCAGTATCTAGCGCCAATAATTGAAAATCTATAATTTCATTATCAAGTATAAACAATGTATCATTAGATCCAACAGGTAGTAAGCCTGTATTTGTGACCCATGCCGGATCGTCTGCACCTACAACTATAATTTTAATGTTGCGATCATCTATATAACCTAGATGAGTTGCTCTAAGTGTTGCACTAAACACAGTTTCACGAGATACTTCGTATGCTGTTCCTCGGATTGATGTACCGTCAATCCGTAGTCCTGTTGGTAAACTTCCTGCAATAATTTCTACATCAATTCCGGTAATCCCATTTGCAACAGGTAATGGAATATCAACAGCTGATCTTTCGATTAATGTAGTTATTTCTATGCCGCTTAGTATATTCCAGAGTGATATTGATGCCATCTGTTACAATTCCTTTTTAGTATTTATCGTAACTAGAATATCAGATTATACCAAGTTCAATTGATCTAGTATCTGGATTTTGAAATGTGCCGTTGTCAACATCAGCACTATCTATAATCCATGTAATTGCGCTGTCATATGCAGCACCTAACACCCCGAAGTCCCAATAATTTTGGAAATATTTATTGATATCTCTAATATCAATGTCGTGGACATTACCTACAGTGTTACCAATATGTAATCCAGTAAGTAGTGTTGCTGCAATTGTACTTGCATTACTAATACTATTTTGATTAGCCTCTAATGTACCACCAAGTTGTGGAGTTGTATCTTCAACTAATGATTCCCAACCATTGTAGTTTAATGTCACTGTTCCGTTTACAACATTTGTTGTAATCTTATTTCCGCCGGTGAAAGTTAAGTCTGCATTACTATCCGGAACATTCCACCCTCCAGTGTCTGCAGACACTGATATACTTTGTATACCAGCATCAACATCAACAAGAATAGTATCAGTGCCTTCAGTTAACGTTATATTTGCTCCTGCTGTTAAACTCTTTAATTGCAAATCGTAATTAAGCTTTTGTTTAAAAATTCCTATGCCTGTACCTACGTTGCTAACAGAAGTTTGTTCGTCGTCTCGTAGATCAATTTCCTCAAAATTTGCATTAATTTTAAGCATTGCTTCACGAAGGTCATCCCCTGTTCCGTCGTTTGCAATGTTTCCTATGTTTATTAATTGTACTGCCATCTTCGTTTCCTTATGATACTGTTATTGCTGCATTCATGCTGCCGTGTAAGCTACACTGATAGTGGAATGTACCTGTGCTTCCAATTGTCCAGTTAATTTGTGTAGTGCCGTTACCTTCTGCACCACTTGCTTGGCTGCCTGTTCCGCTACCTGTTGCTGTTTTAATATAGAACGGGTGTGAACTAGCAGTACCTGAGTCTACATTAAATTGTACTTGATCTCCGTTATTAAATGTAAGTGCCGGATACGCACCAGTTACGTTACCGTTTGCATCTGTTCCGCTTAATAAATAATCAAATCCAGAATTTGTAACAGTAATAGTCCAGTCTGGATTGAACGACGGTGTTACACTTGTGTCATTAATTGTTATTGGTGGAGTTGTAAACACAACAGCACCGGCGTCACTACCAGTCCTAATTTCAACTGTAAATGTCTCTGAACCTTCTGTTGTAGTGTCAGCTGTTGGTGTCACACTAAACGCACCGGTGTCGCTTGTTAATGCAAAGGTTCCTGACGATGTGCTAAAATCACCTGCATTTGTAACAGTCCAATATAACGAACCGTCTGCTACATCTGTTGTAACAACATTAATTGTTAATGCACTTCCTTCGTCAATTGCCAGCGCCGATGGATAAGCATAATAAGTTGGACCAACAGTTTGGCTTGAATCAGTAATACTAATATTCTGTGACGCTTCGCCATTATCAAGCGCAATTGCAAGTGTCTTGTCACCGTCAGTAGTTCCGTCTTTTGACGTATTAATTTCAAGTGTAGCAGAGTTTGAAGTGACTGTAAAGTTTCCTGTAAGCGGAATCGCTGCGTCTACTACATAGCCTGATGAGCCTGCTAGTGATGGATTACCTGTGTCTCCATCTTGGAATATATTTCTAATAGTTGTAAGTGACGGTTTACTAATTACATCTCCTATATGCGTATTAAACAAAGCATACCCTAATGGATTATTTGATTGTATGCCTGCTGGTGTACGCATAAGATTATTCCATTCCGGAGCAAGACTTCCGCCGGACCATAAGTCGCTATAATCAAACATACAGAAGTTAAGCAAGTATAAGTACTCTTTAACACCGACTTCAAACTCGCCTGCGTCAGTTTCCCAATTAGGTGAGTATCCACTTGGATCCCACATACTTGCATCTGCTGCTTCCTTCATTGCAGCATGTAAGTCACTTGTTGCCCAGTCTGCACTTATAGTTGGATACATTTTTAATGTTGCTGCATCTAATCCGTGCATGTGTAATGTGTGGAATACGTGTTCAATAACTTCTTGTGCATCTTCGTCACCTGTTCCAGGAGTACCACTACTGTTTAAGTACCAAACCATATCGTTAGCTACTGTTGCATCAAACAGCGGTGATAGTCCCCAATACTGTTGTCCTGCATCAGTTAAGAAGTTAACTGTGTAATCGCCGCCTGCGCCTCTTGCAATTCTTTGTATAGTTGGATATGGTGCATGATATGATGTTGTATTACCTAGCAATGTTTCAATTACTAAATTTTGTTTGTTTGTGTTAATGCCTGAACCTGTTACGTCTGTAAACAATTGGAACATACGTGCTACTTTATTTACAAACTCGTCTGGTACTGCTGCTTGTCCGCCGATTGTGCCTGCACTAACTAGTCTAACACCGCTTGTCCTAATTTCTTTAGTAAAGAAGTTACTTCCGTATCCTACAGTATTTGTAATTGCACTACTTGCCCGTGGTCCTATGTTCAAGTCATCTGATACTACGCCTGAGATTGTATATGCTAAATTAGTTGCATCTACAACATTAGTTGTAGTTAATGTAACTGTTGTTTTCTCACCTTCTTGTAAAGCAGTTGAACTTGCACCTAATGAATAACTAGGAGCGCCAGCAGTACTTGTGTCGTTAATAGTAACATTACTTGATGTTGCAACTATTGTTCCACTTATACTACTAGTTCTAATTTGCATTGTAAATGTTTCTGAACCTTCTGTTGTAGTATCAAGTGACGGAGTTACACTAACCGATCCTGCATCACTTGTGATTGTAAAGTTACCTGACGATGTGCCAAAATCACCTGCATTTGTAACAGTCCAGTATAGTGTAGTTGCATCTGCTACGTTAGCTGTAGTGATATTGAATACTAATGCGTTTCCTTCATCAACATTATTAGCAGCTGGAGAAATAGCATAAGTTGCTGCTCCACCGGGCGATTCACTTGTATCGTTAATAGTAACACTTTGACTTGCACTTAATCCATCTAAACTAATTATGAATGTTTCTGAACCTTCTGAAGTTACGTCAGCTGATACAGTATATGTTATCGACGCTGTGTTATCTGTTACTGTAAAGTTCCCAGTTAACGATGCATCTGCTATATCAGAATTTGAAACTCCTGTAATTGTATAAGGTACATTTGTTCCGTTTGCAACATTTGTTGTTGTTAGTGTAATCACAAACGTACTACCTTCATTTACTGCTGCAACAGAACTTGATAATACATAAGTAGGTACTGCTACTTCATCTGTAGTTGTTGATCCAATTTTAAGTTGAACTCCGCTATTAAACGGATTAAAAGTAAATTTATTTGCACCACCTAGTAGACTCCGTTCCTGAGTGTAATCATCATCTAAGTTAGTAGTATACAACAAATTTGATTTAGATTTAGATAGTAGCCACGCTTTTGTTTGTGCAGGCGTCGAGTCTGGATTTGCTTGTAGATACAATGCAGATAGACCTGCCGCTTGCGGTGTAGCCATAGAAGTACCAGATATATTAGTTTGTTTAAATGTAGCATCAATATTAAGGTATGCCTGAGATCCTGAACCCCATTTATTAACTGTACTAGTACAACTCATTATGTTAGTTCCGGGAGAGTACATGTCAACTCCCGGACCTGTTTCGCTGTATGATGCTTTCTGCTCAATGTCAGATGCATGAATTGCACTATCAGTACTACCTACCATAATTGCTTCTTCACCATACGGACTAGATCCTCTATGGTAGAATATTGTTCCGGTATTAGTTGCAGCTGAGTTATTATAATCATCACCAGTAGTTGAATCAATCTTATGGCTTCTATTTCCTGCTGCAATAAAAACATGTACGCCTTCGTCAATCAGTTCTTGTATATCAGCATCAACAGATGCAATGCGTATGTTCGTTGTATATCTTTGATTAATACTATCCCATATATTAAGTAATCCGTAGTTACTGCGCTCTGATGCTGTATTAACTTGGGCGCCAGAATATGTTAGTCCTTTAAATGTTATACTAGTTACGCTTGTATAAAATCTACCATATCCCCAACTCATATTAACAACTGTTGGTCTTTTTACGCCTGTGTTAGGGTCGATAGGTTTAGCTTTGTGCCATTCTTTAATTACATCAAAGCAGTATCCGCCACTAATAGGTATTCCACTATTTGGATCTGCTGAGCCTTGTAAGCCCGCAACTTTAACTGCATACACTTTTGAGTTCTTTGCCCATCCATATGTTTTACCTGCTGCAATGCCTGCGCAGTGTGTACCATGTCCGTCATAGTCTGTATAGTGCCCTGGAGGCATCGCCCCAGATAGTCCACTAGCTGTGTACCAATCAAGTTCTACTACTCTACTTGCGCCGCTTGCATCTTGGAATTCTGGATGGTCTATTTGTAGTCCACTATCTTGTATAACAATGTCAATACCAGATCCATCTAGTGTATAATTATAATCCCCTTCGACAAAATTACCTGTATAAGTGTTAGTAGCTTCGTTTACTCTTTTCAGTCCCCAATTTATAAAAACTCCGGAATCACTAGCAGTCTTTGTAAAATCACCCGTTTGTGTTGCTACATGCCCAATTACAATATCGTCTTGTTGCTCCGGCGGAATTTCAACTGCCATTACTCTTGCATCAGCCCGGAGAAATGTAGCTTCATCGTCAGTAAGCATATAATGTGTATTTCTTTTAGAAGCAGGTCTAGCATGTGCAATTCCAACTGTTCTTTTAGGAATCGCGCCGGCGCCTGTTACATTAACCATTTCTGCATCAAATGCCTGATGATCAACATTCTTTTGTAATGTAACAATATATTCTTTTTCGATCATTTAAACTCCGATTATAACGCTGATATTGCTGTCTGGAAGTCAGCATATGTGCTTGCTGCTCCAACTAATGTTTTCAAGTCTGATATACTAATGTGTCCTACAATAGACGTAGCAGTTAGTTCACCGACTGATATATCATTAGCCGTAGTTGAGTTGTTGCCTGTAACTACATCTAATGTAATAGTGCTTACTAGTGGATCTACCGCTGATACTAAAACATAGTCGGCTAGTGCCGCAGTAAGTGCATATCCGCTTAGATCAGGCGGAGTATATGTAAACTCGCCTGTTGTATTATTGTATTGTATTGCGCCTGTGCCATTAGCATTTAAAGGAGCACTAACTGATAAAGAAGTAAGTGCAACACCAGCAGCACTTGGTTGCCAACGATCGTTACCGTCGTCCCATGCTAATACTTGTCCATTAGTAGCAGCTACTTGGTCTAACCTATGAGTACTTAATAAATTACTGACACCGTCAACTAGTATTGTACTGTCATCACCAAACACCGAACCAGTGATATCAACAGTGCCGACATTAAGTTGATCTATTACTGTTGCAACTTCTGCTTGTACATCAGATGTAGTAACAAACCCCACGTCATTGGTGAATTCTGACAATGAACTAGGTGCGCCGTTTATTAGTGCATATGATATTTGATTAGTGGTTGCATCTACTATTAGCGTGCCGTCGGATCCTCTAACACTTGCATGAACATCAGTAGCATAAACTTTATTAAATTTATTAGTAGTACTACCTACAGTTCCAACATTAGTAACTGCTGGAGTAATATTACTATTCATTGAAATATTATCAACTACAAGGTCACCAAAATTATTTAGAGTAGCAAATTCTACTCCAGTAGCAGAACTATTAACTTTTAGTACTGCGCCTGCGCTATCTGTATACGCACTAGGTACATCGTCTAGCTCTATAAAATTTTGTGCGAAAACTGATTTTCCAGCGATAGTTAATTGCGCTGCTTGAATAGTGCCTAATGCTGTAATATTTTGTACTTCTGATATACTACTATTGCGTAGATATAAATCATCCGCAGCTGGTAATTCTTTAATTTTATTACTATCAGATGTATCTAATATTAAAGGGTATCTATTTGCCATTCTTATCAATCCTATTGTTATACATATTTATCGT
>TARA_B110000971_G_scaffold94577_1_pt1 | contig 10331 bp, 9 predicted proteins | sample TARA_B110000971 | Tara Oceans TARA_B110000971 (sample SAMEA4397842) | marine metagenome | biome: Polar Biome; feature: [SRF] surface water layer (ENVO:00010504); material: water (ENVO:00002006), including particulate matter (ENVO:01000060) such as... | depth 5 m | reverse complement strand
TCCGCCGACTGACTGCCCATACAAGACTGACACTTTCTTTTGCATATCGAGGGTTTCCCGCCGCCCTGTTCGTCGCCGCGACGGTCGCGCCGGTTGTGACGTTCGGGTACGCGATCGTGGGGGTCACGAAAGTCACACCCGCGCTTGTGCTGGTGCGCGTACTAGCGGGCGTGTACGTCAGTTTCGCGGAGTTGGGGCAGGACACCGCGGTATCCGTGGCGTTCGCGCCGGCGAAAACGGCGGGCGCGTTTGGGTCGAGGGTCGCGAGCGCGAGCGTTTTTGGAATCGCGGCGCCGGTTTTAATAGCGCGCGTCAGCGCCACGGTAGGTACACGGGACGTGTTCACCGCGTGCGCGTATCTGTGGGTGCTGGTGTGGGTGTGCGTTTTGGTGTGGGTGGTGGTTCCTGTGGTGACGAACGCGGAACTTCAGGTCAACGGCGGGGACGACGGGGACGACGAGACGACGGAGACGACGACGAAGCCCGCCGAGGAGAACGCGGTGTCGAAAGGGGACACGAACACGAAAGAAGAGGACAAAAAACAACAACAAGTGGCGGAATTGGAATTGGAACACAACTCGCGAAGACGAACTCTTCACGGCGCCTGGCGCGAGCTTTTCGTTGACGCCGAGACGCAGTTACTTTTATTTCTCTCCGCGTGCGTCGGCACCGCGGAGTTCGCGTTGGAAGGTCCGGTGATGCTGTTCCTGACCGGCGTGTGCGGTTTCGGAACTGCGGAAAACGCGTTTTTTCTTTCCGTGTACAACGTACCGCGCGGGTTCGTCGCGCTATGCGCCGAACAAGTGTTGCGGTCCGTACCCGCGCGGTGGTTAGCGAGCGGGGGGTTGTGTTGCGCGTCCTGCGGCGTGCTTTCCCTGGCCTTGATTGGCCAGAGCGAAGATTTCACAACCCGAGTTTGGCCGATATACGGGAGCGCTTTTATGCTAGGCCTCGGTGTGGCGTCGGTGCACGTCGCGACCCCTCCCTTGCTGGCGCAGGCGGCGCAGAAACCGCGGCACGGTGGTCGGTACGGTGCCGCGTTCGGGCTCTCCGCGCTGGCGGCGAAAGCGGGCGGCGGCGCGGTGGGGATGGGGTGCGCCGCGGTCGCGATTGAGTTTGTTGGGTTCACAGGGGCGTTGTGCGGCGTGTCCTCCGTTTTATTCATAGGCTCAATCGCGATCGCAGTGAGAGGGGGTAATCTTAATGTGCGATTCGAGTAGGCGGGGGGATGGTGGGGGTAAATTGTAGTACCTTCGAAGGTACATAGTACGTAGTCTGCGTTCCAAGTTTTGTGGTGCGCGGAGCGCTGTCAACTTGGAGAACGTATTTAGTATGATACAGGTAGAAGGCGTAGAACGTTTTTAAATAACCTTCCTGCAATGTCATCGGAAGGTTTAAAACGACAGATTGCGCTCCTCACACCTTCAGCTACCGCGGTCAGTGGGACGTGCGGTCCGGTCATGTCGTCCTTCGCGGCGCGTACCCCCTCGACGCTTTCGCCGCGGCCGCGCGGGAGCCACGCGAAATTGGCGAAATCCGGCGCACGCGGAGGGTTGTTAAGGGCACGTCAAGACGCGACAAAGGCAAAGGCAAAGGCGTCGTCGTCGGACCCGGCGCCCGGACCGAGTGCGTGGGATTTGTCCGGCGCGCCGGACGGGTTGGTGCTTGAGTTCGCGAAGTGCATGGAACTCGCATGGAGGGGTTTGCCTGGCGTGAGGGACGCGGCTTGTGCGCCGGATTTGAAATCCGTGGACGCGGTAGGGGATGCTATGGACCCGGGCACGAAAGTCCGGATCGAGAACCTGGTGTTCCAAAGTCCCAAGTTCCGCAAGATGCATCTGGAGGTGGCGTGGGGTTTGGGCGGTTTGGAGGTTGCGCACGTGGTCGTTTACCCCTACGCATGTGTCGGTGCCCCGATATACGCCGCGGACGTCGTGAGCTTCAACGGACGGGTCACGCTGTGCATCGCGGACACGTGTCCTGTGGTGGCCGACTTGACTCTGCCACAATCGTTGGTGGAGGCGGGGAGGGAGTTGCGGACACAAATGATGGCGCGCGCGCCGTCCATCGAACCTCGGCCGGTACCGGAGTGGGGCACCGCGATTCTGTCGAAGGAAAACATGGTGTGCGTCGGCCCTCCCAAGGAAGACGGAGCGGCGCAAAAGCAAGCCGCCGCGTTTTGCGAGTATGCGTTGTTGTTGTTCGACACGTACGCGGCGTTCGTGGAGGCGACCGCGATTGGGGAAAACGAAAACGACCACGACGACGCGAACGCGACGTACGGCGGGTGCACCGCGAAACGACACGCGCAACACGTTTTGTTTTGCGAAAAGCAGCTCGAGAACGACAAAACACGCAAGGCCCTTGAACGGTCCATGGGGGGACCGCGCACGGAGAGGTACATGACCGAGGTGCTGTTCGACGTCACCGCCGGGACGCCGACGGAGCCGAGGTAGAAACGGCAGACTGACGAGATGTGTAAATCACCTTTTTATGTAGCTTTTCCCCCTAAACCCTTAACCCTAAACCCTTTAACCCTAAACCACCCGACTATTTTTAGTGCGTACTCGCCTTTTCAATCACCGTGCCCGACCACGCGCCTCGCCCCTTCCCTCGCCACAACCGTGGGCGCGTCTGGTCCATCTCCGGGACTCCGACTCCGTAACGCGAACGCGGACGCGGACGCGCGCCGAGCCGCGCGCCAAGAGCCCTTCGTGCGCTCTTCGCGACGCGACATGTCCTTGTCGCGATCGACCGCCGAGAAATATGGCGCGACCGTCGATTTGGATGTTACCCCCCTTCTTCACCCCCCGCGGAGCAGGTCCGTCGCCACATGGGTGGTCGTGGCAAAAGCCACCCTGGTTGTCGCCGCGGTCGCCGGGCTGGCGCTCTTCGCGCGCGGCGCCGGCGGGGTCGCGTCGTCCCCGGGCGGCGTCGCGTCCCGTGCCCATCCCGTTTCCCAAAGGGCAACACCTCTCGGTGAAACCGGGGGTGGGCAGGTGTTGAACGATAACACGCCTATTTACTACGTCGCCCCAGCGGGCGCGCACGCGGGGAAGACGAGCGTGGTGTGCCTGTCCCCCAAGGTGTGGAGCACCAGTCTGGGTTTGCTGCTCCTGGCGGGGTACAACGGCGCTGAGGTGGAAGCGGCGCCGCACGGGGGAAGCCGGGACGCCCGGGTCCTGGCCAAGTACAACCAAGGGTACACCCGGTCGCGGCGGCGCACGACGCCCTGACCGTGCCGTGGCCGCCTGCGGGAAAAGCCGTGGACGTCGGGCTGGTCAGCAAGGCGGACCGGTACCTGGTCACCAGGGACCCCCTGGACCGGCTGTACAGCGGGTTCGCGAACAAAATCGAGTGCCAGGGGAACCCGCCCAACTGCGAGTGCGGAAACGTGGCGAAATACCTGCCGAGCATGTTCTGGGAACCGCCGGATGATCTGAGCGAGGCGTTGGCGAAAATCAGCCAGGACTGGACCAACAGGGATATGTGCGCCTCGCCTGACTTTGGGAAGTTCGTGGATTGGCTGGACCTCGCGTTTTCAAGCGACGCCTTCACCAAACACCGCGTGCACCTCGCCCTCGACTCGTGGTTCAACCACTTCGTGCCGCAAACCTGGATGGGGTGCGGGTTCGACATCGAAAACGAGTTGACTATTCTGAAAACGGAGGAAGAAAGCGTTTGGTACCCGGGCTTCATTGACAACCTCGGTCTGGAGTTCGCGCACAAGCTGGATGGGAAATCATGGGGGCCGGTTCCAGGAGGCGCGCCGCCGAGAAAGTGCTTCTACCAATGCGGCTCGCTGTCGTGCGACGAGATGGTCGGCGGAACCTGTCCGTACGAGCCGCCTGACGCGCGGACGTACGAGCACATGTACACCCCCGAGGTGAAGAAAAAAGCGTGTAGAATATTCGCAAACGACCTGGCCGTGCTCGGGTACACGTGCTAATAAGAGGGGGGGCCGGCGGCATCGCGGGCACCCCGGGCGCGACGGAGGAGTGGAGTTATAACTCTCCTCGAGCTCGCTGCGTACGGGTTAAAAATAAAACGTAACACCCAAAGAATATCGTACTCGTATTAATCCGACGAAAGCCTCGCGCGCGCGGTACCCAGCTGGTGCGCATCGTGGAACCGTGATTCGTCATCCAACAAAGAAAACGAATCCGAACCCGATTCTTGTTCCAGGGAAAGAGCGCGTCGCGCGGCGGCGCGGAGTTTCCGAGCGTCCGCTTCGCTGTTCTTTTCACCATCGCCGTACCCCCCACTCTTTTGTTCGTCCGCCGCCGCGGATTTGACACCCCCCCCCGACCCCAAACCGCCCAAACCGCTCCCCCCCACCGCACCAAGCGCGGCCATGGCCTGCGCCACCATCGTCGCCGGGTTCCCGACATCCGCGGGAAGCAACACCGTGTTCCCAGCCTTGGCGATGTTGCCAAACTCGCGCAGGTACTGTTCCGCGACTCGCAGGCGCGCGGCTTCCCGGCCGTCCCCCGTGCGTAGCTCTGCGCCGACTACTTTCAGACTCACCGCCGTTGCCTTCGCTTTCACCACGATCGCCTCCGCCTCTGCTTCCGCGTTTAACATCACCGCGCTTTTCGCACCTTCCGCCCTGTTCACCGCCGCCTCCCTCTCCGCTTCGGATTCCAGAACCGTCGCCCTCTTCCGCCGCTCCGCCTCGGCTTGCATCTCCATGGCTTGTTTAATTCCGGGCGGGGGTATTATGTCCCTGATTTCGTACCGCAGACACTGCAGACCCCAAGCGTTCGCGGCTTCGTTTATCAGCGCCACGATTCGCGAGTTCAGCGTAGCGCGCTCCTCGAAGGTTTTGTCCAGGGAGATTTTCCCGATCTCGCTCCGCATCGTGGTTTGCGCGAGCTGCGACACGGCGTAGATGGGGTTCTCCACGCCGTAGGACGCGAGGTGCGGGTCCGTCACTCGGACGTACAGCACGCCGTCGATTGATATCGCGACGTTGTCTTTGGTAACCGCGGTCTGGCCGGGAATGGGAATCGCCTCTTCTTTTAAGTGCCAGACGTACGCGATTTGATCCACAAGCGGAATTAAAAGATGGATCCCGGCGCCCAAAGTTTTGTGGAACTTCCCGAACCTCTCAACGACCACCGCGGCGCGTTCGGGGACGACTTTGATTCCGAAATTCACGGGGCGGGGAGCCACCGCGAGGTCGCGTAAACTCGCGTTGTACGACCGGGTGGCGGTGGCGCTGAAGGTCGGGTGTCCCGGGGTTCTGGAAATTTGGGGACCGATCGATGGCAATGGCAACGCACTCGAAGTGCCGGGGTCCAGGCCCGCGGTCGCGCCTGCGTGTCAGAAGAGACGGGTTGGTGGATGGGTCAGCGGATTGGCGGGAGAGGATGGTGGTCATATGCGCATGCTTATTCTGCGCGGTCAGATGAGCCGTTCGTAGTCGTAGTAGTAGTAGTAGTAGTAGTCTGTCGTCGTCTCGCCACGAGAGCCCCGGCGCCCCGGGCGGGCACAAAAGGGAAGGAGGTGGGGAGACAGCGAGCGCGAGCGCGACGTACCTCTTTTGGCGGCACGAGTCAGCAGCGGGCGCGCATACGACGCCGCGCGCATGATCGCGTGTGGTCGAGGGAAAGACCGGCGGTCGCGCGAGGGGGTGTGTGTGACGTGAGGCGAGTGATGACGTGACAATCCACGTGTTCGCTAAAATGCAGTGGTGGCGCGCGAGGAGCCTCGCAGTTTCTAAATGGTGCCTTCCGAGAAGTTCGTGCCGTGTTGTGGCAGTCTTCCGCGACGCGTCGACCGCAGAGAGGCATCACAAGGGCCCCTCCGCGAACGTTGAAGTACCGTTCAAGGCGGGACACGCCATGTCCGGCGATGACGAGCGCCAAGGGCTGCTGACAACGGGGGCGAACAGGAAGGCGAACCCGTTCGAATCTGGGTCGATGTTCGATAAGTTTTCGGGACGCGCATCCCGAGTCACGGGTGCGTGACTGTTTGCTCATACACGAACTCCATCGCCAAAAAACTGACGCACGATTTCGTATCGCGAGCGTGCGTATCGTCTCGCGCCAGGCGAACCAGTCGTGTTGGCGCCCTACCCTCTTCCCGAACGCCTTGGACACGAGCACGTGTTGCCACGGATGTACTGCAGACTGCAGAGTAGTAAAAAGTGTTTTTTTGGCGCCCAGAAATGAAAACTCGTGGCTGACCAAATTTCACCTCCTCACTTTTCTCTCCCAACGCAGGCCTCCTGGTAAGCGCCCTGGCGCTCTTCTCCGCGGGCGCGGCGGTACACGCGAATACGCCCGGTGTGCGTGCGGGCGTTGGAGCCGGTGTGTTTGTGTTTGGTATGGGCAGACAGTCAGGAAGAACTCCACGTGGCGCTCGGCTCGGGAGCGACTACCAACTATTTGACGGCGAAATAACAACAACAAGCGACTCGTCCGTCCCTCCGCTCGGCACGCAGCCTTCGTTGACGCTCACGAGTTGGGACCCGGCACACGTTGGGCTGGTTCGTTTCAATGCGTGCAAAACGGACGACCCGAAACACGAGGAATTGATGTGGAGCGTGGGGAACGTGAAACCCGGGTGCCGCGTGGACGCCGAGCGGTGCGTGTTTTGCGCCTGGGTGCTGCAGTTCGACTCCGAGTACCGCGTGAACGACATCGTGACGTGTCTTGGTCCCACGTACAAGCAAGCCGCGGAGGCGGTGGTGAACGAGCCGAAGTTCAAAGGCACGGTTCTGGAACGAATGCTCGCCGCGAAAGGCACGAGGGCGGACGGCACGATCGACTGGTACGAGGACCACTTCCAGGAAGCCAAGGTACGTGTTGGGCCTTTCCCAAATCCCAACACTGTTTCTGCCGCCCCTCTTTGAGTACAGTAGGAAAGTAACTACACTGTTTGCTCATACATGTTACGAACATTACGAAAGACTGACACTTTCTTTTATTTATCTCAGGATAACTTCCGGTGGATGGTCGCCGCGATCGGACACCGCGCGTGCGACGTTCCGGATCACGCGACGCTCGTCGTGCACATCCGAGCCGGTGACAACTTGAACGACACGTTCAAAAGCATCCCGCACATCCAGGCTGCGATTGCGCAGATGAAACAGTATTTGGAAAACAGGCCGTACATCACGCGGATCGAGCTCTCCAGCGTGCTTCACTTTGGCGTCCCCGCGCCGGATTCGCGGTTCGCGTACAACGACGGCGTCGGCGACGCGTATTTGATGACCGACGATGCGCTGCGAAAGAACGGGCTGATTTTAGGACACTTTTACGAAGCCGCCCTCACCACCGGCCGGGACGTGTGGTTCACGTCCACGAACGACCCGGATGACGACATGTGCAGGTATGCAAAGGCGTGTCACTTTTTGTCCGCGTCGCTTTCGAAAGAAGAGATGGTCAACGAAGGCCCTATGGAACAGCGCCTGAGCTTCTCGGAACTAGTCCGGGACCTGCACATGCATTTGTCAACCTGTGACGCGCGTGATACGGCGGAGTGGGCGCCGGAAACGGGGGGCGGGGTCGCGGCAGCAATTAGAGAGGGGGAACAGGCGGCGAAACCGGTGGTGCGCGAATCGTCGAGCTCGGTTCTTTCGCGACTGTTGGGCCACAACGCTGGGGTTCGTTGGCGGGAGTAAGCGAGTACCGTGCCCACTTAAGAGTAGAACGTAATTTGTAACTAGCTAGTAATACAACCACAACGCACGTACTACGTACCCCGTCTACCGGTGTTTTGTGTTTCTTTAAATGGTTTCTGCAAACGGGTCACGGTAAGCGCCTTCCACCGCGCTTTCTGTTTCCCAACTCGCCCGGCCGGACGTCGCCGAACTCGCCGTGTCGTTTGTCCCAACGCTCGCCGTCGTATCTTGTGTATTCTCTTCCGTCGTGCCTTCCGTCGTGTCTTCAGCCGAATCGTCACCCGTGTCACCCGCCGCGCCTTCGCGTTCGCCAAAATCACTTGCGTAGTCGAAAGCGCGCGTCTCGGAATCCCCATCCTCAGACGAGGTTCCATCACCTCCAGAAGCCGTGTCTCCACCCCTTGGCAAGTTCCCGTTGGTCATGGTGGGGTTCAGCTCCTGGTGAAAGGTCTCCTTCACCGCCCGGTCCACGATGGCGTCGACGTCCAGCTCGTCGCGCGGGATGTCCAACACCCTCGCGATCGTCTTTGTCAACTCGCGCACTTCTGTTCGGAACGAGTCTTCCGAATTCAGCGATTCGAACCCCAGGTCGTGAACCGCGGTGTTCTGTTGGTCCGCCTGCACCGCGCTTGACCAGCACTGGCGCCACCTGGTCCACGCGTCGTAAACGCGGTCGAACCCGGCGCGCGAGTCCTCCTTGGGCGGTTGGAACCACCCCAGCTCCAAACCGCTGTCAAACACCTGCTCCTTGTCCCTCCACGACGTCAGCACCAAACGTTTGGAACACGCGTGCATCAACTCCGGGTCGAACTCGTGCGTCTTCACCACCACCACGCTTTCCTCCGCCGACACCGCCCCGAGCCCCCCCACCGCCGCGAGCGCGTCTCGCGAAGCCTCAACCTCGCCCATCGCGTCCCGCGCGAGCTGTTTCGTTTTGGCGTCCATGAAGTCCATCTGCGAGAAATAACCGAAAGTGTCAGTCTTTCGGACCGCGTGAGTGAGTAATTACGGGCGGACAATCGGCAAACAGTGTGTTGACGGATTTGGGAAACGCGCAAGGCCATACCTGCTCGATGTTCCTCGTGAACTCGTCCAAATCCCCATCAACGCCCCGGAACAACTCACAGCCCTCGACGTCTCCGCGGCACGCGACCTGCGATTGTTACGCGAAAAGTGGTCAACGTCGTGTACGTCGCGACGTATGGACAACAGTCACCGGCGTTAGAGGTAAAACGGGCGGTGTGTCAGGTCTGGGAAAAACAACACGTACGTGCAGGTGGTAGTTCCAGTACCCGGCGAAGCGCGCGGTTTGGTCGCCGCCGCGTCCGACGCTCGTTCCAAACGCTGCCGCGCGCTCGTTTTTCGCCGCCAAAACTTGGTTCATCACGTTTACCGCGATCGTGCAGTGCGCCTAAAAGAAAAGTGTCAGCATTGTATGGTCAAACAGTCGTCGGATTTGGGAAATGCAATACGTACCGTGGATGCGGCTCGGGGTGACCCCGCGCAGACCATCATCACGCCGCAGGTTGTTGGTGCGGAGTACGTGTACACGTTTTTCGCCCGCGCCGCGTACGTGGATGGGCACTGATTGGAGTGGTCGCCCAAACCCGCGCCGACGTCCTCGCTGAGTGGCGAAGGAGGAGACGAAACAAACGACGCCGCGACCGCGGAAAACGAAGGGAGTGTAAACACGTCGTCATGCTCCTGGCCGAGCGCGGTTGGCGAACTGAAAAAAGGCCGCCATGCATGTCCTGCGCGCCGCGACAAACAGAAAGGGGGGGGGTCAGATTCGCCCGGGTCAGAAGAAAGAGACCCTCGGAAGTGCGGGCCAGGAAAAGACCCAGGGCCTCGGCCGTTTGGACGGCGCGCGGTGACGTGTGTGACGCCTTTTTGGCGGGTGTGTTTCCCCCGGGTTTCGAGGGCTGGGGTGTGTGTTTCAGGTCACGTACCGTTCGCGAGGCCCAGGACGACGCACACCGCGACCGCGCCGAGAACGATACGCCCCGGTTTCACCACTACCGCCGACGCGCCATCTCTCGAGGCGCGGTTTCTTTTTCGGATCTGGTCGTGCGCGACACACGACTCCACCAAAAGAACCGTGTGCTCGCCGACACGCGTGACTTCCTCGGTGCCACTCATCGCGGATCCTCGTGTGGAACGCCCGAGGCCTTCGAGGCGAACCAAACGCGGGAAGGCGCGCGTGGAAGGACTGGCGTGGGAAGGACCGAAGGCTGGTAAAAACAGAAAAAAAAGGTGTAACCACCTGCAACACCGCTGAAACGACTTTTCATTTTCGGAAGAAAGGCTTCGCGTGCGGTCCGCAGTGACTGTTAGAGCACTGTATTTAGAGTCATTCGATACACGTTAAAACAATCGTATTACAAAACCGCGGCTCTCCATCGCGTAGCCAGCGCCACGCGCGGCGGAGGCGGCGGCTCCACCAGAAGCGCTTCGTCGTCGCCCGAGTCGCGCGCCGAGTTGTTGATCTTTTTTCCTTCGTACAGCACTAACAAAGGAGTTTGTTTGGAATCCTCGTGCTCCTCATCCTCGTCCTCCTCATCCTCCCCGAAAAGCACGCGGCAAACCCGGTCCGCGACAACAAGCGTGGCTTGCGCGCAAAACGTCGCGGCCGTGATGACGAGGCAGAGACTAAGAAAACCAACCAATAGGCGTTTGGCGTTGAAGCGCGAATCGCCGCGGC
>TARA_B110000971_G_scaffold118883_1_pt1 | contig 10341 bp, 8 predicted proteins | sample TARA_B110000971 | Tara Oceans TARA_B110000971 (sample SAMEA4397842) | marine metagenome | biome: Polar Biome; feature: [SRF] surface water layer (ENVO:00010504); material: water (ENVO:00002006), including particulate matter (ENVO:01000060) such as... | depth 5 m | reverse complement strand
GGTAATAATAGCTTGAGACTGGCACATCAAACAATTGACACCAATGGGATAGATTCAAGTTTTGTCCAGCCTTTCTCATTCGTTTAATCACTTCGCTAATCGGGTGTGAACTCCTTAAGGGTATTTCTAATTTTGTCAGTCATCGCTTGTACTATTTTGATGGTGTATAGACTGTCAAGTCCTACAGGATTATTAAATCATTACATAACGCCTTACAAATTTGAGGATCGCGAAGAGTATGGAAATAACAATGACCACAACATCTATCAACTACCCGAAGGGAATTTAATCAGGTTGTAACCAAAAGTACCGCTTGGCAATTATTGATTGGATATCATTTTATCATTACTAATTATCAATATCAGAATGCACTTTGGCTTTTTAATTGACCACATTTTAAAACTCATTATGAGTGTATTCATGAAAGTCAAAAGTCTTTATATTAGGATGGCCTTGAACATTAAATAATTGCGCAAAGTAAGCATTTAAATTAGATTGGTTTTACAGGAAAATTATATCTTAAAATTATAAATTCGTGAATTTAAGACTTTAAGTATTAATGACTGAGTTCATTGTTTAGATTCTAAGCACTGCAACCACTATAAATACTTGTATATATCATCATCACAATTTTAAGTAGACCACTTGCAATATTGGCATAGATTATATTACTCTGGTTATGCTGTTAGATTAGCCAAGAAGGAAGATTTCCTTTTTAAGCCTTAATAAGAGAACCTTAAATGGCAGACCATAATATTTACTATAGAGTGAAATCATTACCTTTGGTAGGAACTTTAGCTTGGTATGCCTACAAAGCATACTGGGCATTGCGAACATATATTGATTTGAAGAAAAAAATACCAATCCCTAATAATGTGCTCCTAAATAAATGCACTTATGAAGAACCTAGCCTTAATGCAATTACCAGCCAACTCTGCACAACCGGACAATGTATTGAACCCCAGTATCATCATTGGTGTGCCGAAATGCGCTCTCCTGCTAGGCTTGGTAGAAAACAGTGGGAGTTTGTATTTATTTTAGAGGCTTTGAATAAACTCGATTGCTTTGCTCAAGGTAAAAAAGGGCTAGGCTTTGGTTGTGGTAAAGAACCTTTAGCAGCTGTGATGGCAAAGCATGGATGTGAGGTTGTATGCACTGATTTGTCTACTGATGAGGCCTTTGAGCAAGGTTGGGTAGAGACTAATCAGCACAGTGAAAGTGTTTCCAATATGCATTATGGTGGAATCTGCGATAAAAATACTTTTATTAACCGAGTATCATTTCAGTTTGCAGATATGAATAATATTGCTCCTCAATTGAGGGGCTATGATTTCGTATGGTCTGCCTGTGCATTAGAGCATTTGGGCTCTCTTCGTCATGGTATGAATTTTGTTTTGAATTCTATGGACTGTCTAGTTCCCGGTGGGGTAGCAGTTCACACCACCGAATTTAACTTAACATCTAATGATAAAACCTTTGAAACAGCAGGTTGTTCAATCTATCGGCAACAGGATATCGAAAAACTTTCTTTGGAGCTGAAGGCCAAAGGCTTTGATGTTTGGCCACTTAACTTAAACCCTGGTAGCCATAAAGTCGATGAACATGTAGATTGGCCGCCCTATAACCCTTCCATACACTTGAAATTAATGCTGGAGAGCTATGTCGTAACCTCAATAGGTATAATCGTTCGAAAACCTTTGGCCTAACTGTAGATTCAGCCATTATTTAAATACCATATTTACGTCTTTTATTAGCACTTGAAGTTAATTTTTTTATCGAATGCCATAATGAACAAATATACAACAATCACCAAATGTATGTTGGATGATTCTCAGGTTTAAGCCTTACTGGAATTTTATCCCCAAAGTTAAAATCTCTCCTGAATAATTCATTGTGCTCATGATTCTCTATCTCAAGTGCCGTTACCTCTGGATCGACTGGATAATTTCTTATCAACTGCCCTTCTTCAAACTTCTTCGAGGCCAGGATCTTTGGCATCAGCGCATCAATCTCAGCATCAGTATAAGCCATTGGTTCGCTGTTAGTAGCCATCTTAACTTTTACTTGATAGTATCATTATAAAATTAAAATTTTAATTAGCACACTTTCAGACTGTCCAACCTAACATGAGGGGTAGGCAAACATCTTTTTTCCTATAACCAGTTGAATTTTTTTAGGATAATCTCGCTCATAAAATAACCAACTCCTAACTTTATGAACGTATTACATGGCACCTTCCGATCACTAGAACGCCGGAGAGATAGCTATGGAAAAATACTACCTATAACCCGTTATCCTCTAGCAGGCAAAAAAAGCCTTAGAACCTTCATAAACCCAAACTAATAGAAGAATATGCCGAAGCCAAATGAACTTGAAAAAGAACAACTAAAATCAGTTGCCCTACCGATTTGGAAAAATATTATCGAATCTTCACGCAACCAGGATTACGCTCGGTTTTCACGGGGCTTTTCTAGTGATTTACGCGGTAAACTATCGGAAGAACATTTTCGACAAAGCTGTATCGACTTTCCGTTAATTACTCACATTGCTGACGACTATGAGTTTATTGATTCAATCCACCGTGAAAATGGTATTAGTATCCTCTGGAGAGTGACTAGCACTAAATATGCAGGTGATTTTCTAGGCATTTTAACTTTGCATAACGGAGAGTCTGGCGTTGAAATTACAGGGGTTTCTGTTAACTAAGGCAGGCTTTTTGGCAGCTCAGTAATCATTGAAAGTAATTAATAGAATTATTTGAGAGTACCTAATGTTGCCATCATTTCTATTTAATCTGATTCACCATTCAAACCTTTTATCCTCTTAGCGATGATCCGTTTCATAGTCCTATCCGTAGTAGTTTACTAGTCTGTGTGTTTCGCTGATTTTAGTAACAAGATATTTACTAATTTCTTAAACCTGTACCCAACTTGCGTTCTTTATCAATGAAAAATAAAACTGGTGTACTATTAATAAACTTGGGCACTCCTGACAGTCCGTCCACGTCTGACGTAAGATCCTACCTATTCCAATTCCTAAATGATCCGAGAGTTATCGATTTACCCTGGCTTTTGCGTAAGATTTTAGTGAATCTTATTATTGTGCCATTTCGAGCACCCAAATCTGCCAAGCTTTACCAACAGCTTTGGACTGACAATGGGTCACCTCTGCTGCACAACAGCAACATAGTCAGCCAAATGTTAGACGACGCTTTGGGTGAGGATTATACCGTACACTTGGCGATGCGTTACAAGAATCCAGGCATTCCCGATGTGCTCGCCCAAATGCAAAAGCTCAATTACTCTCGCATCGTGGTGTTACCGATGTTTCCTCAGTATGCCTCTGCTTCAACCGGCTCAGCACTAGAAATGGTAATGAAGGAAATTAGTCAGTGGTGGGCAATTCCAGAACTTAAACTGATTAGCCAATATTATGATCACCCTGACCTGATTGATGCAATCATTGATCGTGCGAGCCAATACAACCTAAAGGATTATGATCATGTACTGTTTTCATATCATGGCCTACCCACTCGACATGTCGACAAAGTTTATGAAGATGGCCTGTGTATAGACCGCGACTGCCATAATGAAATCACCGAAGAGAATCAGTATTGTTATAAAGCCAGCTGTTTTGCGACTACTCGGCTACTGGCAGAGAAACTCGGCTTAACTGAATCTGATTACACCGTATGCTTTCAGTCTCGCCTAGATAAAAATTGGTTAGAACCCTTTTCAGACAAAGTTGTAGAGTCTTGGGCGAAGAAAGGCGCTAAAAAATTGCTTGTGTTTTCACCCGCATTTACTTCCGATTGTCTCGAAACAGTGATCGAAATAGGTGATGAGTATCAAGAAATTTTTATTGAGCATGGTGGAGAAAATGTCCAGTTGGTTGAAAGCCTGAACGATCACCCTTTATGGGTGAGTTGCTTAAAAAAACTGGTTCAGGGCACCTGATTGACTGCCATTGTTTATAAATGCCGCGTAATTGCTGCTTGAGGAATTTTAAATGACTGAACTGACGATATTTTATGATGGGGGCTGCCCATTATGTGTCTCTGAAATGAAACACTTATCGCGTCTCGACAAAGATCAAAAAATCTCACTACAAGACATTCTTGCAGAGGGATTTGCTGACCGTTTTCCATATGTTGACCCTGTCCGGGCTGATCTAATCCTACATGGTCAGCTAGCGAATGGTGAAATGATCTATGCCTTAGACGTAACCTATGAAGCATGGGCTCTAGTGGGCAAGCGTCACTGGGTTGCCCCGTTACGTTGGCCAGTAATTAAACCTGTGTCTCACTGGGTTTACTTGTTTTTTGCCAAACATCGTTCACGAATCTCTAAGCTGCTAACTGGCAGCGTTCGTTGTGAAGTTTGCGAGATAAAGCGCGAGAACAGATAAAATTTTTTATTTTACTGGCATCAGTGTCAGTAACTTTTTTAGAGTCAAGCTCTGAGGCTTTTACTCAGGAAATGACACTATGACTTCTTAGCTACTCACTGCGTGAGGTAATTTCAATTAAATGATAGCCGAACTGGGTTTTAACGGGTCCATGAACCTCGCCGATGGCATCATTAAATACGACAGTGTCAAATTCTGCGACCATTTGACCTGGACCAAAAGAACCCAAATCCCCTCCCTGCTTGCCAGAAGGACAGCTAGAATGTTCGGCTGCGACAGCAGTAAAGTCGGCACCATTGTTAATCTGGGTTTTTAATTCATTGCATTGTTCTTCAGTTGAAACCAATATGTGACGCGCGTTTGCTTGTGCCATTTTATATCCTTAGAAATTAGTAAAATTGTTTAATCGTAAAGTGAACTCGACTTTTCTTAGCCAAGATATTAATTGAATCTAGCCCAGATAATGATTATTTTCAAGCCTCAGTTTGTCTATTACGCTTCGCAGAGCCGATCATGGAAATAATGTATTGGCCTTGAAAGTTAAATCTACTTTTGTCAAAGCCCTTAAAGAGAATCACTTTCCTGAGCGTTTAAGCGCGACAACTTTTATTGTATTTTATCAGTTTTACCGACAAGTCATTGCGCAAAAAATCGGGCTAATCAGCATCGTTTATAAAGGATTCACTTTTATCCGGCAGTACCCCCTACTGTGATCTCATCTATTTTTAAACTTGGCTGACCCACACCGACAGGCAAGGACTGTCCTTCTTTACCACAAACGCCAACACCCCGATCAAACCCAAGATTATTACCAACCATAGAAATTTTACCCATGACTTCAGGACCTGAGCCGATGAGCGTTGCACCCTTGACGGGTGCCCCAATTTTTCCTTTTTCAATTAAATAGGCTTCTGACAACGAAAATACAAAACGACCAGAGGTAATGTCGACTTGGCCCCCACCAAAGTTGACTGCATATAAACCACTTTCTACAGAACTAATAATGTCCTGCGGATCACTTTTACCGGCTAGCATATAAGTATTGGTCATACGTGGCATTGGCAAATGAGCAAAAGATTCGCGTCGACCGTTAGAAGTAGAACTGACACCCATCAGTCTTGCATTCATTTTGTCTTGCATATAACCCTTAAGAACACCATTCTCAATTAGCGTAGTGCACTCGGCTGGAACACCCTCATCGTCAACACTGAGCGACCCACGTCTGTTTTCTAATGTGCCATCATCAACTATAGTGCAAAGAGATGATGCCACCTTTTCTCCAACTCGATTACTAAAAGCTGAAGTCCCTTTGCGATTAAAGTCACCTTCAAGCCCGTGTCCAACTGCTTCATGAAGTAACACACCGGGCCAACCTGGCCCTAAGACTACGGACATGCTGCCTGCCGGTGTTGCAACCGACTCTAAGTTAACAGATGCCTGACGAACTGCCTCTCTTGCAAATTCGTAAGCAACCTCAAGGTCAAAAAACTTATCGTAACTATGTCTTCCACCGCCACCTGACGAACCCTGTTCGCGTCGATCATTGTCTTGAAGTAAAACAGTGATATTGAGACGAACCAAGGGCCGTATATCGGCAGCTAAAGTATTGTCTGTCGCTGCAATGAGAATATGCTCTATACCGCCTGATAAAGAAATAATGACCTGTTCTATTCGACTGTCGAGTGACCGTGTATATGTATCAAGCTTTTTTAGTAGTTCAACTTTATCATCAGCGTGCCGTCCATCGACTGGATTAGCACTTAAATAAAGTTCACTAAACGTATTCGAATTTAAAGCGACTTGTGTTTCTCGGTTTTGACCACGACTGGCAATAGCACGCGCATTTTTTACGGCTTGATCTATCGCGTTGACTTGTAAATCATCGCAATAAGCAAAACCTGTCTTTTCACCTGACATTGCCCTTATTCCAACACCCTTCTCTATATTGAATGAGCCCTCGCGAATAATGCCATCGTCCATTACCCATGATTCTTGTTGGCTAGTTTGGAAATATAAATCACCGGCATCAATATGCTGACTCTGTAACCCGTCAAGAAAGCCATTAAGTTGATTAATGGTTAAACCCGTTGGTTCGAGTATTTGATTGGTTACCTGCTGAAGAATTGAAGACATAGAGTGACCTGTTTGATACCTAATATTTATTGAAGCTCGTCGCGTGGGCCGACGATTAATTTGATTTCATCAGCAGCCTGACTGCCAGCCACTAACAACAAATAGTCAGAGGGAATACCTAAAGAAATTATCCAATCTCGTAGCTCTGTCGCCCAAATCTCGCCACTATCCTCACCGGGATAACGAATTAATATGGCCGAATCAACGCCTTTCTCCCAGTAGCTAATAGCTGAACGAACCGAACTAAACTGTGTCACCGCAGCACCTGAACGGGGCTGCGCCCATTCGTCAGCACTCAGAGTAAATATACGTAAAGTGTTTGCGAGAGATGACAAAGACAGTAGTAATAAGAAAACCAGAAGAGCAGTTCTATTCAGCATTATTTATTATCTCCGGTTGAACTTTGGTATTTTTGATTAGAACAATTTCAGGATCATCCCAGGTGCCGTTGATGGTGTATTCAATTTCGACGACTTTATCAATAGTTTTTTTAAATAGTTTTTCAAAAAGGAACAATCCCCAGCCTACAGGACCACCAGCAATTACACCTCCTAGTAGTGGCAAAGTTTGTCCGATTTTGGGAGTGATAAACATTTTCTGATCATAGATCTCACTTTTTATCCCTGTTGTACCGGTTACCAATACTGTAGCAGAAGTGCTATCCATCTTCGTATCATTGGTGATTAATTTTTCGCCATCAATGATGTAACTGCCTGAGATCATATCAAACTCCAACCCCTCTCTCACCACATCACTGAAACCAAACAATAACCGTCTAGGTAAGGCGTTCAAACTGAGCAGTCCAATTAAACGTCCAGTGCCAGGCTCGACATTTTTTAAAACGCCCTCTTTCAAAAAAAAGCTGGCATTTCCAGTCAGATTTTCCCAATCAAAATTCAGTAAACTATTTGGCCAAGTTAAATAACTGTTTAGTTCAATTTCACCATTACCAATGGCATCCCCAAGGTTAAGATTAACCATGGCTTGTCCAAATTCTGAACCTTTAAGTCCAAAATTTAGATGAGTTATATTTTTTTTATTAGTTGAATCATATTGCCAGACACCCTTTCCATTTAAAAAGACCTTATCACGTTGAAAGCCAAATTTTTGAATAACGAGGTTATTATTATCCACTCGTGTTTCTATTTTCAGATTATCAACCGTATGGTCGTTATAAGTGGCGATCTTACTAAAAATATTTAAATTATAAAAATCATCCGGCAATAATGTAGAGTCTGGTGAAGGGTCAGACGACTCTAGAGATTGAAATTTTATATACTCTAGGTCTGCAATAATGGGGTCTTCCGAAGACTGCTTTTTGGGTATTGTAAACTGCCCAATAAGAAGAGATGATTTAATGTCGACTAAAAACTCTGTAACTTCTTGCGTTAGGAAAAAATCAACGTCAGTGAATTCTCGACCTATAATATCAGCTGATTGAAGCTTTAGGTCTAAAGATTGAATGAAATCCCAATCACTTCCACTTGAGTCAACTTTATTACTAGTGTCGGCCTGACCAATTTCAACGTCATACCACTCTAACCAATCATCAACCGACAACGCTGGTAACGTGCCATATAGCCTAAAACCAGGCTTTCCAGTGTTTGGCCTAAGTGGTTTTGACAGTGCCAAATCTATTGATTTTAATTGGTATTTAGCACTCCCTTTTATTTTTTCAAGATCACCGTTTACCCATATATCTGACCCGTGGTGAACATTAAAATCAATCATATCATTACCGTAAATGGCCACGTCTACCGTTGTCTTTCGTAGAGTCTCTGCGGATTTTAATAACGGTGCAGCCAGTTTGATTTTTGTATTCTTGAGGCTGCTGCGTCCTCTGATTTTTACTATTGGCTCAGCATCGTTAGTCTGTTTGTTGTTGATAGCCAATTGGACTTGCCATTCGCTTTTACCCGTCACGCTTTTTGACATATATTGGGGTAATAAACGCATCAATTTTTTAGTTTCTAGCAGGCCAGCAGCTTGTATCAATGTTTGACTATTTTTCTGATCAGTATTAACGTTAAGAGAGATTGGATCATCAAAAAAATGAGTCTTAATGTTTTTACCCAAAACTTCATCTTGAGTCACCAGCAATCGGCCGTTTAGCTGACTCAATTCAATTCCCCAATCGGGAGCATTAAGACCCGCATTTTTAAACTCTAAACCAACGTTTATTGTACTGTTCGAAATATCTGATAAAGGCAAGACAACGTCGGTCTCAATCAGCACCTGCCCACTGACATTATTAAACTGGCTCCCAACGTTTTGGAAACTCTTAGAAACTGGTAGTGCCAGTCCAGTCGCGAATGCTTTTTTCGTTTCGACGTTGGCATAAAGGTTTAAGTTGACTGTCAACTTTGAGAGATCGGCTATCGATACTTGCCCTTGCGTACTGTCAATCTGACCAAAACTAGCGCTTGAAATATCTGCCAAGAAGCTAAAGTTATCGAATGTAACCATGCTCTTAGCGCTGCGCACTGTTGCCCATTCAGGATCAAACATGATAGTCGCGTTGTCTATCTGGAAATCAACATAAAGTCCTCCTGACTGTTCATCATCTAACTCTCGAATACTTTTTAGTCGACCGTGATATAGTAAATTACCCTTTGAAATATCAGCACCTTTAATAGCGTCGTCAATCCATGCAAGCGGGCGTTCTGAAAGTAATTTTAGCGGTAAATATTGAGATTTATTAGCCAAGTTACCTTTATCAAAAGTAGCCCTGAGATACATAAAAGGTTTATTTTCCTGATCAAAATCTAACAACAAGCGTCCTACCAGACTAATATCGCTATTACTCACCTCAAATTGAGGGATGGCAATAAACACACCCGCTTTATTAAAACTAGCATTAGCCTTTAAAGTGTACTGGTCTACTTCAATAGGTGCCCTAAACTTGTCAGCAAAGTCTAACGTTAGTTTATTGCCGGTCGACTGAAGCTTTAGATTTTGATTACCTATTAGCAATGAAGCCGATATATCATTAAACCCAGGTACTTCTGAAGTAGAATTATTGTTTAAGCTATTAGATAGATGATTAAGCTCTGTCATTAGTGATAAAGTTTTAATGTTGTGAGGATCCATATCAAACCAAACATTATTTAATTGGCCTGATATATCAGTAGTCAATAATTTTTCTTTTATCCCGTCAGGCAATACGCGATTGTCGAGTGCGGCCAGTATCGATAAATCGATACTTTTTATCCAACCTGATACGTTTATTTTGTCCCCAACTGGCGTCAAATTTAGTTGAGTTTCAATTTTGGGAATTTTCTTACTGTTCAGAATTAGTTGGTCGAGATGACTGATGACTGACCAATTTTGGTGAAGCTTTTGAATGCTGATTTGAGAGTTAAGAGAGAACGGCACTGATGCTGCTTCGCCTTTAAGTTGAGATTGTGCTTTATCGACAGTTAGGTTCGCCCGAAGAACCGGTGGTTTTTCAGCGTCAAGGTTTAACCAAACATTAATGCTGGTTAGTTTAGCCTGATCTAACAAAACACTGTCAATATCAAATAAACTAATCAGCGCAGCAGTCACTTTGAGTTCATTTAGTGTGCTGAATAGAACACCCTTCTGTTGGCTAAAAAGTCCTTGAACACTCAGTTTTCCGCCAAAATCATGTAAGTTTGTATTAAATTTTGTTCGCACCACACCCTGATAACGTTGCATTTCAAATAGACTGTTAGTTATTTTATGCTGTTGCCCACTTGAAACGTCATCAATGGTGAGATTCACAATTTCTACCTGTATGATGTCTGGAGCTAACCCAATAGACTCAAAAAAAGTCGGCCA
>TARA_B110000971_G_C20039522_1_pt1 | contig 10377 bp, 11 predicted proteins | sample TARA_B110000971 | Tara Oceans TARA_B110000971 (sample SAMEA4397842) | marine metagenome | biome: Polar Biome; feature: [SRF] surface water layer (ENVO:00010504); material: water (ENVO:00002006), including particulate matter (ENVO:01000060) such as... | depth 5 m | reverse complement strand
TAAAATGTATCTGATTTTGACTAAACTTAATCTAATTTTTTTAGTATTCCTCTAATGTAACAATTGTTGCCTGTGTTAAAAGCAAAATTATTAATTCGATCGCTCGATCTTAATTTATTAGCTTGTAACAATTTTTGTCGCAATTTGATTAAATTATATGGAATGATCTTTTTTAATATTTTTTTAAATTTTTCAAAATTTAACTTTTTTTGATTTATTTGATTGTATAATTTTTTTGCTTCTCTCTGATGCTTGTGGTCTTCCTCAAAAGAATATGAAGCAAAATCAAAATTTTGTATTTCAAAGTTATACTTTTTTGCAATTTTCTGGAAACTTTTATGGGTGTAAAATAATAAATGGGGCCCATCATATGGCCTTCCATCGAAGTATTCTGAGGGGCAGTTAGGAACTTCGAAAAATATTCTACCGTTAGTTCTTAAAATTTTTCTAAAGTTTTCAAAAATATTAATCGAGTCCAAATGTTCTAGAGAGTGAAGTGTAATTATTAAATCAAATTTATTTTCTAAATTTGAGATGTCTTGAATGTTGTTGAAATGTCTTTCTTTTAGTAAAGGTAAACAATGTTTATCGTTTTCCGTACAAAATAGTTCTAGATGAGGAAATTTTTTTTTTAAAGAATGTCCAAGATCACCATGTCCTGCTCCAAAATCATAAATAGATTTAACATCTTTAAAGTCAATCAGAAGAGAGGCATAAAGCAAATAATTAATATTTCGGTCATCTAAATATGAATTGCTCATATCTTTGTAATTTTCAGTTAACCAGTATGGAGGCCGATTGAGGGATCTATAGATATTTTCATAAAAAAAATTTAATCCTTCTTTTGAAGGCATGGGGCTGACAAAGCTAAAGTCACAATCATTACATCTATAAATTTTACAACCTTTAAAATAACTTGCGTCGGCTTCAATTTCTAATTTATAATCACTTAGAAAATTTACGTTTTTATTTTCACAAATTAAACATTTCATTGAAATAAGTTATTAATTTAAATTTTTAATAAATACTATTATATATTTTTATAATTTCCATACATATGGAAATTTTGGATCATTATCTGGTAATCTTATAATTTCTTCTTTGTCATGTGGTATATCTGAGCAATTAGCTAGTATAGCTACCTTATTGTTGTTTGAGCAGAAGCCGTTCCAAATTTTTGGAGGGATAGATATTAGATAATGGTTATCTTCTGAGATTATAATTTCTTGAATGCATCCTTTTGTTTTGCTCTCTTCTCTATCATCATAAAGTACCAATTTTATTGAACCACTAATTGCTACATAATTTAAGGTCATTAATTTATGATAGTGCCAAGCTTTAATTTTTTTTGGATTAATAAAAGAAAAGTAAATTTCACCAAACTTAGTAAATGTATTGTCATCTGATCTGAGCATATGTAAAATTTTTCCTCTGTCATCAACTATTTGATTTTTTTTCTCTATTTTAACACCTTCGATTTTTATGGCTATTTTACTCATAAATTAATTTATTTTTAGATTAGTTTAGCTTTTTTAATATAGTTTGATATTTGAGACCTTGAAAAGAAAAGTAAATTTTTCTTATCTTTAAATGCTTTATACCACTCTACTGTTAAGTCGACTGAGCTTCTTATTGTTAAAAAAGGAGACCACTTTAAAAGTTTTTTAACTTTATTGCTGTTTATATTTAAATGATTAGACTCAAAGATTTTAATATTTTTACCTTTAATTTTCTTAGAATTTCTTTTTATAATAATTATTGATTTTGAATTTAAAGCTTTTTTGATTATTTTTACAAGCTTGTTAACTTTTAAGTTCTGTTTTAGACTAGGTCCAAAATTCCACGGACCCTGATAAATACCTCCTTTTTTCGAACATAGTTTTTGGATTAATAATAAATAGCCAAACAAAGGCTCCATGACATGCTGCCACGGTCTTGTGGCTTCTGGTTTTCGTAAAACTAATTTTTTATTTACGTAAAAACATTCAAGAGCATCCTTAACAATTCTATCTTCTGTCCAATCTCCACCTCCAAAACAATTACCAGCTCGTGCTGTAGCAATCATACAATTAGATTTCTGAAAAAAAGATTTACGGTAACTGTTAACTAAGATTTCACAACAAGCTTTACTTCCGCTGTAAATGTCATCTCCTCCTAATTTAGAATTTTCATCAAAATATTTTACAGTTTCATAATTCTGATAAACTTTGTCTGTTGTAATTATTAAGACACATTTTACACTTTTTACATTTTTTACAGATTCTAATAAATTAAAAGTTCCAATAGTATTAGTAATTACAGTGTTTCTAGGGTTTTTAAAACTTTCAATTACGCTTGATTGAGCGGCCAAATGAATAACTACCTCTGGCTGCAGTTTTTTAATTTTTTTCATTAAATGATTTGCATCGCTTATGTTGTGTCTGATATCATTTTCTATAATGCTTTTAACATTAGCGTGTTTAAAAAAATTATTTTTTCCTACGGGGTTTAGTGCGTAACCAGAAACTTTGCTGCCTAATAAATTTAAAATTACAGTCAGCCACCCACCTTTAAAGCCAGTATGTCCTGTAATTAAAACTTTCCTATTTTTCCAAAAATTTTTATCTAATTTCATGATGCTAATAATTTTTTCTTAATTTTTCTCAAACTTATAAATTTTTTTTTGAAATTTTTTTTATCATTAACAGCTGAAATATCTTTCATATTGTCTATTGAATGCCAAAATCCAGATAATTTAACTAAATTTGTTTCATATTTTTTGATAAAAGAAGGAAAAAAATCCATTTCAAAATTTGAAGAATAAATGTATTTGTTTTTATTGTCTATCAGTTTTCTTGTTTTTATTATTGACATTCCAGTGTAGTTATAAGCTGTGTAATTCTCTTTATCTCGAACTCTTACAGCTTCGTAAATAAGATTTCTATTAAAATCTATTACTTTATTTTTTAGCACACCTACTGTTCCATATGGATAAGTTGTTTCACCGGAAATGAAAGTCAGATCTTTATTTTTAACAAGATGGTTTAAAAAAATTTTATTTATATTAAAATTAAAAATTGCATCTCCATTTAGTAGTAAAAAATTAGCTGATTTTATCTTGTCCTTGATCATGAAGATTCTCTTCCCAATATTAGTATTTTGGCCGGTTTCAATAAGTTCTATGTTTTTAAATAATTGTTTATTTTTTTTTAAAAATTTTTTGATCAAGCTCCCTTTGTAGCCAATAGGAAGTATGACGTGATTAAAATTATTATTCTTTAGGCTTTTTAAAATATACCAAAGTATTTCTTTGCCTTGTATTTTGACTAGAGTTTTAGGAAGTTTTTCGCCTAAACTTCCTAATCTAGTTCCTTTACCCCCACAAAGTATTACAGCTGTTCGTATTTTATTCATATTTTATTCTATTATTTTCCACACTGATTTTTTATCAGAAATATGATTAAACTTTATTTTACTTTTTTTGTTAAAAATCAATTTATTTTTTCCTTTGTTATTTTCCCATAACTTTTTAACAAAATTCATTATTTTTTGTGGCTTATTTTCTGATACATGCCAAACTTGAAATCTCTTGAATATTTTCTTTTTAAAGTTAGATGCATCTAACAATATTCTAGAAGCATAATCTATATTTGTAAAATCTCTTGTCTCAAAAGGATTTTTCACAAAAAAAGAGGTATTTTTCCTAATTGAATTTAGTAATGACGGATATAATCTTTTTTTATTTTCACCTTTTCCATAAATCGAGAAAAACCTCATAATTCTAACCTTACAATTGTTTTTTTTTGCTAAAAGAAGACACAAATCTGTAAATATTGCTTTACTTAAACCGTATTCAGAATCTGGGAGTCTGTTTGTTTCTTTAGAAAAATTAAAGTATTTTTTTTTTCTGTATCCATATTCAGAAGAAGAACTTACAATCAACCAGTGTTTACAATTGTGCTTATTTGCATTTTTTAAAAGTTGTACTGATTTAAATATATTTACATCAAAAATTTTATCTAAATCAGAATTATTTACACCTGTTGCCGCTAAATGAATCAAAATGTCCGATTGAGATAATTCTTCTTTCCAATCTTTACTAAAATCTCCATACAACCACTTAATATTTTTGTTTTTTTTCATAACTTTCTTTCTTGATGGAGCAAAAATAAAATGTCCTTTTTTAGTTGCAAGTTTGCAAAAATTTTTTCCAACAAATCCTGATGCGCCAGTCAAAAAGATTTTCATTTTTTTTTTAAATTTATTAAATTCACGATTTTTTTAAAAATTACGCTAAAAAAAGATATATAAACATTTGGAAAAATAATATTATTGAAAATATGGCGTTTAAATTTTAAGTACTTTCTGCCTTTTTTATCTCCGCCAATAAAAATTTTAAAAATATAACTGCTAAAATTTCTGAGGGCAAAGTTTTTACAAAATAAATAACTTTGTAACTTTAAACCTTGGGATCTATAATAATCCAATAATTCTGGAATTCTTATAATTTCAATAAACTCATAAAGACTTCCCCACTCTCTTTCACCGATTAAATTAACACTCAATGGTTTTGCACAAATAAAAGCCTCTGAATTTTTAAATGCATTAGCAATAATTATTGGGTGCAAACATGTGTTTTCAAAATTTGACCAAACTCCTGTGTCGGCAATTTTTTCTTTATCAATTATATCAATAGCGCCTATCCATTTTTTTGTTCTGAAAATACTTAAATAAATTCCAATTAAGAAATCCCATGAAACTTTTGGATCTATTGCATCCCAAAAAGGTGCTGACTTATTTTTTTTTAATTTAGAAATTGTTTTCATTTGATTATGCTTTAGATGTTTGGTGTCGAATGGCTTTGAAAATTGTGTAAGATAATCAGATTGTAAGTGATATGAATTTATAAAAAAATAATCTTTATCTAAATTTTCTTGTAATAACTCTTGTAAATATAAAAGTGTTTCTGGTAACAAAAGGTCATCATTTCCAATTAACCATGAGTACTCTCCCTCAGCCATAGATATAGTTTTAATGGCATTAATCGCAAAACCTAAATTTTTTTCATTTTTATTAAATTTTATATTTAATTGATTTTCATACTTCTGAACAATTTTATATGTATTTTCATTCGAGTTATTATCAGAAATACATACCTCAAATTTCAAATTATTAACTTTATTTTTAGAAATTAAAATTGAATTTAAACAGTCGTCTAATCGTTCAGTTCGATTATAAGTTGGAATACAAATAGATAAAATCATGAAGTACTTTAATTGTTAACTAATATTGATAGGATAAGCTTTTAAAGTCTCTATTAACATATTTTTTATAATTATCTATGTTCACTATGTGAAATCTTGGTAAAAGAAAAACAAGTTTTCCACCGTTTTCTAGAAATTTTATTTCTTGTTTGATTACTTCGCTTCTGAATGACCATATTAAAACTAGTAGATAATCAGGTTTTTCTTTTCTCATGTCGCTTTTAGAAATAATTTTTATATTTGACCCGGGTGTAAATTTTGAGACTTTTCTTGCGCTTCCGTCGCAAACTTTTTTAATTTGTGTATTGCTTACATTACAATGGTTCAAGACTATATTTCCCTTAGTAGAAGCTCCATATCCTATTATTTTTTTTCTAGAATTAAGGTTTAAAAACATTTGTAGTAATATTTTTACTCTATTAATTCTATTGTTAAAATTTACATACGAATTTCTTGTAATTTTTTTTTCATCTTTTAAAATTTTTGCAATTTTTGTTTTTTTAATTTTATGCTTACTATTTTTTTTTGCACAAACGATCTCTATGCTCCCTCCATTTATCTCGTTAAGTGAAAAATCAATTATTTTTAATTTATGCTTTTCTACCAATTTTTTAAAAGTTGTAAGCGTGTAGTACATAACATGTTCATGACAGATTTGGTCATAAGTTAGGTTTTTAAGCATTAGAGGTAAATATGACAATTCTAAAATCCATAACCCATTTTTATTTAATAGACTTTCAATGTCTGAACAAAAAGTGTTTGGGTCTTGAACATCATAAAACATTGCAAATGAAGTTATTACGTTAAAAGAAGTTTTTTTTTCTATAAACTTTTCAACATTTATTCTTGAGAAATAATTATAAATAATTTTAATATTTTTATTATAGTAATTTTTAAATTTATTTGCTGAGGGATCTATACCAAATAGACTTATATTTTTTTCAAAGCAATTTAAAAAAGTTCCATCGTTGCTTCCGATATCTAAAATAGCAGATTTATTATTAACTAGCCTTTTTTTTTGTAAATATTTCGCTTTATTTTTAATGTGTTCGGTCATCATCTTACTTAGGGATGTTCTGTACTCATACGTTTTACCAAACATTTTTTCTGATTTCACTATTTTTGAAATTTGAACAATTTTACATTTTTGGCACTGAAAAAGATCTAAAGAATATTTTTTTGGATTAAACTTTTTCTTTTTTAAAAAAACTCCACTTAAAGGTTGTGAGCCAATTTTTATTACTTTTTTGAATTTTTTATTTTTACAGTTTCTACAAATCATTTTTTTTTTAATATATTTTCTAAAACGTCTTTGTCTCTTTTAGTGTCCATACACTTCCAAAAACCAAAATGTTTGTAAGCTACTAATTGTTTTTTTTTGCAAACATTTTCAAGTGGCTTTTTTTCAAGAATTGATTTGTCGCCGGATATAAATTTAAAAAAATTATACTTTGCTACAAAAAAACCACCATTAATCCACCCGTTCGTCACTTGTGGTTTTTCTTTAAATGAATGGACAATATTACCTTTAATATTAATTTCACCAAATCTTGCCGGTGGTCTTACGGCAGTAACCGTTACTGTCTTTTTATTTTTAATATGGAATTTTAATAATTTACTAATATTTACATTAGAAATACCATCTCCATATGTAAACATGAAGTTTTCATCTTTTTTTATAAACTTCTTCATTTTTTTTAATCTTCCACCTGTTAAGGTTTTTATGCCAGTATCGGCTATCACAACTTCACATTTTTTATTTGATAATTTTACCAAAAAAGGTACGTCAGATTTTTTATAATTTTTAAAATAACGTTTTATGACTTCACTTTTATACCCACCTGCAATATAAAAAGATTTAAAGCCAAATTTTAAATAATGCCTCATTATGTGAAGTAGTATTGGTTGTCCTGCAATTTTGACCATGGGCTTTGGTATCGATTTAGTATATTCAGATAATCGTGTGCCAAGCCCACCAGCGAGTATTATAATTTTCATTTGTTTTTAAAATATTCGATTGTCTTTGATAATCCAAGTTCCAATTTAACTCTTGGTTTCCATTTGAGATATTTTTTAGCATTTTTTAGATCTGGATAGCTATCAATTGGTTCATCAGCTCTAAGTTTAATTAAACCAAATAGAGGTTTTCCTTTTTTAATTTTATTTATGATGTTTTTTATAAGTATTTTTATATTTGTTTGTCTCCCAGATCCTATGTTTATTATTTTTCCTAAAATTTTTTTGTTATTGAAGCATGCAAAAATTGAACTAGCAGCATCTGTTACATACAAAAAATCTCTATTTTGTAGGCCACTCGAGCAGCTAAATTTTTGATTATTTAATGAAGAATTAATTACCATAGGTATAATTCTATCTGTATTTTGCTTAGGTCCATATATTTGATAAAATCTGACAATTGAAAATGGAAATTTTTTTTTTTTAGAAAAATTAAAAAGATATTTAGAAGCATTTAATTTTGATTTTCCGTAGATAGTAGTAGGTCTTCCTTTTAAATTTTCTAAATGTGGAGAGTTCTTTTTTCCATATTCAGACGAGCTACCTATTTGGATAAAAATTTTTAATTTTTTGTTCTGAAAAAAATTAATCAAATTTTTACAACCATTGTAGTGGGCTTTTACTGTATATTGGTCTTTGTGATTTATATACCCCCCCAAATTTACAACAATGTTAAAATTTTCCTTAATTTTTTTTTCTAGTGAATTTTTTTTGGATATATCACAGATAATATATTTTACTTTTTTTAGTTTTTTTTCTTTCTTTGGTTTTGAAAGAGACAAGCTGGTAACATGAAACTTATTAAGACATATTTTTGATAAATAATAACCTATAAATCCTGTACCTCCGACTATTAATAATTTTTTTTTATTCATAAAATTTTATTTAAACTATTGATCAAATTTAGTTTAATATTTTTTTAAGTTTGTTTAAGCTGTACATGCTAGGTTTATTGTTAAAATCACTATTAAATTCATTTATAACCTTTTGGTTTTTATTATCTTTCCACCAGTCGCTAATATTATCCCATTTTAAGTTTATGTGCTCTACGACATCCTCTTCTTTAGTAAACATTATTTTATTTTTTATAAGTGCAGTATATTTATTAGTATATTCATCATTAATTTTTTTCATGAAATTTTTTTCTTCGAAAAAAATTGTTGGTATGTTTAAATTAAAATTTTCAAGAATTCCTGTTGATTCATATGTAAACAGTGTTAATCTTGATTTTTTAAATAATTTTTTAATATCACTTGATCCATCATCACATTCTACGCCTAGATCTTTAAATAAATTAATATATTTATTGCCAAAAAAACTCTCGTAGTAGGAGTTATTAAATCTTAGAATTGTATTTTTTTTTATATGTGAATTTAATTTTTTAATAACATTAATGTCACATTGTAATTTATTTAATATTTCATTTTCATCAGTGTGCAAGGAGTATGCAGCTCTACTCACCCATGGAAATATAATTATTAATTTACCTGCCTTGCTAGGCTTGTGACTTCTTCCTAAGATTTTAAAATTAAAAGCAGCTCTACAATTAAGATTTTTTTTTGCCCCCCATGTAATAAAATTGTCTGCAAATTTTAATTCGGCTAAATAGTTGTGGTGGACTTGAGTAAAATAATTATTGCCATGTTGGCCTATATAAAAAGGTATATTCTTATTAATGCTATTTACGGCATATAATTTAAAAACTTCATCGTATAAGAATGATCCTGACGTAAAAATAAATTTTGGGTTTTTTGGGTAAATTCCACTTTCAGAACTTTCTTTTATATTGCTAAAATTTTCTAAAAAAGAAGTTGGGAGAAATTCTGGTAAACTACTTCTTAAATAATTTTCAAAAGTTAACTTTTTTTTATCTATTTTAAAATTAATTTTTGATCTTAAATTTTTATCTTTTTTATAGTAATTAATTTTAATTTCCGGCCAACTTAATGGTATTTGATTAAATTTTAACTCAAGCATTTTTTCATATAAAAAAGGTAAATATGTATTTTTAATAAATGCGTAATTTTCTGTTTTAATAAAAAACTTTAAAATTTTACTAATTTTCAAAAATAAATTAAACATTTTTTTTTTAATTATTATTTTTTTTTTACTTTTAAATATAAGAGGTGTTATATATGAACTATTTTTTGGTGAGTTAAGTAAAATATTTTTACTATAGTCAAAATAACTTGTCATTTTTGAACACATTAAATAAAACCATTCTTCATCAGCACATATGTGGCGGAAAGAAATTGTATCATTAACGCTGAAATTATAATTTCTATATTCTAAAGTGTGAACTTTTATTATATTATAATTTTTATATACATGCTCTAATTGCATAAAAATTTTATAATTTTTTTGAATAAATTCTCTCAACCAGTTCCCAATAATTATATTCCAAGACCTAGCAGAAAAAGAAATGCCATGTATAGAATTTAATTTTATTACCAGTTCTTGAAATAAAGAATTGTATATTTTGTCACAAATTTCGTACCTGTTATAAATTTCTTTTTTTGATAATTCTGGAAAAGATATTTTTTCAAAATTAAGATTTAATTCATTACATGAAACTTTTACATTAAAAGTTAGTAAATGCTGATCTGAATTTATGTTCTGATACTGGTTTGTTAAAACCAAAGTATAATTTTTTTTCATGTTTTGTATTAATTCAACAAAAACTATTTTAAAACTTAGCTCTAATAAATTTTAAATATTTACTTTATATTTTTTTAAAATTTCAATACCTTTTTTAAAAGAACTGAAGTCAACTATATCATCTGTTTCCATTGAGATATTAAAGCCCTCCTCTAAACCGGACATCAAGGTCATATGACCGATTGAGTCCCACTCAGGTACCTCGTTGTACTTAATATTATCACTAAAACTTGACTCACTAATTGATAGAGATTCTATGAATATAGATTTATATTTTTGTTTGTTTTCCATTGGATGTTTATTTTAAATTCTCGATAATGTTGCTTACAATCTTGTTTCTTGACAGTCCATGTTTTTCTTTTAAAAAAACATAGCTACCACCTTTGCTATAAAAGTCATTAATTCCAATAGTTAATAAAGTAGGTTTTTTTTTAATTGTAACCAAATGTTCAGAAATAGC
>TARA_B110000971_G_scaffold211114_1_pt1 | contig 10421 bp, 13 predicted proteins | sample TARA_B110000971 | Tara Oceans TARA_B110000971 (sample SAMEA4397842) | marine metagenome | biome: Polar Biome; feature: [SRF] surface water layer (ENVO:00010504); material: water (ENVO:00002006), including particulate matter (ENVO:01000060) such as... | depth 5 m | reverse complement strand
CAGGTAATTTAATACCAGCAACAACAGATACTTACACATTAGGTAGCCCAACACATGTTTGGCAAGATCTATATGTAGGTCCAGGTTCGATTTATGTTAACGGACAGAAAGTACTAGAAGATAATTCAGGTACAATTCAGTTCAGCGCAGACCTCAACCAAAACATTAGCATTTTAACTTCAGGCACAGGTGATATTGAATTAACATCCGGTGGCGAGATTCAGTTAAAAACTGATGTTGTGTTAACAGCCAATAAGACTATCACTTCAAGTGGTGGTGTTAAGTTTGCTTCTAACATTAACATGAACAACAACAATATTAATAACGTTGATGATCCAGTACAAGATGCTGACGCAGTTAACAAGTCTTATGTAGACGACTTAGTTGCTGGCAAAGATAATACTGATGAGATTACTGAAGGATCAAACCTTTACTACACAAATGCTAGAGCAGATGCAAGAATTGCTTTACAAGCTGGTAGCAACTTAGATTTATCTAGCAAGTCCTCTTCGGATCTTAGCGAAGGCACAAACCTTTACTACACAGATGCAAGAGCAGACGCTAGAATCACAAACGCAACTACAACAGACTTGAGCGAAGGCACAAGCCTTTACTACACAGATGCAAGAGTATCAGATAGAATTGATGCATACATGAGTGGTGGCGACGGTATAACACTTAGTGGTGGTGCTATCGTTGTTGACGCAACAGTTGCACGTTTAGCTGGTAACCAAACATTAGCTGGTGAGAAGACATTTACTAACGATGTAGTATTTAACGGTAACGTTACTATTAGTGGTACACAGACTATTGTTAACTCTACTATTACTAGTTTAGCAGATAGCGTAATTGAATTGAACAGAGATGCAACAGGCACTCCAAGCGAAGACGCTGGTATGACTGTAAACAGAGGTTCAAGTGCAGACGTTTCAGTAATATGGGACGAGAGCGAAACTAAGTGGACATTCAGCAATGACGGTAACACTTTTTATCAAATCGCTTCAGGCACTGATACATTAGCAGAAGGTAGTTCAAACTTGTACTACACAGAAGCTAGATGGGACACTCGTTTAGCAACTAAAGATACTGCTGACTTAACTGAAGGCACAAGCCTTTACTTCACAGATGCAAGATCTAGAGCGGCAATCAGTATCAGTGGTGACTTAGCATACAACAGTACAACTGGTGTAATTAGCTATAGCACTCCTACTATGTACACAGATGGCGATGCAAGAACAGCATTTAGTGCTATTACTAGCGGAGACGGAAGTCTTTCGTATAACAGCGCAAGTGGTGCTTATACATATACTGGACCAAGTGCTTCTCAAGTAAGAGCACACTTTAGTGCTGGTACAGGTGTTACAGTAACAGACGGTGCAATTGCAACAACTATTACTCAGTACACTGATGCATTATCAAGAGCGGCAGTAAGTGCAAGTGGCGATTTGTCATATAATAGTACTACAGGTGTTTTCTCTTTTGATCATCCTACTATGTTTGCAACAGCAGACGCAAGATCAGCTATATCAGCAGGCGGTAACTTAGCATACAACAGTACAACTGGTGTTATGTCTTATACTACTCCTACTATGTATACTGATGCAGACGCAAGATCAGCACTTAGCGCGGCAGGCGACATCAGCTACGATTCCACAACAGGTGTTATTAGCTTTACAAATGACGCAGGTGACATTGAAAGTGTTGGTGCAGGAGCAGGTTTAACAGGTGGCGGAACATCCGGCGCAGTTACTTTAAACATTGGTGCTGGTGCAGGTATTGCAGTTAACGCTAACGATATCGGCTTAGCAGTTTCAGGCGCTACAGCGGCAACATATGGCGATGCTAACGATGCACTAACATTAACTGTTGATGCATACGGCAGAATTACAGACGTAAGCTCGGTTGCTATTGCAATCGCTTCTAGTGCTGTTAGTGGTTTAGCTACATCTGCTACAACAGATACAACAAGCGCATCTAACATTAGTTCAGGAACATTAGCAAGTGCTAGACTTCCAGAATTAGCAGTTAGTGACTTTGCTGGAGCGGCAATTCAAATTGCATCTGAATCTTTTGCAGACTCAGATACAGTGTTAATGACATCAGCGGCTATCCAAGACAAGATACAGGCATTTGGTTACTCAACAACTACTGGTACAGTTACTAGTGTTGGTGGCGGTGCAGGTCTTACTGGTTCAGTTACATCGAGTGGTTCATTAGCAGTTGGTGCAGGTTCATACATTAATGTTAACGCTAACGATATCGCAGTAGACGCTACATCAGCTAATACAGCAAGTAAAGTTGTTGCCAGAGACGGCAGTGGTAACTTTAGTGCTGGTACTATTACAGCAGTTGCAACTACAGCACGTTATGCGGATTTGGCTGAGAAGTATGCTACAGACGCAGACATCGAGCCAGGCACAGTAGTATGCTTTGGCGGTGAAGCTGAAATTACTGTATGTGGACACGATAGCGATCATAGAGTTGCTGGTGTTATAAGTACAGATCCAGCTTACATGATGAACAGCGATGCAGAAGGACAATATGTTGCACTAGCAGGAAGAGTACCTTGTAAGGTTACTGGACCAGTTGCTAAGGGTGACTTAATGGTTACTTCAAGTGTTGCAGGTCATGCTAAAGCTGATAACGGCGCAGGCGCAGGTAGAATCATTGGTAAAGCAATTGAATCTTCAGAAGGCGGCGAAGCAGTTATTGAAGTATTAGTTAACATGGGCTAAGAGCTTAAAAGTAAAACAAAAAAGCACACGTTCTTCGTGTGCTTTTTTTTGGCAAGAAATATCATAAATAGTATTGAAGACACACTTAGACTTAGCAATACAAATACACATAGCACACTTAACACTGAAAACCCTACAAAAAAACAAACAGGGGAGTGGATATCGGCATGGCTGATGTATTCGAATTAATAGGCGCTTTAGGCGCACCGATAGCAGGTTCGCTTGTTATGGGATTCTTTATTTTCTTGGTAATCAGGCAAATACTCAACGGCATAGTGGAGCAGGTTAAAACCTTGACTATGTTTTGTAAGAGCTTAGAGAACCGCGCATCGATGATGAGCAACGAGATGATAAAGATTGATTTGTTAGTTAGTAGTTCATTAGGATTAAGACCTGATATCGAGCGTATTGCACGGGCTGAGAACTTCATCGAAGAAGGCAAAATTGATGCAAGGAGAGACTAAAATGCTTAGATTCATAGAATACGTTTTTTCATTAAACGATAACGACAATATTAAATTTGAAGAACTAGAGTCGGAGAAATTAAATATTAAAACAGGTGACGGTTTTGTTGCGATAGTAGACAACAACACAAACGAAGTTACACTGAAGAAAATAGACCTAGATGCTTTTGAGCATATAGAGGTAGATGCATAATGGAAGACATTGTAGCACTTGTAAATGATTACGGATTTCCGGTTATAATGAGTGTTGGCCTAGGCTACTTTATATTTTATATATGGCGGTTTATAGGCGAAGAAATAGATCCTGCGCTTGGCGAGATGCACATAGCACTTATTAAAGTAATTGATAAGACACGCATGCTCGACCAAGACATGATCAGACTACAACAAAAAGTGAATGTAGTTTTAGAGTATAAAGAGAAAGACAAACTTAAAAAAAATGCAGACAAAAAAGCACATACACATACAGGAGAAAAAGAATGAGCTTAGATAAGAACGATAAGAAGATAGTAAAAGACTTCAATGCTAAGTGGGAGTATAGGTTGGATTCAGAGCAATACGGTATGGCCGATGCTTGGAAGATTATCTATGTAGAGAATGCATACGGTAAGTATGTCGGTGATTGTGAAGACTATGCATTGTCTGTATTATATAGACTATGTGGAGAATCCCACCTTAAAATGTGGTGGATGTTAATCACTCATCAAGCTGGTATTTGTTTAGTTGGCCCGAGTAAGTGGAAGGTATCGCATGCAGTACTAAGATACAAAGGCGAGTGGGTAGATAACTGGACTAAGAAGTTAGGACCTAAATCAGAAATAGAAAAGAATCATACATTCCATGCAGTTTTCGGACTAGGTTTTGCTTATATGACTGCTATTAAGATGCTAAAAAGCAAAGTAGTGAGGCAAATGGAGAAACAGAATGAACTTAGATAAGAAGTTAATAGTATGGGCACTGTTAGGTATGTTAATGATACTGCCTGCAACAACAGCGGCAGATCAGTTAACACACAAATTTAAATCACCGAGTTTCAGTGGTATTGGAACAGGTGCGCATTATTTGACAATTGAGAATCAGGAAAAGAGCCGTAAAGATAAAATCAAAGATGATATCGAAGCGGCAATACGAGCGGCAGACCGTGAAGAATCAAACAGCACAATTAATAAATTTATTAGAAATTTGGAGAGTAGAATTTATTCCCAAATCTCTAAGGGATTAGTTGATGGTATGTTTTGTGACCCGGAGACCGTAGTAGAGTGTACAAACTCAGATGCAGGTGCATTTGAAATTGAAGGCAATGCAGTAAGCTATCAAAAAGTCTTAACTGACGATGGCTTAGAAGTAATTAGACTTACTATTGTAGGACCAGATGGCACTGTAACTGAAATAGAAATACCAATCGGTATCGGTAGTATAGGCGGCGGAGGATAACGGTTGTAGTAAAGTACTACAATCTAGTTGTGGGTTTTCCCACACCATATGGGATTTACAGGCATTATGAATATTGAAAAAAGGGGCACGATTCTTGCATTACTATTACTAGTAACAATGATTTCTGGCTGTGCATCAATGGCTATCCCTGGCGATGCTGACTGTGCTACTAGGTTCCTCGAATGTATAGAAGAACCGCAACAAGTAGAATTACCCACTTACCAGAAATTAAGACAGTTGCCACCGGCTAAAGTACAACCGGTAGTAGCAGTATATAAGTTTGACGACTTAACTGGTCAGCGATTAGCGTCAGCTGGTGGCGCAAGTTTTAGTACAGCAGTAACTCAAGGAGCTAAGAGCATATTAATAGATGCGCTCAAAGCGGCAGGATCAGATACAAATCCGAAAGGAACATGGTTTCGCGTTGTAGAACGTGGACTAGGACTAGACAACTTAGTACGTGAACGACAAATAATTCGTTCTACTAGGGATAGTTATGCAACAAAAGAAACACCAGCAGAAGGCGTACAACCTCTGTTGTTTGCCGGCATTATATTAGAAGGTGGTATAGTAGGATATGATTCTAATATAGAAACAGGCGGTAATGGCGCACGGTATTTAGGTATCGGGTCTTCTAATCAATATAGAAGAGATAGCGTTGTGATATCATTACGAGCAGTTAGCGTATTAACTGGAGAAGTAATATTAAATGTACAAACATACAAAACAATACTCAGTGTTAGTATGGGTGGTGATGTATTCAAATTTTTAGATATGGATACAAAACTACTTGAACTAGAGAGTGGCGTGACAGAGAACGAGAGTGTTACATGGGCGGTCCGTTCGGCAATTGAGGCAGGAGTTTTTGCTTTAATTGAGCAAGGTGATGAAAGAGGTTTTTGGAAGATAAGTTATCCTAAAGTAGATAATGCGGCACACACCGCGGACTCTTCTAGTAAACCGAATAGTAACTCAACTACAATCACAACTAACGTTGTAGTTGATTAATAAATGGAGAAAGGAACATGAAGATAAAAAACAGCAAATTTTTTGCTATTGTCTTCGCTACGATTGGCTTTTTAATTACGCCACTAGCAAGTGCTGATAACGAAGTGCTAATAAATCAGGTAGGTGATAACTTAACACTAACAGTTTTACAGGCAGGCTATGGGAATAGTTTGAGTGGTAACTCCACTCAAAGTACAGATTTAACATTAACAGGTGGATCATTGATCATTGATTTAATCCAAGACGGCAACATGAACCAAGTGTTCGGGTCCTGGATCTTAGATGGCAACGGATCGAGTGTTATAGATATGTACTTTCAGGGCGATAGTAACGTTTGGGATATGAATATAGGTGCTAGTGGTTCAGGCGACTACACAGATATATTGTCAAACGTAGTCGGTTCGTCTAACTTGTGGGATATCGATATTGGTGGAAACTCAACAGCAGAATCAAACAATATGGATTTAACATTGTTAGGTGACAGAAATGACTTCACTACAAGTTTTACTAATAGTAAAGTATGGGCTATCGACGGCAGTGGCATAGTAGGCAATAATTCTACAGGCACACAAACGTTATCAGGAATCGTAATTGATTCAAGTAACAACATATGGAATTTTGATGTTACAGGCGACGACAATGCATTTGCAACTCTGCAAAATGGAAACGACGGAAACACTATTAACGTAGAGTTAATGGGATCAGATGGCGACTTCCAACTTATACAGACTATGACAACAACATGCTCACCAGCATGCGCAGGCGTTATAGACTTAAATTTAGACAGCGAAAATGCATCGGTTAGTATCAAGCAGACCGACTAAGTGGCTTATATTACTTAGTTGCCTGGTTGCAAGTTCAAATATCAATGCCGTTGATGCTATCGGCGGCATTTTTGATCAATCCGGTTCTATGGGGCAAATATCTAGAACCACAGGCGAAACACTACAAGCAGAGATAGAAACAAGCATTGTTAGCATGGATGAAATAGAAACAGCTAACGGCAGATTAAAAATTAAATTCATAGACGACACTCTTGTTAGTCTAACAGAAAATACATACATGGAAATAAACGAGTATGTATTTGACCCTAATCCTAAGAAGAGCAGGATGGCACTTAACTTTGTATCAGGAACAGCAAGATTTGCAACAGGCGGATTAGGACTTGTAGCAAGAGAGAATATAACAATACAAACTCCCACAGCCAGTATAGGCATAAGGGGAACAGACTTTACTACCACAGTAGACGAGCTAGGCAGAAGTTTAGTAATATTGTTACCGGATGAAGATTGCACTGATACTGTTAAATTAGAAGAAGGTTGTGCGCCAAGCGGAAGCATAACAGTTACTAATGCAGGCGGTACAGTAACGCTAGATCAAGCATACCAAGCAGTAATGGTCAGCACGTTTGAAACTAGCCCAACACGGCCTGTTATATTAGTAGACTTAGATTTAAATATGATAGACAATATGTTTATTGTAAGTGAGCCAACATTAATTACCGATGCTAAAGAAGAGCAAATACAGGAGTTAAAAGGCGACAACGGATTACTTGATTTTGATGGATTAGATGATAATGCAATCGAGCAAGACGCATTAGCAGATACAACAGAAGATTTAACATTTACAGAACTTGATATGAATTTCTTAGATGTCGACTTTTTGCAAGATCTATTAGATATCATTGAGGGCGAAATAGACGGACTAGCAGAACAAGAAGCTACGAGCGGAAGTGATAAATTGGTAGGAGCCATATGGGGACTAAACCCAGGTACACAGTTTACTAATATTCCAGACGTAGACGGTAAGGTATTTTTCTTTAGGGAACTAAATAATAAAGTATCAATTAAGTTAGCAATAGGAACTACAGGAAAAATTGAAGTGTACGATAGCGATGCACAAGACACCATAATGTGTCTTAACAACTGTGAAGGTATTTTTATATCTATAACACAGCAGGATTAATAATGAAAAAGATAACAGGCACACATTTAGGTATTGCTGTAATATTATTGTACTTCTTTGCACAAGTATGTTACGCAGACGATAACACCGTGTACATTGATCAATCAGGCGATAACGTTGAGATTGACGTACTGCAAATGGGTACAGCAAATAGCATTGACATTGACTTGGGTATATACGGGTCTAATAGTGCTAACAATACATTCGAAACAGCGCAAGACGGATTTAATAACGATGTTTATCTTAGTGTAGATGGTAACAACAATGCGTTATTGTTTATACAAGAAGGCAACAATAATGATATCGGTTGGACCGATTCGTGGGGTACTGGCTATGCTTGGGGTGGAGACCTCGATGGTAATGACAATGAATTACACTTCGAACAAAATTGTACTCGTGGTTCCAGTTGTGGTAAATCTGCTATAGGATTTCACATTCAAGGAGATGGCAACTCAGCTCGATGGGGCCAAGGAAAGTCTCTAGCAAACGCTTCAGATGAGACATTTTCAACTGATGTAGGTTCTGAGGGTGGTAATCATCAACTAAATCTAGACATTCACGGTAATAATAATTCAGTCGCAGGCTTTCAAAGAAATGGTGCTATGAATCAATTCTCAGGTCACACTGCAACCTTATACATCTATGCAAATGACAATGCACTTTGGGCGAAACAAGAGAATGATGGTGCAAAGACTTTAAACTACACTAGTAACACAGATGATAATACAGGACATATAGTCCAAAGGGGCTCCGGCGCTCATTCTGCCACAGTAACATTGCAGGGTGCGTATTCAACTAGCCTAAACTTGTTACAACAAGGCACAACGGCGCAATCATACACCCTATTCCAAGACTGTCAAACAGCAAGTGGGTGCGGTATAACTATAACACAGGACTGAGAATATATGGAAGGCAGAGATTGGAGCAAAGTAAAACCCGGGCAACCTGGGCAAGACTTTAGAGAGAAATCAACATGGGTTGGTTTAGTTTTTATTTTAACATTTATGAGTACAGTTATATACTTAGGTTTAGGTTGACGTAGTACGATTTTCGTACTATAATGTTTAGTATGAAACATATGATCAAGTGGTTAAAAATATCCGCGGGTATAAACATATACCTTAGCTTCATACTAACATTAGTCCTAGTAGCACTTATGGTGGACATTGGGCTAGATAGTTATTGGCACGGTGCAGACTTCAAGAACAGTATCATAGAAGAATTACATAAAGCGAATGAGCAAAAACTAGATGAGAACACAACAGGCTAAGTTTAAGTACACAGCACAACAATATGCTGAGTCTGTAAAAACTTATGCATTCGTTATCGCAGGAATACACGCAGTTGTTCTTACTTTTCTAATCCCCCATGCAATGTTAACATTGTTCACTCTAATAATAGTATTACTATGCATAGTACAATGGGGCCAACTACAGTATGAGTGGGCTGAGCTTCAGCGCATTGAAAATCTTCCGTCAATTTCCAACAATCAAATACGCCATCTCCATAAATAGTAGTGTAATATAGCAGTTTGCTTATTACATAACCTAGGAGAAGAGTATGAATAGATTATTCAAAGCTCTTGCAGTTTCTGGGTTTGTTATATTTTTACCATCGTGTGCCTCAGTTGGAGCAGTTATCGAGGGTGGAAAGGCTTTTACAACAGGCGTAATAGATGGTTCAGTTAATGCAGTTAGCACAGTTAGTGTTGCCGTATTACAGGATGCATCAAGCATTGCGACTACTGCGGCAACTATTGCCTCTAATACAGTAGAAACTGTTGCTCAAGAAGTAGACAAACAAACCGACGAATTGCAAGACACTCCGGAAAAAAAGGACTAGGCCTATTCTCTGATCGCAAAGAGAATAAGGCAAGTAATGATACTGACATTAAAATGCTAATAAAGCAAATTAGGTCATATTGTTCACAAAATCCTTTGGAGTGCGAATAACGAAAAGGGGCAGGCAACTGCCCTTTTTTTTTGACTTGGATAAATATGAGTATGCATTCATTTATTATATTAGCTTCAACATTATTTTCTATTACAGCCTTCGCAACAGACTTAACACCTAGTCAGAAACAATTTATTGCCTGGGGCGAAACTTGTTGCTACTCGCCCGAAACTATCAAAGATACTCTTGCACAACAACATGTCGACACATTTCAACCCAAAGTTATTTTAGACTTACCACCGTTTATAGATCCGGCAACTAGATTGACGTGGGCATTGTTTTATACTTTACAAATATTAGATGTATACTCGACTGATAGAGCAGTACAATATAGTTGCGTTACAGAAGTTAATCCTTTACTAGGCAAATCACCAACAGCAAAAGATCTAATATTACTAAAAGTAATTCTGCTTGGTCCTGGATTATATTATTCAAATAAGTATGAAGGAACAATAACAGACGCGGATTTAGCGGCATCAAATTACTTAATGACGGCTGTGGTTGCTAATAACTTTGATGTATATTCTCAAGCAAAAAAGCGAGACGACTGTATTAAGGTACGATAAATACTGTTATGAAACTATTATATAGCGGTTATGCTGTAACTTTAACAATTGTACTATTAACAATCCTAAAAATATTTGATCCTGTTCCCTTACAAAGTTTAAGAGGACAGGTATTCGATAGTTACCAACAGCTAGATACTATAGTAGAAAGTAAAGATGTTGTTATTATTAATTTAGGTGAAAAAAGTTTAGCAACGTTAGGGCAGTACCCTTTTCCTAGAACAACGTATGCCCAATTACTACACGATATCAGGCAAAAGAATCAAGGCATAGTAGGATTTACTATTATGTTTCCT
>TARA_B110000971_G_scaffold150410_1_pt1 | contig 10431 bp, 10 predicted proteins | sample TARA_B110000971 | Tara Oceans TARA_B110000971 (sample SAMEA4397842) | marine metagenome | biome: Polar Biome; feature: [SRF] surface water layer (ENVO:00010504); material: water (ENVO:00002006), including particulate matter (ENVO:01000060) such as... | depth 5 m | reverse complement strand
TGGTCGCGGGGCCTTTCCCGCGGCACGCCCTCTTTTTTTCTCGTTGCCGCGGGAATCGAATTTGTCGGTTTGGCAATTGTCGGTGGTATCTCGGCGCCACGCGTCGCGCCGTGACCGCCCATGTCGCACCTCCATGTTCGTCCTCCATCCCTGCATCGCCGTGGTGCCGTACTTGAACCGGCCGTCCTCGCCGTCCGTGCTTTCCTTGTCCGTGATGGGCTGGGAGAGATAGGCTCCCATGACCGACTTTTTTGAAGAAAAATCGGTCTGCCAAAAGACGGCGCACTACTTGCAGCTGACTAGGCCCAACTCCGAAGAAGCCGCCGCGCGTGCACACGAGTCGGTCCGTGGAACTCCTTCGCAGGACACACACACGATCGTGGTGGGCAACGTTTTTGTGACCGAACGTTTTGGCGCGCGGGGCGGCGCGTTGTGAGACCGCGACAATTGCAAAGTTTTGCTGACGGGGACGTGTCGTTTGGCGCTATTAATAACGCGATCGAGGCTGATGCAGACAATTCCGCGGTCGAAACCTCATGCTGAAACCAGAGTGAGCGGAGCTCAAACAGAGGAACTGATGATAACTTCCGCTCAAACCGGTAAAGTCGTGTGTAAACTTCGTCGGCGGCTGCAAGCAACTTTCGCGTCGTCGGTCACCTCCATTACCCGCGCGCGCGGGTACCCTTTTCGGGGTCCAAAAGATGCCGCCGAGACGTGCGAAACCGGGTAAACCCCCATCGGTCTGGACCGACGGCGTGGATGACATGCCTGACATGCCCACGGCGCAAAGCGCGCCGAGTGCGGTGTCCAGCGCGGTGCGAGATGCGGCGAGGAAACGCAAACGCGAGGGTGCGACATCTTGGGTTGGTGAGGAGCCTGCCACGGCTGGCGTGGACGTCTCGGCACCTGCGACGGCTGCTGATGCGGGCACAAAGCACGTCATAACCGACACACCCGTTCCCGGTGAAATCGCAAAGTCTTGTGTGCATCAAGTCGCCATACCTCCCGGATGGGCTGGCGATTTCGCGGAGCTACGCACGCCAACCTTCGTCGGCAAACGCGCCAAGGAGTACGAGTTCGCGTTGGACCCGTTCCAGGAAACCTCGGTCGCGGTGTTGGAACGGGACGAGTCAGTGATGGTCGCCGCGCACACCTCCGCGGGCAAAACCGTCGTCGCGGAGTACGCAATCGCCATGGCGTTCCGGGATAAACAACGGGTGATTTACACGTCGCCGCTGAAAGCGCTTTCGAATCAAAAGTTCCGGGAACTCACCGAGGAGTTCGGGGGGCCGGACGGCGCGGACGTGGGTTTGATGACCGGCGACGTGTCCATAAACCAAAACGCGACGTGCGTGGTGATGACCACGGAGGTGCTGCGTTCGATGCTGTACCGGGGAAGCGATATCGTGCGAGAAGTGAAGTGGATCATCTTCGACGAGGTAAGGGCCTTTCCCGTTTACCACGCTCCGCCTCTGCGGTTGCCCATACCAGGCTGACACTTTCTTTTCATCTCCCAGGTGCATTACATGCGCGACCGCGAGCGCGGGGTGATTTGGGAAGAGACGAGTGCGTGTCGGGGCTTTCCCGAATCAGGCGGCGCGCTGTGCACGGACCCTGCTTGACGTGCACACCCGTTTCGCGCAAAGGAAGTACGGGAACACGCAACCCAACGGGGCTTTACCACGGGTAACGTTTCCTGGCGGGCCCTGTGGTTAGTTGACACAGAGCCTTGGTACCTGTTACGAACCCGCACTCGAGACTCACAAGACTGACCGTTTTCGTTCACAATCGCAGTTATTTTCTGTCCCAAAAACGCGCGGATGGTGTTCCTCTCCGCCACGCTACCGAACGCGTTTCAGTTCGCGCAGTGGATAACCTCGCTGCACAACCACCCGACGCACGTGGTGTACACGGACCACCGCCCCACGCCTTTGTTGCACTACGCGTTCCCAAGAAGGGGGAAGAAACCTTTACTAGTCGTGGACGCGGATCGGAACATCCACGAAGGAAACTTCGCCTTGCTGACGCGCGAGCTGCAGAAACTGGAAGGAGATAAAGCCGCGGGTGGCGGGGGGGGTGAAAGGGGAGGTCGCGGAGGAGTTCGCGACGCAGGAGACCGAGAAGGAAGAGGCCGCGGCCGAGGACGCGGCCGAGATTCCGCCGGCGAAGCCGGTGAGGACATGTTGAATTTGTTCAAGCACGTGTTGAGCAAAAAGCTGTTACCCGCGATTGTGTTTAGTTTTTCCCGCCGCGAGTGCGAGGAGCACCCGAAGTGTTTGTCGTCGCTGAACCTGACCACCGCTGAGGAAAAAGCGAGCATCAAAGAAGTGTACACGTGTGCGATTCAAAGTTTGTTACCCGAGGACCGCGAGCTCGCCGCGGTTACCAAGATATTGCCAGTGCTGGAACGCGGAATAGGGATTCACCACAGCGGGTTACTACCGATCGTGAAAGAAATCGTCGAGATTTTGTTCGGCGAAGGGTTGCTGAAAGTTTTGTTCGCCACGGAGACGTTCGCCATGGGGTTGAACATGCCCGCGCGGTGCGTGGTGTTCACCGCGTTTAAGAAATTCGACGGCGTCGAAGAAAGAGTCATCGCCCCAGGCGAGTACACGCAGATGAGCGGCAGGGCGGGGCGCAGAGGGAAGGACCCGTTCGGGACGTGCATCATGATGGTGGATCAGAAAATGGGCAGGGATGACGTGGAATCAATGGTGCTGGGCGCGCCGCAGGCCCTGGATTCCGAGTTCCGGCTGACGTATTACCAGATTCTGAATCTTTTAAAGCGCGCCTCGGGGGCGATGGACACCGAGTACGTCATCGGGAAGAGCTTTCACCACTTCCAGCACACGGAAAGCGTGCCGCTTTGGAAGGAGGAGTTGCTGAAAACGCAGGTTGCGAGAAAAAAGCTGGTCGAGGCCACGAGCGGCGCCGAGAACGACTTTGCGAATTTGAAAACGCAGCGAAGGGAAGTGGAAGACTCGCAGCTCCTTGAGATGCTGAAACCGCAAAGGTTGTTCCGCACTGGGATTTTGAAACCGGGTAGGGTGGTGAAGGTTCGGGAAGGCTCCACGGAGTGGGGCTACGGCGTGGTGCTTCACGTCGGGCGAATCGACGGCGCCGATGGGGGCAAACAGTCCGTGGAAACCGGAAACGAGACCAGAGATGACCCCCCGGAGGCGTTCGTGGTGGATTGTATTTTGTTCTTCGCGCCGGGAGCGGAACAAGGCGTGGTGCAGCCCGCGAGTCGCGATTTAACTTCAGGCGCTTTGGAAACAGGCGCGGCCGTGCACGTCCTGCCCGTGAACTTGAAGGTACGTGTTTCCCAATCACCACGTTCCGCCTCCCTGATTACTGCCCTGTATGGCGTACGGAACATTTACTGCCGTAATCAGAGAACGGGCAACTGTTACGCCGACCCACTCCGTCGTGCCCCTTTCCAATCCCGGATACACGTTACGACCGACTGACACTTTCTTGTTAATCGCGCCAGTTACTCACGCAGTTCACGCAGTGCGTGCTCGATCTTTCCGGGAAGAACCTAACCCAACGAAACGAACTGGAGGCGATCGGTAAGGCGATGGATGAGCTTTGGAATCAGTTCGACGGCCAAGGCGTGGACATGCCTTTGATAGACCCGGTGCTTGACATGGGCATCGCGAGTGCGTCTTTTTTGGCGAACCGCGAACGGTTGACCGAAATCGACGCGCGGATAAAAGCGCACCCTCTTTTCAAACACAAAAAGCAGTCCTCAAAAAACGACAAAGCCAGCGACAAGGCGTTGCGACGTGCGGAAAATATCGCCTCTTTGATAGACACGGAGTCCTCACTAACCACGAAAATCAACGCCACCGAGCTGAGTAAGTTCAGGCACGAGCTTACGTCGCGGGCGGAGGTTCTAAGAAAACTGGACCACGTCGACGACGACTTCGTTTTGAAAAGCAAAGGCCGCGCCGCTTGTTGGATCGACACCGCGGACGAGTTACTGGTCACGGAACTGATGTTCAACGGCGTGTTCCGGAAACTTGACCACCACCAGCTGTGCGCGCTGTGTAGCATGTTCATTCCGGTCGAAAAAAGCAAGGAAAACGAGGACATTCACGAACGCGCGATCAGGTACGTGTTGCGCGTTTCCCAAATCCCACCGCTGTTTGCCAGTGGTCCGCGCGTAATTACGTAATACACGCGGTCCGAAAGACTGACACTTTTCTTTTACAATACAGGGACGCGCTCGCGGAACCCATCTCGGCGTTGAAAAAAACGGCGAGGGCCGTCGGGGACGCGCAGCTCGCGTGCGCTATACCAATCGACGTCGATGACTACGAAGAGAGCTTCAAAGTCACGCTGTGCGAGGTGACGTACATGTGGTCAAAGGGGGGTAACTTCGACGACGTGCACAAAAAGACGGACTTGTTCGAAGGCACAATCACGCGGGCGCTGCGAAGGCTTGACGAGTTAATGTAAGAGCCTTTCTTCATAACCACATTCCGCCGACTGATTGCACATACAAGACTGACATTTACTTTTTATCACTCAGGATGGAACTGCGAGGCGCCGCGAACGCGGTCGGCGACGCGGAGCTCGCGGGAAAGTTCGAACGCGGCGCGGAATCGATGAGGCACGGGATTGTGTTCGCGAACTCGCTTTATCTTTAGAGTTTAGTTTTGTAGGTGTTTGGGCAAGGTACCTTTGGGGTTTGAATTTAATTCCAAGTTTGTTTACAACCGAGTATTGTACTCGCGCGTCACTCATGTGTAATCACCGCCAAGATCCGATTACTCCGCGGGCGCCGCCGGTTCCTCGCCCGCGCCGTCCGCCGCCTCCAACCGCGCCTGCGCCTCCGCGAGTTCTTTTTTGCACGTCTCCAGCTCCTGCGCCAGCGCGTTTTTCTCCTCAGTCAGCGCCTCGAACTCCGCGGGCGTCGGGCCGCCCAAGTTGGCTTTCAGGAAATCAATAGCCGTCGCCGGCTTGTCCGGTTCTTCGTAAAGCGACACCAAAACTTTGGTAAGCGAATCGATGACACCCGCGGACTCGAGGTACTTGCGGAACGCTTCTTTCTTCTGTTCAGTCGCCTGTTTTTGTTTTTTGTGGGTGGTGACGAGGAGGAAAAGGGTGTGGGAAGGGTGTAGGGGTAAACACAAGTAGTCAAGTAACAAGTAGGTAAACACAAGTAGCGCTGCGGAGTCTCACGAGTCGCGCCAGAAAACACGAGATGTCGGACAACACACTTCCAGTGTCATTTCCCGCAATGACGTTGACCTGCACCGGCCGGGGTTCGGTGTTGGTTCGAATTGCGACGTGCGCCGTACGACACGGACCACGCGAACGCGTCCCCCACGGCTCGGTGGAGGGGTACGCACAGCGCGTTCGGGGGTTCCACGGAAACGCGCGATACCGGAACGCGGGGCACCGACGCTTCGCCGCTTGGGCGCCAGAAAAAGCGTCGCATCGCAAACAAGCGTCGGAAGCAAACGCCCATCGTGTGACCAGGCATACGCGTGCTACTATACTGCGCGAGTACACATTCGACAGGAAAAGACCACCAACGGGCGACGTACCATGTCGAGCTTCGGCCGAGCCGAGGTTCGCGGTTGGGGAACGCGTCGAGAGGCGCGCGAGGGTGAATCCGGCGAGGCGCGCGGTCTCGGTTTTGGCCGTTTGTTCGAGCGCTGAAACGAAAAGAATTTCGCACAAAACTCAGATTCAACAAAAGTGCCTCGTCACACGTCCGCGCGCGGGTGCCTTGGTTGTTCCGACTTGGCTCCCGCACTCGTCATGCGCGACGTCCCTCCTGTTGGTGAGGCGTTTCGCGACACGGACCCGTCGAGTTCGCGTTCCGTTTCGGAGCACCCAAACTCTAACCGCACCGAAATGGACCCCGAGTCGAACTCGGGCGGAAAGATTTTGACCCGCGAGATGGTGTTGTCGTGTGTCTCTCGCGCGGGTTCGAAACGGGCGTTGAACGAAAAGCTGGATGCGTATTTAGCGAGGCTGACGCACGTCCCGCTTGATGGCAAGGACATTTCGGGGAAGTTGGAGGTCGTCGCGACGGTTTGCCCTGGGGTAAGGGTGTTGTACCTGTACGACAATCGAATTATTGACATGCAAGGGTTACAGAAAACAAAACACCTAACCCACTTGCACCTGCAGAACAACCGCATTCGCGAAATCTCTGGGCTAGGTAGCTGCAGCACCCTAGAGAAGCTGTATTTGGACGGCAACCAGCTCACCAAAATCGACGGCTTGAGTGGGTGCGTGCGCCTTAAAGCGCTTCACGTATCGAACCAAAAACCACGAGACGATGATGATGAAGATGATGATGAATCTGGTTCGAAATCGAGTTCGCGATTAACCCTCGACCCTCCAAGTTTCGCGGCGCTCGCGGGGTCGCTGACGCGCTTGGACGTTTCACGGAACGACTTGTATGGGCAAACAGTGTGGGCAACCTCCATGTCTTTGCTAAGCAAACTCGAAAACCTGGACGTTTCTAACTGTGGAATAGGGTCTGTTGATGACTTGAAACTTTTGCTGGCGAAGTGCGGGCGGTTGGCAAATCTTTCGTGCGGCGGGAACCCGTTTGAGTTGACGGATAAAAAAAACCGAGAGAAAATAACCGTGGCGGGCGAGTCGCTAACCGCGGTGAACGGCAAGGAAATCACGCACAAAGAACGCGTGTTCCTGACACGCCTGGACAGGAGAAGATGCACCAGTGGGGTTGGGAGGGGCAGTGCGCGGTTAGTCACAGGACAAACCCATCACACGCAAGAATCACCCGGGGTAAACACGCGTTTAGACCGAACGTTCAGCTCCAACAAGCTAAACGAACAGCACCTCGCGACGATTGCGAACTTGGGCGAAGGCACGGTGGACCACGGGTTCGAACCCGCGCCGGGCGGCGGCGGGAGGGGGGACCCGGTTACCCACCACTTGACCGAGCCTATGTCGCCGGGGGGTGACTTAAAAAACAGCACATCGCCTGGAGAGTTAACCATTTCCCCGGGGTCACCTGGCGCGACGTCGCAAAACGGGTGGCGTGAGAGCAGCTTCCCGTCGCCTCCTGAAAAAAACGCAGCAAACTCGCCGTCGCCGCGAAACTTCGGCGGACTGGTATCCCCCCTGCACGGCACTCTGGACGGCACGGGAACCTTCCACGACGGCATGACACTGCATATGAGCCAGATGAACGTAGGGGGCGCTGGGTCGCTGGTGTCGCCGAAGGGGGTGCCAAAAAAGCAAAGCAGCGGTGGTCGGGGCGGGCGAGGAGGCGTGTCGCATAAAAATAGCGCGGCGTCGCCTTCACGAAACCCGGTTGGCGCGATCGGAGAAGCCGCCCTGGACGGCGTGGGGGGGACAGCTTATGTACCTCCGAAACGCGTGTCACGGACTAGTCCTCCTGCGCCACAGGAGACCGTGAATAATACCGGGCCTGACGTCACATCGAGGTTCGAAGTGCCTGACGAGTGAGGCTTTGTAACGATGAGTGTCGTCAGTTTTTGTGAAATCTCGCCGAAAGATCTTATGTACCCGTCGACGTGTTTTTTCAGTGCCATACGGCCACTCCCCCAGACACCGCTTCGACACAGTCCCACGCGCCCGATCGACTCCCGCGTCCCGCCCCGACCTCACCATCGCGTCGTCGTATCCACGCGCACGAGTTGTCGCGTCGTCGCACGCTTGGTGAACCCCACACCCCGCTTTCCCACGTGTCGCACCGGATAACTTCGTCATCGAAATGATCGCCACAATCGTTTTCCGCGCGGCTGTCCCCGTGCGCGCCTCTTCCACTGCGCGTGGCCGAGGAGCCCGCGCGGTAGCTCGCCCCGCCCCGAACGTGGTCCGCCCTTCACACACCGCGCGCTTCACAAGACCTTTCGTCAGGTGCCGCGCCACCGAGAACAAGGACCTAGATGTTGACAAGGAGATCGCCAAGTCCGCGAAGAAGATCGCGGAGACGTTCGCGCCAAGGGGTTCGGGCGACGCCGCGGCGCTTGGAGGTAAAAAAAACCCGGCGTTCAAGGGCAGCGCTTTGTACACGATTTTCGGCGCGCAGGCGTATTTAAGCCTAGTGGTTGGTGCGCTTTTGAGTTTCAACGTGTTGTTACCTAGTAACGAACCAGACATAGCACGGCTAATGGGCATGTGGTCCGTGTGGATGTTCGCCGTCCCGTCGCTGCGCGCGCGCGAGTGCGACGACGCGGAGAAAGAAGCGTTGAATGTGTTGTTCATCGCCATCCCGCTCGTCAACGTGCTGATTCCCATTTTCTGGAAATCCTTCCCCGCGGTGTTCACCGCTGATTGCGTGTTGATGATCGCGATGTACGCCAAAGAAAGCGCGGGTTTGTTCGCCTCCGGGAAGCTGTTAGCCGGGGCGGTTGGGAAGGCGGAGGAATAGATGTCTGAAAGCAACGCTAATAAATACTGCGCACGACTACTTCTTTTTTACTTCTACCCCTCCTCCTCCCTCCTCCTTTCTCACAAATTATCCTCCCTCTCGCCTGCCGCCGCTATTCTCACCTGTTCCATATCCCGCTGCTTCGACTCTCTTAGCTCGGTGCGGCTACAGCTCCGAAACGTCCGGCCGCGTTGCGTGTCTACCTCTCCATCTTCCAACGCATCGTCGCCGTACACGGCGCGGTAGCACCGGTGGGAAACACATCGCAAAACGCAATTGTCAAACTCGATGGCGGTTGTCAAGCACTCCACGTCGCCTTTCAACGCGGCCTCGCACTCCGCTCGTTTCACCATGACTTCCCGGTCAAGCGACTGCGTGCGGCGGTTCGCAGCTTTGGATTTGGCCTGGGGTGTGGGGGTGTGTGGAACGAATCAGTCAATTCTTCGGAACGGAAGTGGTTGGGACGGGGACGAAGCTCGAAACGACGTAATGGTCGGGACGGTGGCGCGACGCGGAAACGATGCGCACCTGCGCTGCGCCGATGCACGAGAAAAGGAGCAGGCACGTCAACACGAGACGCGCGGCGGACCGGCGGACCGACCGAACGCGAGGCATCCAAGCGTGCGGGTGTGTGAGGCCTCATCAGCGGTCCCGGAACGGTCCCGAAAAAAATCGGCACGAAACGACGAAACACAGAACGGTGGCCGTTTGCATCAGATGGTCGGCCAAACAATTACAGTTTCCCACGTGAAGGGCACTTCACTTCGCGCGCGTCGCCGCGCACGCTGTGAAGTGCGGCGTCGGCGTCGCGTGACGTCCGCAAGTCCTCTTGAGGTCGAGGAAGCGCGATACGGACGTGGGAGTCGGGCACGTGCCGTGCGCGTCCTGGAGAAAAAGGGGAACTCCATCTCAGATCTGCTGTCGGGGTTCTCGGGGACGCAAAAATGGAGGTCGACCTCGTGGACGTCCTGCACGTGGAGTGGTCCCCCCCCGGGAACGTCGTCGTGTTCCTCGCGGCGGGGGTGGGTCTGCGGCGCATGCACCGCTGGGCGCAGCGCGGGGATGACCGCGACCCGGACCCGATACCCGTGGACGAGGCACTCCAGGCGGCAATCGTGCCCCCCGACGAAGCCCCCTCGAGCGTCGACCGCGGTGACGCCGAGGCGGCTCCTCCCGTGGCAAGCGGCGCGCTTCTTCCGGCCACCGCGTCATCATCGGCTCACGGCCTGCGACGCGTGCCGCGGGGCGACGACGAGCGACGCAAAATGCACGCCCTGGTCGGTGCGGTGTCGCACCCCGCGACCCAGGAGCCTGACATGGAAACCGAAACCGGCCGCGTGTGTCGTTTTTGTTTCGTCGGCGACGACGACGACGACCCGACGTCGCAGTTAGCGCCGTCCCCGCGAAGATGCGGGCGCTCCGAAAAAGACAACTCGTACGACCAGCTAGTCTCCCCGTGCCTGTGCGACGGCACGCAGAAGTGGGTGCACGTGGGGTGTTTGAGGACGTGGCAACACACGTCCATCGCGAGCTCGGGGTCGCGAAGAGCGCGGTGCGCCGTGTGCAAAGCCAAGTACCGGCTGCGAAGAAAGTGGACCCTGGAAAGCTACAGGCACGACTGCGGCCGGTGGTTCGCGCCCACCGCGGTGGACCGAATCAGGAGCTACAAAAAAGTGTGGTGGCAAATCGCCATGAACAGTGTCATCGCCGCGGAGGGCATCCCTCGGCTGTTGACACCGCAACAAGTCGTGGTGATGTTCGCCGCGACGGAGCTGCGCATCTGGGGATCGCGTGAGGCGCGGGGCGGGAACAGGCTGCTTCGGTTTCTACAGACCGTCGCCAGGAAAGTCACAAACGCCCACAGCGCCGCGGCCTTGTGCTGGCTATTCGTGTTGGGTGCGCGGAGTTTCGGGGATGTGCTGGGCGGCGAAGGCGGGGTACTAGACGCGCTCGAGACGCGACTGGATCAGGAGCTACGCGTGGAACGAAGCTTTGGCAGGTAAGTATTCCCAATCACCACACTCCGCCTCCCTGATCGG
>TARA_B110000971_G_scaffold102434_2_pt1 | contig 10433 bp, 11 predicted proteins | sample TARA_B110000971 | Tara Oceans TARA_B110000971 (sample SAMEA4397842) | marine metagenome | biome: Polar Biome; feature: [SRF] surface water layer (ENVO:00010504); material: water (ENVO:00002006), including particulate matter (ENVO:01000060) such as... | depth 5 m | reverse complement strand
CCAAAGTTCTTTCGCGAATAGCTATAGCGAATAGAAAAGTTGACCCGTCAGATTTTCTTTCGTAGTGGTCCAGTTGAATAGTGCGTATACCATGTCATACCTTCGTCATCTTCAGCAGTCCCGATGGGTACAGACCTGGTCGGACAAATACGGCGGCTCACACTACAGCATTCGACTCGGAAACTCTGGGCGAAACGGATGCGCCGTCCGACACGTCTCCAAACAGGAAGAAAAGGACATAACCACGTGGTTCGGCCAACACGGTATTCGCCGAGACGCCACCGAGACAAACATGTGGTGGTTCATGGAGCAGTTTAGCCACCAATCTGAAGTTGGAAATGGGACCGACAGTATGGTTACTGGTGGATACGAGTTTCGGATAAGCAAAGACACTTACAACGCGTTGTTTAGCTGTGAATAGATGTTTAGCTATGAATAGATGTTTTTTATTATTTGTAGAAAGTCAAGCTCTCGACGTGTTTTTTAATATCAGCGAGCTTCTTCTTACATTTTTGCTGTTTGACGCCGTGCACTGCGATGAGGCGCTTTAGAATCGTGACGTGGAGTTTTTCCAGTTCGAGTGCCTTTCGGAGTTTGTCCTCGCGCGAAGCGTCCGGCATATGGACAATGTCTCGCAGTTTGTTCTCGTAAGTCTTAATAGCGCAGAGCCGTTTTTTCAATGTATGTCGAAGAAAGAGAATCTCTAAATCTGCTGCCATTTTCGTCTGCTGTACAACCTTTATACTGTATGTTGATAGAAGTACCCCAAAATTAGAATATGTGTTTAAAACGCACACCTTGTGGAATTGGGATATCTTTGTTGAACCCAAACCCAAATACCATGATTCCGGGCCCGTAATGCTGTTGGTATTTAACAGCACTCTTTATAAATGCTTGCTTTTTGGCGATTTTTTGTTCCGTAGAGGCGTAGTAATTCTTGCATTCTATCCAGTGGACCGGTACCCCTTCAATGTCAATGGGTTGTTTGAGCAAGAAATCAGGCGTTGGAAGTGCCGTTTGTCCTTTTTTTTGCCGTGTTCTGTTATTTTCCTGTAGTTGGTCTTGTGTGTAGTAGTCACTACCTTGCAGCCACCCTGCAATGATTTGTTCGTAGTGCATTGCTTTGTTGTAGCGCAGAGCGTCGTTATTGTCCTGTACGTGCATGGCCATCCGCAGATAGTTGCCACACAAGTTTTGAATCTGATATTCATTGAGTGGTATCACATTTTGAAGTTGACCGACGTCGACACTTCTAGTCCGCTTAAATTGATTGACAATATGACGGTCGTTTGCGGTCGAGCTGGCCATGGTTTGTCACTGTATTACAGTCGCGTTTTTGTAGATATAAATGTCTATCATAATCTTAGAGAGATTCGTCACTATTTCACCCCCTTCACCGAGATTCCACCGAGACAAGGTGGAAATTTAGCCACCAATCCGAAATTGGACATGGGACCGACAGTATGGTTAGTGGTGGATACGAGTTTAGAATGAGCAAAGACGCGTACAACGTTTAGTGAGTAATCATTCAGAAAAAAGAATATAATCTCAAAAGTGGCCTGAAAATAGTTGTGCATAAGATTCGCATAATATGTAAATGTCATAAGTTGATTATATTCTTTTTTCTGAATGGGTAAGGTGACAGAGGGTATCAAATAAACACAATGTCTACTGAACCCGCAATGACCCCATTCAAGTACCTTAACTTTCGCACCGCTGGCACCTTCAAGCTCGACTCTTCGGCGCACCCTTCCAAAAAGGGGGAAAAAATGTTTCGCTTCAAGACCGAGAAGGGCTACGAACTCAAGACGATGACTCCACCGGGTGTGTGCCGCTGGGCGCACGTGCACGAGGGTGGCAACTTTGGCATCGGCTACGCGTCGACTAAAAAGGCCGCGCACCTTACTGTGACCTACGTCCCGGGCGGTGACGAGACTGAGTTTGTGGATGCCCGCAAAGACTTTTTCGCCACGCAGCGCACCCAAATTCAAGCCGGTCTGCAGATGATGTGGGACGCCAACGTGTCTGGTGTGCAAGACGCGGCCATTAAGAAGGCGCAAAAGTACTACAAGAAGAAGACACCCGAGGAACAGCTGGAAAAGGCGTTCGCGAATTTTTTGAAGGACGCTACGACGCCCATCAAGGACGATGCGGAGCATGGTACGCAGCTGACCGTCCGCTGTCCGGCCTATACCCTGAGCGACGAGCCGCGCCAGTCTCGCTTTGTTCAGGTCAAGAACACCCCCGCTGGCGACGCCTACGTGCGCCTTCCGGCTGAAACGCGCATTCACCATGGCGCTGTCATGTGCGTGCCCTTTTTGGTCCGTCCGTACGCTGTGTCTGCGACGCGCTATGGCGTGACATACAAGATGATTCCGGACTTTGTGGTCTACTCCACGGGTTCTTCGGCCATGTCCGTACCCGACGCGGTCGTGGAGAATGTTCGTCGACCGATTCAGTTTTCGTTTACGGAAAAGAACAACAAGCAGTACGTCAACACAAAGGACCAACAGGGTCATCGCATGCTGACGCGCTTTACGCCGACCGAAGTCAAGTTTACCGACTTGCAGGACGGTACTCTCGGCAAAGTGTCTGGCCACACCGAGAGCAACGCCAAGCTCGCGGGTGTCTTGAAGGAGAACCCGTCCGACCCTGAATCGGTCGCCATGTTCGATTACCTCGAGGGCGTGTCCAACGATGCGCTGACTTTCATTCAGAACGAACCGGGCCTCCTGACTCGCACCAAGGCGGAACTGGAAGAGTCTGCCAAGGATTTGGCGGAGGAGACGGGCGAGACGGTCGAATCTACCTTTCGCACACTGCTGACCGACTTGTTCAATAACCCGGTCGGCAAGCGCGAAGACGATGACTACCGCACTGTGAAAGTTCAGGCTCGTATGTTCCAGTATGGCACCACGACGCGCAACGTCATTCCACTACAGGATGAGCAGGGTCACGACATTACGGGTGCTCACATTAACTACGGAGCAAAAGTTGCACCGGTCGTGTCCCCGTCCTTTTACTTTTTGGCCGACGGTAACTTTGGCATGCATTGGAACATTGACCTCGGTCGTGGCATTCGGGTGCTGTCCAACCCCGACCGCGAGGCGGCGGGCGGCGGCGTGCTCTACGCCTCCAAAAAGCGCCCGTCATCCGAGCTCGACGACACAGAGGAGTCTTCCGCCAAACGCGCACACGTCGAGGCTTAGAACTTTTTTCTCACTATGTAGTATTGTATCCCAATAAATATACTTAACGCAACCAGTGCATTAACTACAGCCCAACCGGCCTTATTGGTCACGTGTATTGTAAGCCATGCGGTAGCGACCAATCCCAGAGACGGCCACGTCTGGTAGGCCAGCATGTAAGTCTGTTGCCTTATATTTTTTGTGGCGTCCGCTTGTGGTAAAAGAGCGGCGTTGGCCATGAGCGCAATGGAAAAAAGAGGTGCGTTTGTAAGTACAGCGGCCCAGACGTGTGCGCGCCGCTGAACGAGTACCCCTACGGCCGCCAGGAGGACAAACGTCACCATGTTGACCACGAGTACGTAGGACCATGTTAATTGTGTGCCCGCCATATTGAGATGTTGTGGCGCGTCGATAATATTCAGAATGTTCATGGCAAAAGCCGCCGTGCCAAATATGTACACCGTTATTTTCGTGACGTCGAACTCACAGACGGCCCACGTGGCAACCCCCATCAACATCGCCACCACGGTAGCAATTGTCCAGCGACGACACCACAACTGCGACCGAAACCGCTGTTCCCGACCCTGTTGACAGCATAAAAACACGTGGAACGCGTTTAGAAACACGACAGGGACGAGGCAGGCTGCCCATGTATACTCGAGTGTCTGGACGAGTGCGTCGTTGTCGTGGTGGTCGGCCACAACCCATTGGGACAAGAGTAGCAACAGTTTGCCGGGAATCCAGGTTGCGACGACCCCCCAACGGCCACCATAGTGTACGACATACAACAATGCATTAAATGCAAGGATTGACACAATGACTGAAATAAAATCCATATGGTTGTATAAATATTACCTAAATACTTTAAAATGCTACAAGGCGAAAGTGAAAAACTCCTCGCAGGACGCCTTCAAAAATTAGAAGACGGCGTCTCTATATTGGATACGCGCGTCGCTGCTCTGGACGACAAAGTCTCGCACGTTATAGAGATGAACTCGGAGCTCATGGCTCAAAGCAAGGACAATTATGAAAAGATGCGCGACCAGCTCGATGAGCACCGGTCCGAACTGAAAAAATCCATTCGCCAACTACGCGGCAACTTCAGTTCACGCTGCCAACTGATGGGCGTGGCCAGTGGTCTGACCGCTTGGACCATTTTTATGGCCTGGGTTATGTGGTCTTAAATGTCGTAAAACCAATCTGTGCCCAATAGACTGTTCTCAGGAGTGGCATCTGTAACATATACAATGTATTCAGCCACGCCACAAGCGTTCTTACCGCGCTCGAGATACAAATAGCCATTATCTCTGCCCCAGTCGGGTCCCCACGAATTTTTAATAATCCAGGCATCGTCGGTGTAACCCACGATAGTCACCGCGTGGTCTATGTCGACCGTGCAGTGACTCGCCTGAAAGACACCATTGTTGTAGTTATGGAGCGAACTCGAATCAATGCCTACGGCCACAGGGCCGTATCTGTGCAACAGTGCCGGGATTTGGTCTTCTGCACTGGGGTCCTCCTCGCGCATCAGTACGCGGTAGTCGTTGACACGGAGCCGCGTCTGCAATGGGCGACTGGGACAGTGCGTTTGGCGCTCCAGATAGGGCGCGTCGGACAGTGGGACAACAGGATGGCTTTTCGCATACTCAAAGACGTATTCCATGAGGCCACCGTCACAGCCGACATCTGGTCGCCCCCAGCCAGATGTACAATCCATCAACGATTGTGGACTCAACTGTGTTAACTGTCCAGTGTCGCGCGCCAGCCAATACTCGAGCACTGTGGCAGACGCAAACGCAAAACAGTCGCCACAGTCGCCCTGGTCCAGGACGGGACTCACGTAACCATAGCTGCGCCAATCCACCGGGCCAGTGCCAGAAGACTTTAGCGGCATGGGACGGTGGTCGTTTTTCCGAGTCACGGCTTTGTGGTGGGACAGCTGCAGTGCCACGTTGGTTTGGAGGCGGAAACGGTCTGACATGGACGTCAATCCAAACACCCCACTCCCCATCTCGTCTATCGTGCGGCGCGACTCGGCGACTTTGCTTTTACGTAGTAAAAATTCGGTTTTGTGGTCATAGGCGCGGTTTTGGTTGTGCATGTAGTCACACATCCATGTTTCGTGGTTATGTCTTCGACAATCTTCATGGTCAAATCCAGCGACCAAGACCAAACGTATGAAAAATATTAATACAAGCATATGTCTATTGACACATGCATCGGTCGTTTATATACTAAAAAATGTACAGTGTCCCGTGGCGTCGCCCCCAACCCGCCGAAGAGTGGGTCACAAAATCCGTTCCCGCCTACTCCTTTGGGGCGCATACGGTTCGCCCGTCACCGAAAGACCCTTCACGCCGTGTTGTCTTCTTTTACCCGAAAGACAATGCCGTCATCGATGCGGACCCGAAGGCGTTGGAAGAGACCTACCATGACCCACCGTCGTGGCTCGCCGCTGACTGGTTGTCGATGAAACAGGCAGGCATACCACTTTCACCGTTTGCGCAGCGTGGTCTAGACCAAGCGCTGCACCACTCTTCGGCGGTGCGATGGTTAGCGGCCGTCAAAGGCATGGAGCTACCCCCTGCCCATATGCCCTGAGATATATTTGTACGTACTGCAGCGCTGCAAAGACGCCCGGAAGAGAATTGATATAGTTCCAGCGCCCCGTGGTAGACCAAGCGACAATACGTGCATTTTCGTACAGTGTCTCCGCAGGCGACTCTCCAACCGCACACGCCAACTGGCGCAATTCCCACGCCAAACGGACCAATTTTTTGTTTTCGTCCGAATCTAACGCGCAAGTGACGCCCACGTCACAAAGGCGTATTTTGATGAGATTGGTGGTATACAAAATATCGTCAATCATTCGCGCTTAACGGGGGTCTACTTATACCTAAAATCCTAAAAAAAAAAGAAGGCTCGGGTGTATTTATCATATTCAGTTTATCAATATATGTCATTTTTGGTGACCTACTCTCCAGAGAGTTTGTGGCGGCGCACTGTGCGTCTTTTAAACGGATTGTTCCAAGAAAAACCCGAACTCACGACGACGCCTCAATCGTACTTTGTGGCCACGTTGCACATTCACAATCTTATCTTACAAGACCTGTCCGAAGTGTTTGACCCCCCGGCGCCAGACGACGAGGACAACATACCCACGATGGAACAAATCCACGCGTCTTTGGCGCGCGTCGAGGCCGTGCTATTGGGCACGTCGAAGGCCGAGGACTACCCCAACACCATACGTGGGTGTTGTGACTACACAGACCATTTGACACGCGCCCTGTACTCGTCAAAACGCCACTGCGTCCTCCTTTAAGGTCCGTCGTCGTCGTCGTCGTCGTCGTCGTCGTCGTCGTCGTCAACTTTCTCAGAGATGGATGTGGCCGTCTCTGATTTGCGCGACGGTTCCACGGGCATGTTTGAAGGGTCGAAAGGCAACGAGGCGTTTCGAGCCGCACACTCGACATACGTCTCCCACGGCATGACGCCGCGCTGGTAGTGGATGTACAAATCGTCGTTGGACATGAACGGGGTCACGGGGAACGAAATCTGAACCTGGAGCCGTTTCTTCAAGGCGTACATGGCACCCACGCCCATACCGCGCTTGCGTTTCTTCGAAGTCATCGACTTTAACAGTTGCTGCTGTATGTCTGCGGCGTATATGATGTTGTACACGTGTTCACAAGCTTGTTGTATGTTTTTTTTCCACCAAAGTATTGTTTTCATGAAGGTTTGATGTGTCCCTTCGCTGTCCGACTTGTGCGGGGTGTCGGACATAATGAGGGACCTCGGGACGCCCAGGACGCCACACACGACATCCTGAAACATTTTGTACTGGTGCACGACATCTCCACGGCCCGTATGGTGTGGCGTATTGGTTATTTTTTGCCCAATGGGTAACGGGACGATGTTTCCAAGGGCCGTTCCGGCGCGCGTGGGCGTATTGATATCACCAGCAAAAAAGGCATTGTACAGTTGTTGCTGCTGTGCGAGTTGCTGTACATTGGTCCGGTTGCGGTGAAACTTGGTGGCGTCGTCGCTCGACTGCATGTCACCGTCGGCATAGTAGTCGTACTGAATTCCCTCGGCGTTGCTAGAGCGCGTCTCGGCGACTTCGGCAAGCAACATGGGGTTAGCCCGACTGGCCTCCATGCGTACCGACGTACCGCGCAGCATGTTAATGTATTCAATTTCGGGGATGAGAACGGCCACCGGTGACGTAAGTCGTCCCGCCAGCGTTGGCGCATGTCCAAACTTGTCAAACACGAGTGAATTCGGAATCGGTTCGTTTTGCCCGTCGAGGAGGACATAAGAACGCAGCCCTTGTTCTTCAACCAAAGAAATTTGGCACGCATTGGGTTCCATCACCACAGGAATGCGTAGGCCGTCGTCTAGTTCGACGATACGCACGGCCACAAGCCCTGTAATCAAGACGCTGTCGACCATTTGCTCACAGAAAGGCATCCAATAGTCATTCATGATTTCTTGCATGTGTGGGTCTGGACGAATGCGCCCACGGCGATGCGAGAAGAGGATGCCGTTCGACAACAAGTTATGCTTGATGATATTTTTGCACATCACGACGGCCGTACATGTGCGCGCCACGTTGGCGACTTTGGCGATTTCATGCCGCGATAATATTTTGCCCTGGTGTTCCATTTTGTCTCGGCACGTGGGTTTAAATAGTAGAAAACCAACTACCATCCACAATGGATATAGCATGCTGCCACATGCACGTCTCTCGCGCATCGCGCACAACCCGCGTCTTTGCCGTAAACGTTTGGCCCGACACGTACTTGAGCGAAAACGGATAGTAACGACGCACTTTCTTTTCAATTCCCGCGTACAATTCACTGCACAAGACACTCTTCTTCGCTGCGCCCGTGATGACCGCGCGAACATTCAGCGCCGACCGCACCTGCATCTTTGGGTCACAGAAGAACACATATTTTTCCAGCATCGGTTTTTCATCTAATAACACGTTGCGGTTCGTCAAGACGGTATAATCATTGTCATAACACACGCGTTCTAAGGTCGACGCCACATGGCGCACCGATACACGCCAGTAGACGTCATCAAGATGCTTAGCATCCACACTCGTTAGGTCATTCTCTATTGTTGGCTCCACGAAACGCACAGGAGTCGCGTCTCGTAACGTCCAGATAACGAGACACCCCAATATAATTATTCCAGTACTATAGATGCAGCACATTTGCCAGCGGGGACGCGGTTCATCGCGTCCAAAGGTAGGATGTCGGCGGCCACAATGTTGTTGTCTCATCCAGCTCACTGAACGAATCGACCGTATATATACACGGTTCGTCACCGCATAATCGTGGATGCACTCGGTACCTATCATTGTTCGAGAACCAAACCGCGACTTTAAGCGCGTCAAAAAATATGCTGAAGCATCCAAAAAGGCCCTCGACGTACAAATCCAAGATTTGGAACTATTGGCGGAGGCTGACGACCACCAACTCACACAAGCCACCAAGTTAAGACAAGACTTGGACCAAAAAGTGTCGTACGACGACATTCCACATGCCGTCGACATGGCCTTGGACCAAAAAGTATCGTACAACGACATTCGCATGACAATAGACGACCTGCAGCGCCTGAAAAACCTTCGGGACGACATTCAAGAAGACATTGACGCGTTGTCCGACGACGTCATTGACGCATTGCCCACCGAAACGCGTGACTTTCGCACGCTGTCTATTCGCCAAGTGAAACAGCACATTTACTGCAGTCGCGATGTCGACGATGACGATTTGGAACTGTACCATTGGGAACTCAAAACAAGGTCCCACCCGTTTCAAGCCTTTCGCAAAATAGACGGCTCCATCGTCAAGGGACTACGTAGCCTGAACCCGTACGCGACGTCCGGACAAGTGCGCCTCGTCTACACGGATGACGACGGCCAAGTGATTTCGAACGCCATTTCGCTAGACAACGTGCGCCGAAACCTGACGCGGGCCGCCAAAGCGGCGTCCTACAGATATCAAGACAACGACCCGACATTCCTGGAGGCCGTGGACAACGTTTGGGAGCGCATACTTGGTGAACTCGACGCCTCCGACGAACAAGTCCTCAACCGTACGGCGCCCAGCAGCGTTGGCTTTAGTCTTCGCATTCAACCGTCGCGCGACTATGGACGCCCTATGCGGTACGAGGTTGCAGTGCCTTTCAGCTTGCGTGTATTTCGCGACCGTGTCCACAAGTTGTACGCGCGTTTTGATACAACCGTGGACGATATTCGCGCACTGGACGTGTATGACGACATTATTCCGATAGTCGAGTATGTCGACCCGACGATTCGCCTCGACAAAACAGGTAAGAACGATGCGCTCCGGAAAATTCAACACGGCAAAAACATGCGACTCGTGCTGCCACCTTTCCAAGTCTTACGTTTACGCGGTGGCGCCCCCGCCCCCGGTGGCGGGAGCGCAGGTGCAATGAGTAGAGTTCGTACACAGCCGTTCGTCTCCCGTACACAGCGCGCCACACTTGGCGCCACACAGCGCGCCAAGAAGGCCCTGAGTCAGACGGCAAGTGCCGCTCCAGGCGTGTTAACACTGGCAAGCCTCCAAACAATGGCAAATGCTGGTGATATATTGCAGCTCACTCCCAACAATTCCAGAAAACGGGTACCCATCTATTTCGTCAGGTACTTTGATGGTGATGATGAATTTGTCGGGAAAAATGGTAAAACGAAAACTCCGGTGGACCTGAAATCTTACAAGACAAGTGGAAAACCATGGGCTAGTTTCCAGAATGACGACGATGTTGTAGGAGCCACATGGCGCAAGTCGGAATCACTTCTTGCGGCCGTCATCGCATCGGGACAACCGGTCTCGGCGAAACTCACAAAAAGCTTGCTGAATCTATTCGGACTAAACCCGACTGGAGAGTCCGATAATGGAGAGTCCGATAATGGAGAGTCCGATAATGAGAGCATCGCGAGCACTGACAGTGACTTCAGCACTGTCAGTGCTGTAGCCCTCAACAGTAAAATGCTCCCAAAACTACCTTCCAACCCAACGGTGGCAAAACTAGATGCATATAAACAAGATTTAATCGCCGCTGCAAAAGCTCACAATCTCGGGACCGAACAAGTCTCCGGTGTGTTGGTCTTACACGGCATTGACGAGAATGGGCTTCCTGCAGATAACCTAAGTCTAGAAAGCTTTGTCAATCAGTTTGTTGGCCAGCAAAAAAAAATGCTGCCGAAAACGGCGC
>TARA_B110000971_G_scaffold31993_1_pt1 | contig 10447 bp, 9 predicted proteins | sample TARA_B110000971 | Tara Oceans TARA_B110000971 (sample SAMEA4397842) | marine metagenome | biome: Polar Biome; feature: [SRF] surface water layer (ENVO:00010504); material: water (ENVO:00002006), including particulate matter (ENVO:01000060) such as... | depth 5 m | reverse complement strand
GTAAAATGAAGTCCAGCGGTAGGAGCAGCTACACTCCCTGCATTTTTGGCAAATACCGTCTGATACGTGACTGCATCAGATTCTTCTGTGGCTCTATTGAGGTACGGAGGAAGTGGCAGCTCTCCTATCTTATCCAGCAATTCTGTAAAAGACTGTCCACTCTTCCAGCTGAGCTCTACTATTCGCTCCTGTCTATCTATCAGCTGGGCACTTATCAGTGCTGGATTATCAGCTAAATGAATGTATTCTTCGTCTTTCCACTTCTTACTGTTACCTAGTATACACTTCCACCTACACTTGGCTGTAGCATTGAACGCTTCTTCATAGTTAGCTGGAAGCATCGGTTCTAATAGTAGTACCTCTATGGCGGCTCCACTCTCTCGCTTAAAATACAAGCGAGCAGGAATCACTTTAGCATTATTCATCACCAGCAGCGTGTCATCGTCTATATAATTACTGATAGCATTAAATACGCTGTGGTCGGTCTGACCCATGCTATGTATTAGGAGCTTACTCTCATCTCTTTTAGCCAATGGATACTTAGCTATCTGCTCATCTGCTAGTTCAAAAAAGAAGTCTGATTTTTTAATCATTTAATATATCGTCTGGTATCGTTTGCCCGGAAGAGTTGTAATACAGTTTTTCATTTCTAATTCTAATAGGGTCATGGCCAGCTTACTAGAAGCGAAACCAGAATTAACCATTAATTGATCTATACCCATTTCTTTACTCTCACGAATAAGGTCTACTAATTTCTGTTCATCTTCGCTGAGTTCTATAAACAGCTGTCGTTGGTTTTGTTTTTCTATTTTAATATCCCAGCTAAGCTGCTTTACTATATCAGCTACCGATTCTATGATACCTGCTTTATGGTTTTTTATGAGATAATTACATCCTGCAGAGTACTTCTCTCCTATGTTGCCTGGCACTGCTAGTACATCTCGGTTATACTGATTAGCTAACTCTGCTGTGATAAGTGAACCACCACTGGCTGCAGACTCTACCACTATCACTGCATCTACCATGCCAGCCACTATCCTATTACGCATCGGGAAGTGCTCTCTATCTGGATTAGTACCTGAAGTATATTCTGTGAGAATAGCACCGTTATTAGCCACCATGTCCTTGGCTATATTCGTATGTGTCGCCGGATATATTCTATCGAGACCATGTGCTACTACTCCATACGTATTGACTCCGTGCTTTACGCACTGCTTATGTGCCCATATATCTACCCCATAGGCTAGTCCGCTCACTACGGTCACATTATACGGTACGAGATCCTCTACTAGCTTATTGACAAACTGCTTACCATACTCCGTCATCTTGCGCGTACCTACTATCGCTATGGCTTTATCAGGAGAGAGATTTTCGTTTCCTTTGGTATACAGTAAGATGGGACAATCTGGTATGTTTTTAAGCCTGAATGGATATTCTGTATCTAAAAAAAATACAGGCTTTACTTTATTTTTTTGAATGAACTCTACTTCTTTTTCAGCTGCAGAGAAATCTGTAAAAGCTTTAATATTTCCAGCGAGGACATCTCCTACTCCCGGTGATTTCTTTAAAAATGTTTTTGATTTTTGAAACACCTGCTCTACTCCTCCACAGTAACCTATGAGACTCTTGGCCAATACACTGCCGATACCAGGTACCTGAGTAAGAGCTATTTTATAGACTAAATCTTTATCCACTGCTAATAAGGCGAAAATAAAGTAGTCTGTGAAAAATCAAAGCGTTATTTATTCTTTAATCCTGTACCGTGTAGCTATTTCTTACATTCGCTCCTATAAGTTCATCATAGCCATAAAATACATTTTTATGATAGATAAGAATAGTGTAGTCATTTTCAGTCTCTTGATGATTACCTTCTGTGAAGGTATAGTCTATATTGCCTTCTTTATCCTTCAGCACAAAGTGATAACTGTAATAGCTTTGCTTTAATAGCGCGGAGGTTGAATACATACCAAAATCTGGCCAGTATTTCATTTTAAATTTCTCTTGTAGTTGCCAATCAGTGAGCTCTCCGTACACATACACTTCGCCCATATCACGCAGATCATTGGACTTCATATTAAAATGAATCATAGCATAGTCTCCATCTTCAGATATATTAGCTCCATCATCATTTATTATCTCTCGCTTACCATTATAATCTAGCCAACGCACATAGTTAAGATGTGCCCTAGTTTCTTCAGGTGCAAGGACCGCATTCAGTATACTATCCGTATATTTTCTTATTACATTGTTACTAAAAAATCGCAGTGATCTAATGTCAAAAAATCGAAACTCATTGGTACCAGGAAATACATTTTTGTCTTCATAGTTATAGGATAACTGATTGTTATTTACAAAGAGTGGCTTCAAGTCATAGATGGCATTATTCCAGCTATTATTTTGTAAAATGGTGACGTTGACATCTAAAAACGGATTAGGGATATCAAAACCTTCATAGTTTACCATAAAATCTACTTCTTGATGTGAAAACCTGAACTCTGGAAGTGTAGCAGTCTTGATATCACTTTCTATCGTAGTCTGATTATCCACTACCATAAATCTGCGGGTCAGCACTAAGTCTGTCACATCAAAATTTCGGTATATCAGCAAGGCATAGTTACCACTCTTAGTAATCTCCATATCAGACGTGGGAAATTTTAGGTTATAATGCGTGTACTTTTGGTAGGTATTGGTACTGAACTTAAAGTCTGTAATCTCTCCCATAGTATTGCCAGAGATATACTCCATCGGCTGTAGATCACTCGGTTTCCAATTTCTGTCACAGTGTATTATGGAATAGTTAAAAAACTCATTCACAGGCTCTAATATGTCAAAAGATAACTTCAAACGATCGCCTCCATTAAGATTAAGCAATGGCAAAGGATCATAGATCGCTAAGTCCTTTTGGAGTATGACTGTGGCTACCTTAGCATCAAAACTAGTATTGTCATACACAGTCTGTGCTTTTATAGGAAAAGTCACGATCCATAAGAGCGTGAGTAGTGTGGTAATTCTCATTTAGTTATTTAATGTTAAAATATGATGCCAAGGTAAAGATACAATACCAAAAAGTGAAAAAAAGTGTTCTTTTAGTAAAAAACAGAACTGTGAACCTTGAAGACACAACATATGCATACTAATTATTTATGGGAAGACCCTTGTCTATACATCCAATAATCGAAGCACAGAATTACGCTTGCTATTTCTAAAGTGCTATTTAATCCCTTATAAACTAAGGTATAAGTCAGCACTTCACTAGTGTGAACGCTATTATTTATTCTTAGCTTTATCCCAAATAGCGTCCATTTCACCCAAAGTCATCTCACTCATCTCCTTATCCAGCCGCTTAGCTTCTGCTTCTATAGCTTCAAAACGGTACTTGAACTTACGATTGGTTTTTTCTAAAGCATCGTCTGGGTTAATCTTTAGCCAGCGTGCATAATTGATTAAGCTAAATATCAGATCTCCGAATTCTTCTTCTTTTTCAATTCCCTCAGCCTCCTTAAACTCTTGGAGCTCTTCGTCTACCTTTTCCCACACGTCATCTTTGCTCGGCCAGTCAAAACCTATCTGAGCAGCTTTATCCTGCATCCGCATGGCCTTTACCATACTTGGCATACTGGTAGGCACTCCACTGAGTACTCCTTTGTTTCCTCCTTCTTTTAGTTTAAGCTGTTCCCAGTTTTGCTTTACTTCCTCCTCATCCCTCACATCTACGTCCCCATATATGTGTGGGTGTCTACTAATCAGTTTTTCGCATACACTATTTAAGACATCTGTGACATCAAAGGCATTTTTTTCATCTCCTATCTTAGCGTAAAAAACGAGGTGCAAGAATAAGTCTCCCAGTTCCTTTTTAATTTCCTCATTTTCACCAGACAGTATAGCATCACTTAATTCATACGTCTCCTCTATGGTGAGGTGACGTAGAGATTCATTGGTCTGCTTCTGATCCCAAGGGCACTGCTCACGCAGCTCATCCATGATAGTGAGTAATCTACTAAAGGCTTCTAATCGTTTATCCATTTACAAAATGGTATTAGACTTCATCAAAGCTACAAATGCCTCTTTATAATTCTTTCCTATGGGTATTTTAACTTCATTGACCTCGCATGCAGATGTACTAAATGACGCTACATGATTTCTATTGACAATGAATGACCTATGCACTCTACTGAACATTTCTGGTGGAAGCTTACGCTCCATATTCTTCATAGTTTGCAAAGTCACTATTTTTTTATCAGCTAAAAATATTTTGACATAGTCAGCAAATGCTTCTACATAGTATATCTCAGAATACGACAACTTAATTAGTTTCTGATTTGCCTTTACAAAGAAGTGCTCATTCTCTAAATCAGACTCTGCCACATCCAAATTTTGCTTGATTTTGTAATACTCCAATGCCTTTTCTACTCCTTTTTCAAATCTATCATACGCGATAGGCTTTAACAAGTAATCAATGGCGTCCAGCTCAAAACCTTCTAATGCATAGTCTGGATATGCGGTGGTAAACATAAAGAGTGGCTTATGCTCTAGTGATTTCACAAAACTAAGTCCGGTGATTTCTGGCATCTCTATATCTAGAAACATCAGATCCACTTTATGCTTTTTTAGTACTTCACTTGCTTCTGCCGCGTTATTACATCTCGCTACTAAGGTAAGTTCAGGGTGCCTAGCTACATAAGCCTCTATAATATCTAATGCTAATGGTTCATCATCTACTGCTATACAATTCATATTCTTTTATATTAAGTTTATATTTAGTTCTACTTTAAATTCACTTTCTGTGCTACACATGACAAGCGTATGCTTCTTTGGATATAGCATATCCAATCTTTTCTTTACATTAATCAGGCCAATACCTCCTTGATAACCATTTTGCTGTGATATTTCATCTCCTTTTTTAGGCTTACTATTGGCTATAGCAAATTTAAGCTCACTGGTTTCACTATTTACCAGCACCTTTACATAGCCTTTATCCATATCCTTGCCTAGTCCGTGCTTAAAGCTATTTTCTACAAATGGTATAAGTAACATAGGAGCTATTTCCTTATCATCTGTATCGCCCTCTATCTCTATATCTAGCTCCATCCTAGTACCATGTCTCACCTTTTCTAGCTCTAGATAACTCTGCAGATACTTAAGCTCCTGAGTGAGATTCACCTTCTTTTCACTACCCTCATAGAGTATATACCTCAGTATATCACTAAGTTTAAGTATGAGTTCTGGTGCTAGGTCAGACTTTTGAAGAGCAAGTGCGTATACACTATTTAGACTATTGAATAGGAAATGCGGATTTATCTGAGACTTGAGGTACTTGAGCTCTGTTTCTACATTGATTTTCTCCAGTTCTTTAGCCAGTCGCTCCCTCTCATACCAGTACTTTACCAGCTTCAGACTCATAGTGACAGCCGTAGTATAAGTGATGGCCATAGCTGTAGATAGTAAGAATCGTGGAGAGAGTAACCCACTCTTAAACTCATTTGCTATCGTATTGAGCTTAGTAAATACCGCGGCCTCCAGTAATGATCCTAGAGATATGGATAATACTATAGCTATAAAGTACTTAAAGTAAGCACGCTTCTGAAGAAACAAAGGAAACAGAAAATAGATATTGAAGTAACTCACAAGTGCGTGGATGGCTACTATCACGAAGGAATTGATGTAAAAATCTGCCTTAGTAATCCCCGGACTCAACACATAAACCCAAAACAAATAATAGACTACCCAAAGTATAACATGATGCATATTATACTTAGTCAGCTCCTTATACAGCTTAGAAGTAATGAATGAATCTGTTGTCTTGGTCATACTCTGTTATACTCCAAATGTAAAAGATACCTGCAGTAAAAATTCTCTTTGCAGCCAAATAGCTAAGAAATATCTATGAATGTGGTATTACCTACGGAAGTACCTGAGTAGTGTGTAGCTCCAATCTAGCACGTTTACTCCTGCTTTGAAGTAGTTATCATTTCCTACTGAAGTGGAAATGGTGTCTGTAGTACGGTAATTCTGCTTGATATCAGAAGAGAGCAGGATAAAAGCAGTTATATTAAGCACTAAAAGTGCTAGTATGACTAGATTAGATTTTTTTATGGACTTTATTCGGTGTATCATACAACTACTAATTTGTAGCTATTTTGTATAATACGAATATAGTGCCAAAAAGTTATTGGAGGCAGTTCATCGGCAATAATGGCAGGTATGTCGGTGAAATATAAGACAATGATGACAATCCGAATATCCTTATAACGTAAATCAATGCGTCATCCTAGACACGATATCTAAGACTTTAGTACATTTGCAGCAGTAACAAAAAAATATGCAATTTCTAGTACTCTTAGGTTTGATTTTAACAGTAATGTCTATCGCATTCATAGGTATGGCAGTACGTGTATTCCTGGTGAAAGATGGTGAAGTACGTGGCGGATGTGCAGGCAAGAACCCTATGATGCAAGAGGAAGGTGCTGCTTGTACGATGTGCGGTGCTGCTCCTACTGAGGAGTGCAAGAGTGAACCTGTTTAGTAATTCAAATCATTACTCTATCGCTCTTAAAGACCTTAAAAAATACTAAAAACACTATAAATCAGAGTTTAAAAGAAAACCTCAAACCTACATAAGGCAGAGAAAAAGCTTACAATGCATACTCACAGTTTATTATGTCATAAGTAATACCGCACTCCTGTGCTTGAGTCTTAAGGCCGACGACTAGCACAATAACTAAAGAGCTGATTGTTTTAAAATTTTTAAAAATTGTCTTGTGATACCTCGTAGTCTATGAGGTTCCAAACGGTACCGTCGGCTAGCTCCACACGTATTTTCCCCACGTGTCGTGCCCAGTATATGCTTTTCTGGTAACGGGTGTATATTCCAGCTAGATTTTCGAAAATCCGTACATTTGCATAACTACTGTCCAAAATACTAATGCTTGACATTGTATCTTTTAACTTCATTCGTTCAAAATTGGTAAGCTCATATATGAAAGATGTATCCAACGTAGAAATAAAAAGCTGATCCGAATAAGCGTGCAGAGAGATTACAAATGATTCACTGGACTTATTTAGAGCAGGCATATTTTTTGCTCCTCCTGCTCCTTGAGTAATTTCTCCAGTTCTCGACGAGTTCTTTCTCATTACATACCGATCTCTCTTATAGCCTAGATTATCACTTTGACTAAGTTCTCTTTTAAGAGATGCGACGCTTATAGTATCTAATTCTCCACTACTTTCCTCCTCGTACACCTACCAAGAGCCTTCACCGTAAATGCAGTAGTCTATTGTAGTTTGGTCTATATGGTAGGTAGGACGAGAATCTTCCTTTGGTCCGCATCCCCAGAAACTAAATGCTACTAAGAGCACTAAGCAGCCAAGTATTCCACTTTTTTTTATTTTACTTATTATTTTAATCGGCATATTCTAAAGTGCTTGCTTAATATGGTGTGGGTAATAATAGGGTTGATTTCATTTTCTCAAAAATAGTTTTCAAGATAGTGAGACTACAAATTTTCTTTGTCATAATTTAGAAGCGGCACCTTGTTACTTTGATCATATTTATAGTTAGAGAAGCCACTTACCCCTTCTCCTCGTACACCTGTACTAGCTCAATACACGTATCTATAGCTGCTTCCATATCTTGCGCACTGCAGTACTCGTGCTTCCCATGGATGGCCATTTCTCCAGTGAATATATTAGGACAAGGAAGACCTATAAATGACAATCTAGAGCCGTCTGTACCTCCTCTTACGAGGGCTTGTTTAGGTTCTACTTCTGCTCGCTTCATAGCCTCTACTGCATTGGCTTCTATGTGTGGAAACTGATCCAGCATCTCACGCATATTGCGGTATTGCTCATTCACTGAAGTTTCAAAACGAGCTCCGGGGTACTTTGCTATTGTAGCTTCTGCCAAATCTATAAGCACCTGCTGGTGAATTGTTAAGTTGGCCGTAGTAAAATCTCGTATCAAGAAATCTACACTTGAAATTTCTAGCTGACCTTTCAGGTTATAGGGATGTACGAACCCTTCTGCCCCGCTAGTAGTCTCAGGAGAAAATCCTGTAGGAGGCAATGAGTCTAAGAAATGACCCATCACTTTTACCGCATTCACCATTTTACCTTTAGCATAGCCTGGATGAGCACTTATCCCGTGAAAGGTTACAGTCATAGAGTTAGCAGAGAAGGTGTCTCCTTCTAGCGAACCACGAACACCACCATCTAATGTATAACCTACGTCGGCATTCAGCTTTTTCATATCTAGCTTATCTACACCTCTCCCTACTTCTTCGTCTGGGGTGAATAAAATACGGATGTCTCCGTGCTTTACACTTGGGGTATTAATCAGTTCTTCTGCCAGCTGCATAATGATAGCCACACCTGCCTTATCATCTGCTCCGAGTAATGTAGTACCACTAGCAGTGATGATATCGTCTCCGATACGCTCTGCTAGGTATTTATGTTGTTTCGTAGTAATTACCTGAGTAGTATCATCTGGGAGGACGAGATCCTGACCTTGATAGTTTTCGTGAAGTATTGGTTTTACTCCTGTACCACTGCAGTCCGGTGCAGTATCTACGTGTGAACAGAAACAAATCGTTTCTATTTTCTTATCCGTATTACTCGGTATGGTACCAAAGACATAGCCCCACTCATCCAAATAGGCGTCTTCTACTCCTATAGCCTTTAATTCCTCTACGAGTATTTTACTAAGGTCTTTTTGCTTTTCTGTACTAGGGAAAGTTTCACTGTACGGATCACTTTGTGTATCCACCTTTACATATCTCATCAGCCTATCGGCTACTTTTCTGGCTTTTTCGGTCATCATTATATTGACCCGCAAGGTAAGAGAATAAGAAGAAAATCTAAAATGACTTTACTCTACAAACTCACCCTTCAGCTCTTCACCATAATCGTATATGAAGTATGCCGCTAAGCTAGAGTCTGCAGATATTAGTTTTTTTGATTCTTCTAAACCTAGCACCATACATGCTGTAGCATAAGCGTCTGCAACAGCACAATTCTTGTGCATGATGCTAACACTCTTAAGATCTGACAGTACAGGCTTGCCAGTACGTGGATCAAAAGTATGACCTATAACTTCATCATCTACCTTATAAAAGTTTTGATAATTTCCACTGGTGGCTAGTGCTATGGTTTCAAGTTCTAGCACTTTGAATAAGTCCGTAGGATTAGCTTCTAAAAGTGGGACATTTATTCCAACCTGCCATAGCTTCCCTTCGGCATTTTTTCCTTTAAGCCGCATCTCACCGCCTACTTCTACCATATAGTTATTCACTCCCTTTGTAGTAAGATAATCAGCTACTAAGTCTACTAGATAACCTTTTGCTATGGCATTAAAATTTAGCTGTACAAAAGAGTCTAGCTTATATGGAATCCCTTGCTCATCAAACTGCACCTTGTGCATACCCTTATGTAAAAGAGCGTAGTTCACCGCTTCATCCTTCATGTACTCCCCAGATTTCTTAGCACGTGTATACTCATCAAATAGTAACTTAGAACTTGGATCGAAAGCATTAGAAGTTTTATTGGCTATGCGTTTACTTAGACTAACCATCTCTACGAAATGCTGCATATCATTCATAAAATGCTTTGCTTCAGTTGGGTCTTGCCAGATGTCGCCATCATTCAAATTAAAAGCAGTTATGAATGAATTTTCCTGATAGGTAGATAAACCGTGATTCACTGCGAACACGATAGAATCTATCTTCTGTAACACACTATCCTGCTCTTCTCCTAAATAGGTAATATGGTAAGTGGTACCTAAGGCATTGCCAGATACTTTGTTTTTTTGTGTTTGATTTTCCTCATTACAAGAAAACAAAACTGCCACCATGAAAAAAAGGCAGATTACTCTGCCTTTTAGTTTATTTCTAATATTCATTTTCAGAATTTAACTGGTAAATACTATCCTCCAAAATCGTCAAACGCGACATTCTCAGGAGGTACTCCCCAGTCATCACACATCTTAAGGACCGCTTGATTCATAAGTGGTGGTCCACAGAAATAGAATTCTATATCTTCTGGAGCCTCATGACCTGTTAAGTACTCGTCTATTACCGCTTGATGTACAAAACCAGAGAAACCGTCTCCGTTAACGTCATTTATATCTGTCTTAGGCGTCCAATTGTCATCTGGAGTAGCATCTGAAAGCACCACAAAAAACTTAAAATTCGGAAACTCTTCAGCTATTTTTTTGAAATGGTCCATATAAAACAACTCTCTTTTAGATCGCCCACCATACCAGTATGTCACTTGACGTCCAGTTTTCAATGTATGAAATAAATGAAAGAGATGAGAACGTAATGGAGCCATACCAGCACCACCACCTATATACAACATTTCTGCTTCAGTCTCTTTGATAAAGAACTCACCATAAGGTCCAGAAATAGTGCACTTATCGCCTGCTTTACATCCAAAAACAAATGAAGAACAAATA
>TARA_B110000971_G_scaffold186533_1_pt1 | contig 10462 bp, 10 predicted proteins | sample TARA_B110000971 | Tara Oceans TARA_B110000971 (sample SAMEA4397842) | marine metagenome | biome: Polar Biome; feature: [SRF] surface water layer (ENVO:00010504); material: water (ENVO:00002006), including particulate matter (ENVO:01000060) such as... | depth 5 m | reverse complement strand
AAGAACAGATCATCAATTATTTTGGGGATGGAAGTGCCAAGGGTATTGATATAACCTACATAGAAGAAAAAGAGCCACTAGGTACCATTGGTGCATTATCTAAGATCAATTCAATAGACAATAAAACTCTTTTGATCATGAACTCTGACTTGCTCACCGATTTAAATTTTGAATCTTTTTACAAAGACTTTACACGGTTAAATAGCAAGATGTTGGTACTTTCAATTCCCTATAATGTAAATATTCCTTACGCTGTTTTAGAGTCGGAAGATAATAATGTCAAAAGCTTTATTGAGAAGCCAACCTACACCTATTATTCGAATGGTGGTATTTATTTGCTCTCTTTTTCTATTAAAAACAAAATACCAAAAGAGACCTTTTACAATGCAACAGACTTGATGGAAGGATTAATAAAAGAAAATGCATTGTCTCACTACACGCACAAAGGATATTGGTTGGATATTGGTAATCCTAAAGATTTTGAACAAAGTCAGTACGACATAAAAAATTTAAATTTATGATGTTTACAAACAGCATTTTAGGTTTAAATAGGGAGAGGAAATGTATGGCTAAAGGTGACAAACTTGGATATTCACATGCTAAAGAAAATATAAAATGTTGAAAGTATTAGCAATAATCCCTGCAAGAAAAGGTAGTAAAGGAATTGTTGGGAAGAATTCAAAATTGATAGGAGGCAAACCTTTAGTTGCATGGACAATTGAAGCTGCAATTAACTCAAAATTCATTGATAAAACCCATGTAAGCACAGATTGTTTGACTGTCAAAAGTATAGCAGAAAGCTACGGTTTAAAAGTTCCTAGGCTAAGACCAGACAATTTATCTGAAGATGATACAACATCAAGTTCTGTTATCCTATTTGAATTATTAGACAAAAATGAATTTGATGTCATTTGCATGCTTCAACCGACCTCTCCTTTAAGAACCTCAAAAGATATTGATTCTGCGTTAGAGTTATTTAGTGAGTTTAACGCGGATTCATTAGTAAGTGTAGTAGAGGACAGGCACAGTCCTTATTGGAGTTTTCAGATTAAAGATAAATATTTAAAATCACCCTTCTCTTTAAATTATATCAATAAAAGAAGACAAGATTTGCCAAAAACATTTTCTTTAAATGGCGCTATATATATATCAAAAATTAGCTTTTATAAAAAACAAAAATCTTTTTTAACTAATGAAACAATTCCATACATAATGCCGACTAATAGATCAATTGATATTGATGATATTGATGATTTTAAAAATGCTGAAGTAGCTTTAAATAATATAACTTAATAAATTTTGAATAACATCAAGCAAATAATTTCTCTTTTAAAAAGATTGAATTTTATAATAATAAATTCAGGTATTACTAATTTTAAATTAGTCACGTACTTATTGACTTTAAAGTCATTTTTCGAAATGATTGGTATTGGATTGATTTATTCACTTATTGATTTAATTATTAACAAAGAATTAATTGAAGTAAACTTGTTGTATAAATTCTTAATATCTTTTGAATATCAGATTTCAGCATCTAATTTTATTTTCATTTATGGATTATTTTCAATTTTATTTTTTGTGATCTCAGCTATTATAAGTATTTCAGCTAAAATTCATTCAGATAATTTAATATGGGAAGTACATTCTAAAATAATATCAATAAGTTTTGAAAAGCACATACACGACTCTTTAAGTACTTATAAAAATTCAAATTCTAGTCATACTACAAATGATATAATTAATGAAGTAAGAATCTTCTGCAACGGATTTTTAGTAAACTTCATGGACGTTATCCCAAGAATATTTCTTTTAATTTTTTTAACTCTTTTCCTATTTTTTGTCAACCCATTAATTACTTTAATTTCATTGGCTTTTTTGGGGCTTTTTTATGGGGTTTTATTGAGTTTTCTAAAAAAGCGAATTAATAAGATGTCTCAGGACAGATATCTATACCAGAATAATCTATTTGATTATGTTAATAGCTCAATAAGAGCAATAAAAGACATTAGGATTAATTCCTTTGAAAATTACTTTATAAAAAAAATAGAAAATCCAGCAAATAAATATGCGATGTTAAGCAAAGGAATAAGTATTTATGCTTCTATACCAAAGTTTTTTATAGAATCAATTGTATTGATATCAATAACAACTTTTCTGACCTTTAACCTTAACGAAGATGATATTACATTTCAAATACCCATGATATCAGTTTTAGCCTTGTCTTTGATTAAATTGCTACCCGTAATTCAGGGTATGTTTACAAATTTCACTAGGCTTCGGTTTAATTTCAAATCTTTGAAAGTAGTGGAAGACAACATATTATTTAACATGCAAAGAGAAGCTGATAGGGTTGTAGAAAAGGAAATATTTTATTCGTTAGAGTTTAAAAATATAAATTTTTCATATTCATCTAAGATCATATTAAAAAATATAAATTTTAAATTTAATCGAGGTGATTTTTGGCTGTTACTTGGAGATAGTGGATCAGGGAAAACTACCTTTACCGAGTTAATGTTGGGATTTTTATCACCAAACTCTGGAAAAATTTTCTTCAATAATGAGCTTTGGGAAATGAATGTATTGTTGTCTAAAAAAACAACTTTAGGTTATGTATCTCAAGACATTATTTTGTTTGAAGGTGATTTAGTTGAAAATATAACCTTAAGGTCAAATTATCAACTTAAAATAGATGACAAAAAAATAGCTGATCTCATTAATCTATGCTCACTAGAGGATGTTATTCAGTCTATTGGAGGTATTAATGGTTTCATTTCCGAGGGAGGAAAGAATTTAAGTGCAGGTCAAAAACAAAGGATTATTTTAGCTAGAGCCTTGTTTAAAGAGCCAGAACTCTTAATATTGGACGAAGCGACTAGCGCCCTTAATTCTAAATTAGAAAGGAAAATTTTGCAAAAACTGCAACAGTCAAATATGTCTATTTTGATGATAACTCACAATGAAAGCTTGAAAGAGTTTTCGAATAAAACACTAACTTTAAATTAATATTATAATGTCTTTAAAAGAGATATTTTCTTTCAAATAACCTTAAGGGCTATTGTACCAACCTTTTATATTCTAATACTTGTAAACCGCTATGATCTTCAGACTAAAACTTTTTCTATACATGTTTGTAGGCTCTATGGTGTCTTTATTTAATATTTGGTTAATTAAGAGAGAACTAAAATTGAAACAGGAATTATTCAATTTAAAATTTAAGAATAATGATCAAATGGTAATCCTTGGAACGGGAGATTCAATTAATGATATTTCAACAAAAGAATGGGAAAAAATAGAAAAAGCGACAACTGTTGGTGTTAACTATTTTTTGTTTAATGATTTTGTTCCAGACATTATACAATTAGAAGTTAAGGAGGTTAGAGTTAAATTTTTTTTTGAAAACCTCCTAAAAATATTAATTGCGAGAGAGTCTGATTACAAAGACAAATATATCTTAATAAAATCCAATTTTGGTTTGTCATATAAAGACTTAAGGATTACTATAGATTTTTTAAAAATGATTCCAACCGATTTGAAAAAAAACTTGAGATTTTGTGTAGATTTTCCAATTCAAGCCGTAACAAATAAAGAATTAAAAATTGCATTAAGATTGATGAATTATATCAATATTTTTGATTTTAAGAGCCTAAAATTTACACCACATTTAAGAGCTTCAATCGGTTTAACCACAGTATGGGCCATAAAACATAACTTCAAAGAGGTTGTTTTTGGGGGAGTTGACTTAATTCACAACAAAACGTTTTATGATCAGGAAACTTTACATGTTAAATATGGAATCATGTTTGATTCACCAAAAACAGAAGAAAAGCATAAAACAAATAACTCAGACTACTCTGAAATCACTATTGTAGAAGCTTTAAATTCATTAAAAAAAGAAATCGGAGATAGCGTATCTTTTTCTGTTCTATCAAATAAAAGTGCATTAAGAAAAATTATGTCCCACAAGCAATTTTAAAATCTATAGGTGGGTGGTATTCATGGTTATATTTCTTAAATTGTAATTAATTTAAGTGTTGCACCAAACTATTAATATTAGAGCATTTTTTGAAGCCCCGTGGATTTAGAATTATAAGAGGCATGATTACTACGCTTAATTCAAAATTAGAAAAATCAGATTTCAGAACGACTAACTGATGTAAATTTTATTTTCATGATTGCACATAATTTAAAATTATTTTAGGTGAAAAAAAATATACTAATTGTAAGTTCACAGGAGTATTCATCCATTTTAGCAAAAAAAATGCAAGACGAAGGCGAATGGAATATACGTTTTTGCTTGACAGGGCCCAGTAACGAGGCATATGTTAAAGAGAATTTCAAAGGAATATACACTCAAAATTATATTGATTCAATTAAAGGGGTTCCTTTGATTGATTTCCCTTTAGAGTTCAATTTAGAATTATTGGATTCCGTTAATTTAGACTTTATCACTGCAATTTCATTGTTGGATCGTAATGATTCTAACACCAATTCTTTTTCATATAAAGATAGACTTGCTTTTTGCAATGAAAGGATCAGCTTTTGGGGTAGTATTTTAAAAAAACTAGAAATTGACTCGGTTTTATTCGAAGAAGAACCTCATCAGTGTAGTAGTTATATATTATATAAAGTTGCTCAACATCTTGATATCTCAACCCCAATGGTTATAAGAACTATTGGCAATTTAGGAGTCATCCCAACTTTAAGTTTTGAACATAAAAGTGAGAAACTAATGAGTTTGTATAGTAGTGCTATTAAAACATTTCATGAAACTAAAAACTTTGATCTAGCACCTGCATTGTCCAATTATTTGAATAAACTTTCGGGAAATTATGATCTTGTTTTACAGGAACATCTTTGGAATCAATTAGAGACTTACGAAGAGGTTTATTCTAAAGAAAATACCTCAGTTAAGTTTTTGACGAAATTCACAAAAAAAGTTATAAATAAACTCATTAACATCAAAAAAATACAAATTGAGTCAGATCAAAAAGAAGCAAAAAAATCTTTTTCAAATTCCAAATTAAGTTACTTCAAATATCATTTTTTTAAATTAAAAACCACTTTTAAAAAGAAATCTCTTTATAAAAAATATAAAGAACTAGCATGTTTCCCTGATAATGGGCAATCAGATTACGTTCTGTGCGCACTTCAATATCAGCCAGAAAAGTCTACTTGCCCATTAGGTGGTAAATTTAACGATCAACGATTAATGATACAGTCTTTGAGACAAAATTTATCAGATGACGTTATAATTTATGTTAAAGAACATCCAAGTCAATTTATTTATGATCATGCTCGTTACGGAGAGTATTTTAGAGATGAGGCTTACTATGAATCCATAACATCTATTCCAAATGTTAAGCTTTTAGATATGAGGACTGATATTTTTGATATGATAGATGATTCTCTTTTCGTAGCATCTGTTACGGGCACTATATGCTGGGAAGCTGTCAATAGACAAAAGGAAGCATTATGTTTTGGTTATTCTTGGATGTTAGGGTGTGAAGGTATTTTTGAAATAAAAGAAGAAATAGATATTAAACGCGCAATTCATCGTATTGTTAATAAAAGAAAATCAATTGAATTAGTCTATGTTTATTTATTCGCAAAAACAATTTATGATCTTGGCTTTTCAGTCGCAGTTGGTGGTATAAGGAACTTGAAACATAAAAATATTTCGCCAAATGAAAATGCATTACTATTACAGAAAGCAATGCATTGGTTGATGGATTAAACTTTAAAATAAATATGTTATTTAATTCAATAGACTACATAGTCTTTTTACCTGCAGTATTTATTTTGTATTGGACGATATTCAATAGATCAGTCAAGACACAGAATATTTTTTTACTAGTTTCCTCTTATTTCTTTTACAGTTGGTGGGATTATAGGTTTTTATCCTTAATTATATTTTCTACAGTTATAGATTATTTTCTAGGCTTAAAAATTTCAAAAGAAAAGTTTCATCGTAACCGTAAATTACTTCTGATATGTTCTATTTGTATTAACCTTGGTGTTTTAGGTATTTTTAAATACTATAATTTTTTTATTGAATCTTGGATTGATCTGTTTAGAACTTTAGGATTTAAAATGGATTATGTTCTCACATTAAATATAATTCTGCCAGTTGGCATTTCATTTTACACTTTTCAGACAATGTCTTATACTCTAGATATTTTTAATAAAAAATTAGAGCCAACAAAAGATTTTATTTCTTTTGCTTCATTCGTGTCTTTTTTTCCTTAACTAGTAGCTGGACCAATTGAAAAGGCATCAAATTTACTGCCACAAATATCTAAAAGAAGAGAGTTCTCCTATCCACAATCTGTTCAAGGTTTACGACTTATTTTATGGGGTATGTTTAAGAAGGTTGTAGTTGCAGATTCTCTTGCAACTTCAGTCAACACTGTATTTTCAAACTATAATGATTACGGCACTATGTCATTGTTGTTAGCTTCAATATATTTCTCATTTCAAATATATTGTGATTTCAGTGGTTATTCCGATATTGCTATTGGTACTTCTAAACTCCTAGGATTTGAATTAATTTCTAATTTTAAGTTTCCATATTTTTCTAGGACTATACCAGAATTCTGGAGGCGATGGCATATTTCTCTATCATTATGGTTCCGAGACTATTTATACATTCCCCTTGGTGGATCTAGATTGAGTAATCTAAATTCACTTCGAAATATTTTTATAATTTTTATTATAAGTGGTTTTTGGCATGGGGCTAATTGGACCTTCATTTTTTGGGGTTTAATACATGCGCTGTTATATTTACCGAGTTTTATTTTTAAAACTAATCGTAATAACTTACATAATGATCTTGCCGAAAATAGACACCTACCATCTTTCAAAGAATTAACTCAAGTTATTACAACATTTTCATTAACTACATTTGCGTGGATTTTTTTTAGAAGTAATTCGATACAAGATGCTTTTAGTTTTATTGCTCAAATACTAAGCTTTGAAGACAAATTTATTTATGCTAAATCATTAATGATCTATCCTGTTTTTTTAATTTGTTTTGAATTCTTTTTTCGTTACGATGAGCGTGCGATTTTAGAAATAAAAAATAATTTTGTTAGGTATAGTTTTTACGTTATATTGTCGACTCTTGTAATTGTTTTCTTCAACAGAACTCAAAACGAATTTTTATATTTTAATTTTTAATGAAGATTTTTCTGCTAAATTTAATAAGATTTGGATTTATAATGGCACTAGTTTTGTCGTGTATAATTAATTTTTATGATTATAATATTTATCGAAAAAAAGATGAATATGTTAAATATAAATCATACAATTATGAAAAAAATATTGTTTTGGGATCTTCTCACTCAATGACAATTATACCCAATAGATATTTTAATTTTGGTAGTGGCTCTCAAACCTTAGATACTTCAGAAATGATTCTTTTAGACGTTCTCTCAAAGACAGTGGTAGAAAATGTAATTCTTGTTATATCCCCTTTTTCTTTTCACGTTGACCAAAATAATTATAGTAAGTTACTTCAGAATTACCCACAAACTAAAGAAAATATTATTGCTAGATTTTTTAAAGATAATTCGAAACTAAATATAATTGAGGCTCGAATAAAATCTAAAATAACTAAAAATTCAGATAGATCTCCTTTAGAAAAATCGGCGGAGGCATTTTTTAGTAGAGCAAAAAGATCTGAACATCACATTATAAATAACTCAAAATTTTTGGGTCAAAAATATTTCGAGAATATAATGAAAATCTGTAGAGTCAATAAGATAAATCTAAGAGTAATTCTCCCACCATATTCAAAAGAATACTTAGATTTCATCAATCAAAGAGACATTTGGTCTAAGGATATTGAACAATTGAAAAAAATGGATACCGCTAATCAGATTGATTTAATTGATTTACAATATTTCTTTTTTGAAGAGAATAATCCATATCAATTCTTTTTAAATCCAGATCATTTAAATGATCTGGGAAGTCAAAAGCTCAGTACTTTTTTATCAATTAATTAATATATTTTTGAAATAATTTTTTTAGTCATTTGAAAAATATGTTCAAGGTGTTTATCTTCAAGTCCTGGCCATATCCCAAGCCAAAAAGAATTGGTCATGACCAAGTCTGTGTTTTCAAGTGTTCCTATTACTTTTGCTTTAATGTTCTTATAAGCAGGTTGTTTTTGGACGTTACCTGCAAAAAATAGTCGTGTTCCAATTTTGTTATCTTCGAGGGCAGAAAGCAACTTACTTCGATCTATTTTTATTTCAGGCCTAATGGTCAACATGAATCCAAACCAACTGGGGTTAGAATTAGGTGTTGCTTCGGGAAGGATGAAATACTCTTCGAGTTCTCTAAAAAGGGAATACAATTTAGAATGATTTTCTCTCCGCCTTTTTACAAACCACTCAGCTTTGTTGAGTTGGCTTAGACCAATTGCAGCTTGCATGTCGGTTACTTTTAGATTAAAGCCTATATGTGTGTAAATGTACTTATGGTCAAATCCATAGGGTAAGTCTCCCATTTGCCATTCAAAACGCTTTCCACAGGTGTTATCGCAGCCGGTTTCACAGTAACAGTCTCTTCCCCAGTCTCTAAAACTCAAAACAAGCGAATTAAGTCTTCGGTTGTTTACTAAAACAGCTCCTCCCTCGCCCATTGTTATGTGGTGAGCAGGATAAAAAGACAACGTAGCTAGATCACCAAAAGTTCCAGTCTTCTTCCCCTGGTATTCAGCGCCAAGAGCATCACAGTTATCTTCAATTAACCATAAGTTGTGCTGTTTAGCTATTTGTGTAATGACTTCAAGGTTGAATGGATTTCCAAGAGCATGAGCGATCATTATTCCTTTTGTTTTTGGACCAATAGCAACTTCAATTTTAGTTATATCAATATTATAAGTAGGTAAACTAATGTCGACAAATACTGGAATACACCCAAACTGGATTAAGGGATTTATTGTTGTCGGAAAACCAGCAGCTACAGTGATTATCTCATCTCCAGGTAAAAGCGCTTTACTCCTGAGAGAAGGTGAAGTTAACGAATAAAATGCAGCTAAATTTGCTGAAGACCCAGAATTAACAAGAATAGCGTTTTTAGAACCAATATAGTTGTTAAGATTCTTTTCAAATTCAGAAGTATACCTACCTGAAGTTAGCCAAGCATCCATTGTGGCGTCTATTCCATGGAGAATATCGTCTCTATCTAAAACCTTTCCAGAAACAGGAATATAATCTTCTCCTGGAATGATAGTTTTCGTTATATTTTGGTCAATCTTACTAATTAGAGCTTTTTGGATTTCACTCTCTGAAATATTTTTATATTGGTTCATTCCTTAATTTTATGTAGTTTTTGCACTGTTTTTTGGAAAATTCTTTGACATTATGAGGCTTTTCAATAAACTCTTTATACCAGTCCATTGTCCATTGAATTCCTTGGTTCAACTCAAGCAACGGAAAAAAACCAAGGCTTAACTCTATTTTAGTAGTGTCCAGCATAAGAAAAGTTGACTCTTTCTTTTGAAGTTCTTCATTTTCTTGAACAACAAGCTCTCCCTTTCTCAAGTAGTGAATGCATTTTTCTATTAAATCCCTAACAGGGATACAATCTTTTGTTTTTGGGCCAAGGTTAAAGTCTTTGTAGGTAGAAAATAAATTTGGATCAGCAAAAGAATAATATCCTAATACTAAATAACCATAAATAGGATCCAATACGAACTGCCATGGTCTAATTGCCCTTGGTGATCTGACAACCAACGAAGTTTTCTTTTGTATCGATTTAACAAAATCAGGAATAATTCTATTCTTAGACCAATCGCCTCCACCAATTATATTACCGGCTCGAGCTACAGTAATTAATTGGTTAAATCTAGACGAAGGACTAGAAAAAAAAGAACTTCTATAAGAATCTACGGCTAATTCAGAACATGCCTTGCTGTTGCTATAGGGGTCTTTTCCACCTAATTGATCATTCTCTCGATAGGAATATTCCCATTCATTATTACGATAAACCTTATCAGTTGTTATTATTATTGTGTGACAATCTTTTTGCAAAGACTTAATTGCCTCAAGAAGATTTATCGTTCCCATAACATTTACTTCGAAAGTATCTCTGCTTTTTTCATATCCCATTAATACTTGTGCTTGAGCGGCTAAATGGAATATAAAATCAGGTTGAAAATCAATAATTTCATTAAGCAATTGATCATTATTTCGAAGATCATTAATTACAGATGTACACAGGGAGTCTCCATCAATGAGATTATACAAATCATTTTCAGTTTCGGGTTCCAAAGCATAACCTTTTACAATAGCACCGAATTCCTTTAACATTAACAACATCCACGACCCTTTGAATCCTGTATGTCCTGTGATAAATACTTTTTTATCTTTGTAACAGTTTTCAACAAGGTTTATTTCCATATTTTCCAAGGGGCTTTATTTTTTTTCCAGAGTTCTTCGAGTACAATCTTATCTCT
>TARA_B110000971_G_scaffold216484_1_pt1 | contig 10468 bp, 9 predicted proteins | sample TARA_B110000971 | Tara Oceans TARA_B110000971 (sample SAMEA4397842) | marine metagenome | biome: Polar Biome; feature: [SRF] surface water layer (ENVO:00010504); material: water (ENVO:00002006), including particulate matter (ENVO:01000060) such as... | depth 5 m | reverse complement strand
TATGGGCAATCAGGGAGGCGAAATGTGTTGGGTGGGAAATACGTACCCCCGCCGCAGTGTCCGGGTCGCGACCCAACCCCGTTTGCGTTTGCGCCCAAATTCAAAAGTTTCAAAGCTACCGCAACTGCGGGGGACCCGGCGCCCTCCGCGGCGGCGCACACGGCGTGCCACAGGTGCGGGCCGTTAGGTTTTGATTCTGTTTCTGGTGATCCGTTTTCTTTTTCACTTTGTCGCGTCGCGTGACTCGTGGAAGCGTCGTCGTCGACGTCACCGCAAACCACGCGTCGTCGTCGGTACTCGCCAAGCGATGGTACGTGCGTGAACAAAGTCACGGCGTCGACGTCGACGAGGGAAAGGTGGGGTTGTTTTTTGGTGGCGGTCAGAAGAAGCGCCGCCGCGCTTGCGGTCGGGTTGCCGTCAATCGCGTCGGCGTCGTATTCCGCGTTGTTACTCACGGAAAACACCGTCTCGGTTTCCATCGCGGCGATGAGCAACGCCAACGGCGCCAGGTCAGCGCCGCTCGTTCGCGTTTTTCCCGGCCGGCACCCCGTTGTGTTGCAACTCGCGCCCAATCCTAACAACCGCGCGGCGATGTCCACGCACGCGTTTCGCGTGTCAAGGGAAGCGTTCGGGTGGATCGCGCCCGCCGCGGCTTGAAACAACGCAGACGCGGTGGTCGTGCCGCGCGCGCCGCGAAAAGGCGTCACGTCCCGAAACGGTTTCGCGAGGGACGCGTTCCTGCCGCCGGTGTACGGCCTTAGGGTTATCGGCGCAGACCACTCAAAACACGCGCCGCCTGCTAGTAACGCGGCGCAAAGGTTTTTAAGGTGGCTAACTCTCGGGGGATTGTTTGGGGAGACAAAGTCGGTCTCCGCGTCGGGCGAACCGGCCGTGTTGTCGGTACCGTCCGCGTCGTCGTCGTAACCGCTCCCTTTCAAAACCTCGTTGGGGTGTTCGGAACCCGGAGAAGGTTCTTCTTTTTCCAACCCCACCACGTCCCTACTGTCCCACGATTTCTCGGAACCCAACCGCCCGACGCTTCGCGGGGATTCGTCGTCGCCGAACACGTTTTTGTCCTCCAGCGAGTCGTCGCCGGACACGGAGTCCGAATCTTGCGACGTCGCCGATGCTCGCGACCGAGTGCTGTGCGAATCCTTGGTCTGGTTACCACCGTTGGCACGCCCAAAAACGTTACGCAAAGAATCAACGAACCCATATTCGGTTACGTGAACCGAATCGCCGGGATCCACGAAGCCTTCCAAGGACGCGAGCGCCAACGCCAGGGGAGTAAGCTTTTTTCCAAAGGAGGGGCGGTCTCCAATTGAGTTGACATTCGCACCTCGTGACAACAGCTGCTTCACTAAAGACACGCCAACATCCCCTAAGCCTTCCGAAACACCGCAGCAAAGCAAAAACAAAGCCCCCCCTTCCGTGCCGTCGAGCGCGACGCGCGGTTCGTTCAAGTTGTCCTGCTCTTTTGGAGAAACAGGCGATGCAGAATCCATCAAAAACAAGGCAGCACGCGCATCCCGCGCGTGCGTTTCAAGCCGTGACAGCGTGTCGTTCGGGTCGTCGTCGTCCCCATCGCCCCGTACTCCGGATCCAGCGCCGATGAGCCGTTTTTTGTGTTCAAAAGCAAGCACCCGTTGCTGCTGCAGCTCCACCTCCGCTTCAAGCGGCGCGCGTTTCGCGTTCCACGCCACGACCTCGAGCTCGTACAAATCAAGCGACTCGAGGTACGCCTCATGCGCCTTAATGGCCTCGTTCACGATCCTGAGCTTGTCCTTCGCGGCGCGGCATCGCATTTGCGCGAGATGGGTGCCATTCACACTGTGGACGGAAACGCGGGACGACGCCATCGACGAAGGCATGGCTCGAATCTCGTTCGTCAACGCACTTTTCTCGGACGTTTCACAAAAAAGACGCGCGCGGCCTTTGTCGTGGCTTCGGGTGTCCCCAGACCCCTTTCCTCTAAGCCCCGCACCAGCGGTGTCACGGGTACGAACCTCGGGTTCACCTCTCGTGCGCGCCGGACGTCCGGTGCGACCCACTGTGCCAGGTACCCTTGCCACGCAGGCCGGAGAGGTGGGAAGGAGTTGATGGAAAGCAACAAGGCGTACTACGCAAAAGCGCTTGGCCAAAAGGCGTGTCTGCACGTTTGATCGTGCAAATCCCTTTCAAGCCGTTTTTCCAAGCCGTTGCTTTTTTATCGTCAAAACGAGTCGGTCAACCGCACCGGTCAAACGCGAGCCAATCGTTGCGGTCTGTGCCACGTTCCAGGCGTTTCTCCACGGCACCCTCGCCGCGGAATCGCCGCCGTTTTGGGGAGATTGCGGCTGACGAGGCTTTTCAGAAATGGGAAACGCAGGGAGTCTGTTTGCGCATACCGTACCGGTACGAGTTTTGTCATTTGTGGCAATTTTGCCAAAACGTAAAATTGCAGACTTCGCACGAGTTTTCCGTTTTTCAATGCCGACGCAGCGTCCTGGCCACCGCAGTACACTCGCACGCACCTCCAAAGGTCGTGTGATTCGCGTTCGAGGCTTCTCCGAAGGTACGTGTGGTGTGGCATCCACTCAGATTCGTTTTTTTTCTTTCGAAGACGTCACGAACCGCGTGTTCCCGTCAGGATTCGCGCGCGGAGAATCATCCATCCCTGCTGCTGCGTGTTCCAATTTCCACGTGGAGGCCCTAGTCGATGCCAACGGAGCTTCCCTGGTGCCTGGTGTCCCCGAAACGCGCTGGTTTTGTGAGGTTTCGGAGTCACGATATCCACGGCAACCCATCAAGCGCACCTCTGGGGTGTTTACGCACTCGAAACGGAGACACGAGCCCTTTCCCGGGTCCAATCCGCGCACTCGGGACGCACACTACGAACAATTCCGCGACGCGGATTATTGATGATGTGTGCGTTCGGGACGGGAAGGAGACCGGGTGAAGGGGACGGTCCCTGTGGTTCAGCGCGTCCATCGGGTTGCACACAGTGACGCGACCGTCCCCGGTGTCCCCACGCGGTCTTTCGTCGATTCCGAACCGCACGCAGCGCGCACGACACGTCCGAAATCTGACACATCCAAAGTTTTGGCCACCTGGTGAATTTAATCGACCGCCGCAAATCCGTGGTGCACGTCCTGACCCCCGCCTCCTCCCACCCCTCTCCCCGTCCTCAACAACAGCCTTTCCGCGCTACACGCAGTCGCCCCGGGCGACGTGCTTTTCTGGTCTGAGCACCAGCTTTTATCTGAGTGACAGAGGCGGCCGCCTGTCACTCCTTCGGCGTTTATTCGTCCGCTGACTCGTTCTGAGCAGCAAACCAAACACCCCGCAAAAAGACTCTCCACCTCCGACTTCTCAAAAGATGTCACTCTCCCAGACCTCCGCTGTAGGCCTGGCGCCCGGCGCCTACGCGCTCACCACACGGCGACGCACACACACCAAACGCCGCACCTTAAAAACGCGCACCACCGCGCGCCGTGCCGAGGAGCGCCGCGCCGAATCCGCCGGAGCGGGCGCCGCCGACAAGCCCCGCATCGCGGTTGGCGTTCGGCACAGCATGCGCGTGACGCGTCTGCGCGACCTTGTGGAGATTTCTCCTGACCTGTGGGCCCCGAGTGACCCGGATTCCGACGACCACGACGAACACGACGTGGACGAACGCACCGCGGAGGAACTCAGGGCGGACGGCGCCGCGCAGGTTAAGATTTTCAAGGAACTGTTAGTCGCGTCGCAGCACTTCCGTTTGTTCGGGCACAAGAACCTGCGGGACGGATGCGCGGTTCAGTTCCTGATGGGCTCGCCTAGAATGGAAGGCCTTGATGACGTCGCGAGGGTCACACGGAACGTGTGCGACGTTCTCGTTGCGGACGAAACCGTGGACGTAAGGCTGGTTCCTGAAAGCGGAATGATGATGGCGGAGATTGTGTTTCCGCTTCCCAAAGTCGACGCGCAAATCGCCGCGCGCGCCGCGAACGGCATGACCCGCCGGCTTTTGGAGCACGAACGCGTCACGCAGTTGGTGCGTTTGCTGGAGCACTGCATCGTGCACGAATCCGTGGTGTGTTTAATGGAGAAAGGCTCGGACGACCGCTCCACGTTTCACGGCGAGTTACGGTTGAACAAGTACTTCACCGGTATGTACGTGCGGCCTCCCGATTTGTTACACCGCGGGACGTGTACCTCTAGCTCACCCACGGACGGCGCGCTTGAGGCTTCCAAGCAGATGGTGCACCGTTTGTGGGACGGAGACGTCCACGCGGACGTGGAGCTCATGGATGAAGTGCGAACGCGCGTGGAGTCGCTGTTCTGCGCGGGTACGTATTTCCCATTTCCACATTCCGCCGACTGATTGCCCATACCAGACTGACATTTCTTTTTTTACAATCAGGCAAAGGGCGCATGGTGATTCACCCGTCCGGCACGGACGCGGAAACGATGCCTTTGTTACAAGCCGTTCTCGAGTCGCGACACCTGGCGCGTACGGGGTTGACAACCGCGAGCTTCGCAGGCCGGCCGAAACAGTTCAGCGACGACCCGACGAGGGGCAACGTCGTGTCCTTAGTGGCGTGCGCCGGCGAGGTGGGCAGCGGCACCACGGAGGCGGCGATGGGCCGTTTCTTTTCAAAGTCAGTCCCCCTCGGGGGGAACCACGTCGCGATGGGCCAAGAGCTTCCCGCGCTGCACGAGCTGGCGGACATGGACGCGGTGGAGCTCGTGGCGAGAGGTGGGCCGGACGCGCTTGACGGAGGCGCGAGGCTCGATTACGACGAGTTGATTTTCGCCGCGGCGCGCAAAGCGCTCGCCGCCGACCCGGCGTGCGTTGTGGTGTTACACACCGTGGCCGGGTCGAAAACCGGCCTCCGGTTACCCTCGCCGGTCGTTGCTGACACCCTGAAACGCGAGTTTGGCAACAGAATCGTGTCCGTTTTGGACGCGTGCCAGATGCGACACCACCCGGAGCTGATCCCGCGCTGGCTGGACGAACAAGGTACGGCCGGACGGGGGTTTCCCAAATCAGGCGGCACTGTTTCAAGCCCCTCTGTGACTGTTTTGAGTGCACTACTACTCACATTTACCGTACTGCTACAAACCCAACATATATCACAAGTAGACTGTTTGCCCATACCACTAAGACTCAAGACTGACCTTTTTCGTTCCCACCGCAGGCCCGGTTTTGATGACCTCCTCCAAGTTTTTCGGCGGTCCGTCATTTGGCAGCGGCGTGTTTTTCCCGCACGAAGGTACGTATTGCGCGTTTCGCAAATACCAAATCTGTTTGCCCATACGGGACTGACACTTTCTTTGTTTGGTATCAGCCGTGGACCGCATGAACGTCCACCTGGACGCGGAGGCCCCGAAAACACTAGCCGTGCTCGCGGAGGCGTGCGCGTCGTACCTCACGCACCACGACATCGGCGACGTCCTGCCAAGGCTGCACGACGCCATGCCCCCCGGGTTCTGCAACGTCGGCGTGTTACTGCGGTGGGCCGCTGGGTTGCACGAGATGGAAACGTTGCGGTTGGAGACTGAAAACGCGGGCGGCTTGGTGCGAGTCGAGGAACACGTACGCGATTGGGTCCACGCCATGCGCCTCGCCGCGACGCAGTTCGCACCGCACCTGGAGTACGTACCGGCTACGGACTACGAAGGGGACTGGCAACTGGGGGGGGTCAACACGATCGTCGCCGTGAGGCTCAAATCCGACACGGACGGGCCTTACTTGTCAACCCCCGAGTTGAAGAAAGTCTACGCCCTGATGACGGCGGATATTTCCGAGTTCCTCGCCCCCGAAAGCACGATGGCGGAGCGACGGGTCGCGTCCCAGCGGTGTCTCACCGGGCAGCCCGTGGATATCCCGGGCGGCAGCGTGTTGCGCACCGTGCTCGGCGCCGCGCAGCTCAAGGATCTGGTGTCTGGGAAGCAAAACCTGGAGCAGATGCTGGAAGACGACAAGGTGCTTCTTTCGAAACTGGCGCTCATCGCGAGGCAGTACGACTACCTTCTAAGCCACACGCTTTAAGGGGAACGGTTCCGCGGACGGACGAAACGTACACACCGCTACTACGGGTACGTCGCCCGATACGGACGAACACAAATAAACACTAGACTACAGGATACGCGGTATTACTATCCTGGGGGACGCGTAGCGTCCCCTCAAATTTGATGACCAGGGTCGACCCACAGCAGGGACGGTCGACCCACGGGGAGGGGTAAATTTTCACCCTGCGTGACACACACGTCACCTACCTTCGAAAGCGAAGGTACATAACACAACATAGCGCGTCCCTTTACGTAGGGCACAGGCGGGTTTGAGTGAACGATCAAACGCGACGCTGTACCATAAACACCGTAAAGTTTTATAATATCCACGGTTTACCATTCCACTAATTCTACCGCACAACGGCTTTTACGAACATCGAGCTAACGTGTGCGGAGTATTTTATCGAACGCAGCATCTCCGAAAGTATCCTTCGTCCCCGTCGTGAACCTTATCTTCCCGCAATTTACCTAGCTTACTACGTACGACTACAAACCCGGACAACTCGGACAACCGCCGAACCCGGACCCAACCGTACCTCAAGTTACTATCTAGTAACTCTAGTTACTAACCCTAGCTAGTAACTCTAGTCACCGCGCACCGCGTCACAACCTGCTTCGTTTCGTAACCCCCTCCGTTCCCGAAACGTTTACCGCGATTGGCGCGTCGCCGAAATCGCCGCGTAGAAACAGCGCCGTGTTTTTCCAACTCGACGCGTCCCGCCCCCCGTTCGGGAACAAATGGTCAGGCAACTCCGCGCCGTGGAACGTGGGGGGTGCTATGCGTACCACGAGGGTAGTGATACGCGAGGAGTTTTCGAACTCTTTTGCGGTGGTTTTTTTCTCCCCAGTACCCTCGTTGGCAGCCTGGTTTGGAACCCGCCCGTTTTTTTCGTCAGAGCTTTTAGTCTCGACAAACGCCAAACACGGCCAGCCCCCAACCTCGGCCCTCGCGGAGGTGGCGAGTTCCAAGTCGGCGCCGGTGACGGTGACGCGAAGCGCGACGGGGAGGGTTTTGCTGTTAACACTTTTGCGGTACTGGTTACTGTCACTACGTGCTTCAGGATCAGTTCCGACACCAGTTCCGACACCGGTTCCGACACCGGTTCCGACACCGACCACCACAACGCCGACCGCTGAGCTCGGCCGCGGTTGCGGTTCGATCGTCTTCGCGGGTTCCGCGGAGAGCGGCGTCGTAGGCTTCCGGCGTGGTTCCGCGTGCTCCGTGTTCCACGAAACAAAACGACGCACACCGGGAACCCACTGGAGGTACTTCGCGATACGCATCACTGCGGGACTTCTCACATTTTCGGCACTACTCACCGCTACCGTTTGTAACAGCTTGGATCGATACGCCCGCATGGTGTGTTCCGCGAGCGCGTGTTTCACCTTTTTTCCCGCGCCCGAAAACCCACCCGAGGTTCCCAATAAACCCAGACTAGATACCCCGGCGTTCGCTTCGGGTAGGTCAAGCAACGCATGCACGGGCATTACATGGACAAAGCCGTTTCTGAACAGGACGTGAATTTTACTGACGTGCACGAACGAAGCGCCCCACCCGGGACGTTTCTTCCGAGCATCAAAATCGAGTTTTTCCGTTTTTTCCTCCTTATTCACTCCCCCGCGCACGGAACCCAGTAGTAACCGGGGCACGAAATCTTCCGGTGCGCAGATGTTCATGAACGCGTCTTTCCACCCTTTTTCCATCACGTACTGACGCATGGCGTCGTCGCCGGAGGGGGGGGCGGCGTACCCGACGCAAGAAATGGCGCCGTCGCGGACGAGCGCTGCGGCGCTTAAATGTTTTCCCGAAAAAGCGTCGTCGAACCCTCCGTCATCGATGTCCAGTAACAGGTTCAATAGCGCCAGAGACGCGACGGCACCGCCTAAGGAATGTCCGCAAAGCACCAATCGTTTGCCACAGGTAACCGCTTTGCGGAATAAAAACCCAACGGGGGTGCGTAACCCTTTCGCGCGGTTGGCGAACCCGGCGTGCGCGGCGAGCTTCTTTTGCTTTTGGGCTTTAAGTTTTTGGCCATTTCCAGACTCAGATTCGAGTGTCAGGCTCGTTCGAGCAACGGACACGTCCGCCATGAAATCCTGCGTCCCCCTGGTACCCGCACACGCGACGTATATCGCGTCTGGCGAGTCCGCGATTAAGTACCGGTGCCGGACGTGGTCACCAGAGACGCTCAGCGCGTTTGTGGTGATTAAACTTTCCGGGAACGCATTTTTTAATCTCGCAAACGACCCGCGCACGTCCCCATCGCGCCCCACGCACTCGCACAACACAGCCGCGGTGAGAACGTCCCTTGCGCGCTCGGGGGTTGTGACGTGAAGACGCGAGGCCAAGGCGTCCAGCCGGTCCGGAGGGGACCGGCGCCACATGCGCCGAGTTGTGAAGCGAGGGATTAGTTACTTTTTGGTGGGATCAATTTCGAGAAAGAGTACCTGGTTAAGACGCCGAGAAGATGCCGAGACGGAGCGCGCGTATCGAACGTGACTTATATTTAACTCCCACAAATGCGTAGTGTGGCACCACTACATCGTACCTAAACACTCACTCCTCTCGCGCTTTTCGCGGTGTTCGGGGTTGGGATTCCCCCTCAATCGACGTGACCGTCGCGCGGGGCGCTCGTTTTACCTACGCCGCTTTGGCGTCCCCAGTCGCGCCGTTCGTGGGCAGCACCTCCTCCGCCTTGGCGTCTTCCTTCTTCGCCGCTGATTTCACGAACGCCTGGTAGTAAAGTGAGACGAAAACAAGCCCGGTGCCGAGCCACTGCATCAGCGTCAGGGGGTGCATGAAGATGATGCACGAGAGTAAAATGCTAAGGAACTGCCGCGTGGTCATGATGGTGGCGAACAAAAGCGCGCCGAACTCGCGAATCGTGTACAGGATGCACAGCTTGCGATGGGTAAAACAAAGCGTCAGTCTTGAGTCGGCGAGTGTGGGTTTGTAACACTTGCCAGTACTGGTACATGTTAGGGTAGTGCAGTACTGCTGAATGTTACTAGTAGTGTACACTACAGTTTCTAGTAGTGTACACTACTACGTACATCACAAGTAGTGCACTCAAAGAGAGGGGCTTGAAACAGCGCGCCTGGATTTGGGAAACGCGCAAGGCCGTACCTGGCCGCATGTTGACGCCGCTGAGAGAATCAAAACGTCATTCAACGCTTCGGGGTGATTTTTGATGAACTCAATCGCGGTCCCCATGGACGAGTCGCTGAACAACCACACCGACGAAATCGTGGCGCTGCAAAAGTTCACCCACAGCATCTGGTTATACGTCTCCATGTTGTACCCTTTGAACAGTTTGTCCTGGAACGTCGACGTGAACCCGTCGAAACCCAGGTACCCGACCATCAACGCGATGCCGTACATGCCCGTGGACGGGCCTCCGTCCGCCGCGGACTTCGACGTGGTTTCGCCGTACATCGCGAAAAGAGTACACCCGGTCATCACGCCGCAGGCGATTAAATAATCCGCGAGCTTGTACGTCTTCCCGTTGATGGCGTACCCCCAAATCATAACCGGGATCATCTTCGCGCACTTCCCCAAGGTCTGCACGGGAAACGAGACGTACTTCAGGGCTTCGTACTGGCACGTCGTGGCGACGACGTTTGATGCTGAAACGGCGGCGTAGCTGTAAATGGGCGCCACCGGGCTGACGGTGCCTTTTTTCAGCGCCAGCACGAGCGCGGCGACGATCATGGACACGATCCTGTTGTTCATCACCAGGAACACGGAAAACGTGAACCGCTCCGCGTCCTTGCCCTCGCCGTATGGGCGGGTCATGATTCGCTCCTGAAGGATGCCGTACACCAGCAAAGCGCCCACCACTCCGGTCACGCAGCCGAGCACTTTCAACATGGTGCTCGTGGCAGGGACCGTGCTGGTCATGATGGTTTTCGACGCGAGCAGCTTTAGTGAACCTTGATTTGTGCAGGGTGTGTATTCTCCCTCGGCGTGCGGACGCGGCGGGAAAAGCGCGCGGCGGTTGAGCGTGGTGGCCGGAAACGATGCAACGACGCGGGAGGGAAGAACGACGCGGGAGCGGTCGGCGAGACGCGCGTCGCGGTGTGCCAAAGGTGGGACTCGATCTCACTTGAACGCAGCCGCGGGTTGGGGTGTTGACACAAAACACGAAGCTACAAAATTCCTCGAACAGTCGAAAACAAAAAAAGAACAAATCAGATTGACCTGTGCCCACAGCCACGCCGTTGTGGCATCCCCTGGAGCTGTTCGTGGGCTGTTTTGCGTGGGGACTGGCGCGTTGGGTGCGTGACGACGTCCTTAAGGACAAACGATCGGGAGCGCTCCAAAAAGAATCAAGGAGGAGCCACACGGATTCGAGCCTCGGGTTTCGGCGTTAGGTGAAAACACAAAAAGTACGAGTGTGCAGTAGGTATCAGAAACCGACATCCTAACCAC
>TARA_B110000971_G_scaffold134916_1_pt1 | contig 10484 bp, 6 predicted proteins | sample TARA_B110000971 | Tara Oceans TARA_B110000971 (sample SAMEA4397842) | marine metagenome | biome: Polar Biome; feature: [SRF] surface water layer (ENVO:00010504); material: water (ENVO:00002006), including particulate matter (ENVO:01000060) such as... | depth 5 m | reverse complement strand
ACTTTTCTTTCGTTTTCCTCGCGCCAGGAAAACCAAATCGACGCCGTTATCGCGGCGCGAACCGCGGAGTTAGCGAGTACGCGCTTGTGACGGTGTATGGGTAGGGTCGTAAAGCGGTTAGGGGTAAGCGGTTAGGGGAAGCGAGGAAGCGGTTAGGGTAGGGCACTTTGTGGTAATACGTTACGTACCAACGCTTTGCCGGTTTTATTAAAATACAATCGCCCGCTACACGAACGCCGCGCTCGGAGCGGAACGTCTCTTCCCTCCTTTCCCTTTTTCGGTGTTCGACCAAGTCGGAGGCGCCTCCGACTTGATACTCCACCGACTACACAAAAAAATCAAATCACACGTTGAACGACTCCCCGCACCCGCACTCGCCTTTCGCGTTTGGGTTTTCGAAGGTGAACTCGGAGCGGAGTTTGTCGGAAACGAAATCCATCTGGCACGATAAAAGCCGAAAGTGTCAGTCTCTCGTAATGTGTATTCCGGGATTGGAAAGGGTAGACGGAGTGGGTAGTACTTTCCAACTGTACTCCATACAGAGCAGTAATCAGGGAGGCGGAACGTGTTAAACGGGAAACACTTACCTTCGTCCCGATGACGTGCATCAACGCCGCCGGGTCGATGATAACCTTCACTATTTGTTTTGTGTTCGCGATCTCATGAGTCACTAACTCGTCAAACTTCCCCTTGTCCCCTAAATCCGCGTAGTTCAGCGTGTACGTCATGCCGTTGCACCCCCTGGTACGGACGCCGATTTTTAGGTACGGTTTGTTTTTCGCGGTCAACAGGTTCGCTAAACGCAGCGCGGCGTTTTCGGTGAGCTCCATGGCTTGTTTCCGAACCAGTGGGGTTCTCGTGGCCTTGCCGACCGCCGCGGCGGCTTGTTTCAGGGCGCCTGACATCGTCACGATGAACTCCACCTGATTCGCCTCTTTGATGTTTTCTTTCCACTACCACCCCACACGCCGCCGGTCCCGACGTGTCCCCAACGAACCCAAACTTCGCCCGCCGAACCTTCCCCGCCCTTCCGCGAAATGCTTCACAAACTCTTCACGGGCGCGCTCACGTAAACGTCCCTCCGGTCGGTCCAACAAGCTCCGGTCCCGCGGGGTTTCACCTGCCGCGAAGTAGCACGCGCGGACGCGGACGCCTCGGGTCAATCGCGCGTGAACCGAGTCCGAGCCGGGTCACCGCGCGGCGGACTTGTCCACAGATCTGGCAAAGCCACGTCGGAGGGGGTGCTCCCCAAAAATCTCTCCAAAAACTTTTCCGTTTGCCAAACTTCATTTCGTCAGCTCCGACACGAAACCAAAACGAGGGGTACGCGCGTTCCCTCCATTTGCATTCATAACGTCGCGCCGCGTGCCGACGACGCCCGTACGTACGCCAACGCGTACCGGCCTTGGGATATCGACCGAACGCGCATTGTCTTCACAGCAAGCGCCACGACCGGACACGTGTTGTTTCGCGGACCGAGACGCAGGAACACACATCGAGTCAGGGACTCTTTCTCGTCTTCGTTAGGACGCGCACCAGTTTGAGTCGCGCGCCATGGGAGGGGACGAGCACGTCAACGCCGTGAGCGTGGGGTTCGCGCGCACGCCTACCAGGCACGCGCTTACCGAAAACAACGCGAACGACATAAACGCGCCCAGCAGCGCGGCGAAGCTCGCGAGCTTCAAGGGGAGGTACGTGGGACGAGGACGCACCCCGGACCCGAACGCGCGAGATTGCAGACGTACCCCTGCCGACGTTTTGGCGACACTTTTTTCGTTTTCAAATTTTCCCGACTGCTTTGCACTGCCCAAAAGTTTGTTTTATTTCTTTTTGTGAATCCAAAAAATCCATCGCGGCGACGCACGGCGACGCCCACTACGCCGGCGGCGGCTGACCCTGTTTCACGTTCCTTCCCTCCCGTTTCCCAAACCTCCAGACTGAACGGCCTGCGCCGCCGTAGCATGGCCCCTAAAGATTTCCGGGGAAACGACGGAACCCTGTCCCTGGCGGTGCCGTGGCAGGAAGCCACGCGCGTGGTGGAGCTCGCCGCTTCGGTTTTCGACGAAGGCGAGTTCGTGGCGGGTGTGGAGGCCATGGTGTTGTTCCGGCCAAAGCTCAAGAAAACAGACGGCGACGCGTACGTCAAAGAACTGGTTTCGCAAATCAAAGCCAGCAAAGAAACGCTTAAGATGATGCTGCACAAAAAAGACCAGCTCGTCGACGCGTGCAAAACGTTGGAAGAGGAGATGCTGAGTGACGCGCTGGTGATGGCGCAGCACGCGGTGGCGGACGCCACCGCCGCGGCGAACGCGGCGGCGAACGCCAGCGACACGGACTTGCTGGGCAACACCAAGATGGCCACCACCGCGGAGCTTCAGCGGGTTTCGGATGAAAAAGAACGGTTACACCGGCAAAACGAAACCCTGCAACAAAACCTCGTAAAGATCGAAGAAGCGGAGCTCGCGCTTCAGGTCGGGATTGATAACTTGGAAGAAGAGCGCGGGCGGATTCGGGTGGAGGAACATTCCAAGATCAAGCAGAGCTTGTCCAAACGGGAGGCGGACTTGGAGCAACGGATAAGCCTCGCGGAGAAAGCTGAAGCTGCCGCCGCGAGAGCTCGAGACGCGCTGGCGAGCTCCAAGCGAGGTACGCGTTGCGCGTTTGCCAAATTATAGACGACTTGTTTTCCCAGGTCACAAGACTGACACTTTTTTTTACAATCCATAGGCGCCGCCGACGTCGAAGCGGTGAGCGAGGCTTTCGCGAAGGAAGCTGCTTTGCTCACCGCGGATGCGGATGCGTTGCGTCATGAGCTTTCTTGTGTCAAGCAACAGCTGGCGCACGAAATGCAGGCCAAGGAAACGCTCGGTGGTGCGTACGAGCAAACCGCGGGCGACGTGGCCACCGCGCGCGCCGCGAACGACGAACTCAAAGCGATTGTCGCGACCCTCGAGGCGAGCGTGGTTGAGTCGAACGCGAAGACGGTAAAGGCGGAGCAAGCCGCTTCAGCCGCTTCAGAAGCCTTCAACGAGCAGCTCGAGTCCGTGCGCCACGAGCTCGCGATGGACAAGGACGAAGCCCTGAAGATGCTGGAGGATAACTTCGAGGAGGAGATGGCGAGGAAGGATGAGGAGAACGAGATGAACTGGAAATCCTTCGCCGCGAGTTCGGTGGAGGAACAAGGCCAAAAGCTGAAGCTGGAGTGGGACACGAGGGAGGCGAGGCTGCAGGACGAACTAAGAGAGCTCCGGGACAAAGCCTCGGTGGCGTCCACGGAGTGGGCGAACACGCTGGCTGAGGTGAAGGACGTTTCCATCGCGAGGGAACAGCGCGTCGCGCAAGAGCTGTCCGTTCAAATCAAGGAGCTGGAAAAGAGCCTGTACGAAGCCAAAGCCGCTGCGTCGGCGTACGAGAACGAAACGAGGTCTTCGTTTGAAAAAGCGCAACGCGAGCACGATGCTTCCATAGAGATGCTTACCCAACGAATGAGCGGCGACGCCGCGGCTTCGCTCGAAGTGCTTCGCGCGGAGCTGGACGCCGCCACGCAAGCGGCGGTTGCGACCGCGATCGACGAAACTCGCGCCGCGCAGAGCGCCGTCCGCGACGCCGCGCTCGCAGAGGCGGAGCGCGAAGCCGGCGAGGTGATGAGACACCTGGAGAGCACGTTAAGGGACGAGCTTGGCACGGAAAAGCGACTCGCTCTTGAAGCGCAGGCTGTTGAGCTCTCGGCGCGTGCGTCTGACGGTCTTTCGCAAACCGCGCATGCGCTTCGCGCCGAGCTGGAACTCGCGAAGACTGAGGCGCTTGATCGCGCGGCGGCTTCAGCGGCGGCGGCGATGGAGGCGGCGCTTGATGTGCAAGCCGAGGCGCTGGCAACGCAGGCGAGGGTTGCGACGGAAGAAGCGCTGGAAACGCAGGCTGCTGCGGCGCAGGCAGAGATGGTCGCGGCGCTGGACGCAGCGGCGGCGACGGCGGAGGCGGATTTGGCGTTTGCCGTGGCGCGGGTTACCGTCGCCGCGGACAAAGAGCGCGACGACGCCCTCGCCGCCGCCGCGCTCGTTGCCGCGGAGTCCTTGTTGGATCGCGAAGCCGAGGTACGCGCGATGTGCGAAGCTGCTGGTGAGGCGAACGTGGAGAGTGCTCTTGAACACGCCACGTGTGCGTTTGCGATGGAGAAGCAAAGCGCGCTTGACGAAATGGACGCAAACCACCTTTGCGCATTGGAAGCGGCGCTTGCCGAGGCGGAGCGGGAAAAGAGTGACGCGCTCGCGGAACTCTCTGTGCAATCGGCAACCGAGCTCACCGTGAAACTCACACAAGCGGCTGAACAGCGTGACAAAGAGGTCGCGCTCGCCACGCAGTCCGCGCTTGAACAAGCGCGCGTGTCTCTGGCGGAAGCTGCGACGGCGGCTGCCGAAGCAAAGGCCGCCGCGCTCGCGGAGCTTGAACGCGGGGTAAGAGCCGAACTCGCGACCGCGCAAAACGAACACGTGGACGCACTCGAAATGAAGCAACACACCGCTTTGCTTGAGCTGGAGGCGCGGGTCCGGTTCGAGTGCGGGGAGACGAAACGCGCGGCGCTCGCGAACGCGGAGACGCAGTCGGAACACGCGATTTTCAACTTAAGGGAGGAGATGCTTGTTGAGGCGAAGGAGGCGCTCGCCGAAGCGAACGCCGCGTTCGCGCAAACCGCGAGCGACGCCGCCGCAAAGGCGAAGGCGAACAAAATCGCCGCGCTGGAACGGCAAGCCGAGGAGTTCAAACTCGCGGCGGAGGCGAACCTCTGTGATAAGCTCGCGTTGCTCGAGCTGAACCTGAAGAACCAGGCTTCGGTGGAGATGGCGGCGGTGAGAGCGGCGGCGGCCGCGGAGAAGAGCGAGACCCTGGTGGGCGCCGCGAACGACAAATCCGTGCTCCTCATGAGCTTCACCGCGGAGAAGGAAACTGCGCTCGCGAAGCTCACGGATTTGTTGACCGCGCAGTTCGCCACGGCGAAGGAGTCCCTGATTTCAACCGCTGCGGCGGAGCGAACCTTGGCTGTTGAAACCGCGGCCGAGGCGACAGCCGCCGCGCTCGCAACGCAAGCCTCCGTTTTGTCCGCGGACTTCGCGTCCGCGCAAAACGCGGCGTTGGCGGCGTTGAGACAAACGCTCGACACCGAACGCGAAGCGGTGATTGATTCGCTAACGGAAACACTCGTGGCGAAGCACTCGGCGGACACGACCAGGGTGCTGACCACTGTGGCTGGCGAACACGGCACCGCGCTCGCGTCGTTGGAACAAGAAATGCGAGCCGCGGCGGGCGCCGATCTGGCCGCCGCGGCGGAGCGGCACGAGGTTGAGAAATCTTGCGCGTTGGAACAGCAAGCCGCTTCGTTTTCCGCAGAGAAGACCAAACAGCTGGCGCTCGCGGCTCAGGACAAGGCGTCCGCTATTTCCGAGATGCAAACGCGCATCACCGCGGCTGCGAGTGATGACTTATCCGCCGCGGTGAGTGCCACGCGAGTGGAGCTTGAATCAAAGCACGCTTCGGCGTTGGCGGCGGCGACTGCAGCCGCGGCAGAGCAAACGCGATTCGAACTGGCGCGCGTCGCCGCCGAGTCCGCGGAACGCGAGCAGGCGCTACTGTCAAGGCTCGCCGACGAAAAGCACGAGGCGGTCGCGAACGCGGTTGCGGCTTCGAAAGCGGCACTCACCGTTGCTGCTGACGAGAACTTGGCCTTCGCCCTGTCGGAAACCAAAGCGGAACTCCAAGCGCTGGCGGAGTCGGCGGCGGCGGTTGCGCTTGACGAGAAAACGCAGGCGCTGGAAATGTTGCGCGTCGTGATGGAGGCGGACAAAGCCAAAGCCGTCGCGTTTGTTGAGACAGAAAAGGTTGCGGCGCTGGCGCTCGCTGAGACGGACAAAGCAGGCGCGCTGCAGCAGTTCGAGTCGCTGCTCACGGAACGCTTCGCGCGGGAGAAAGACGCCGCCCTGGATCAGCAGGCGGAAGCTGCGATGGAGGACAAGCTGGAGTGCGAAAAAGCGATCGCAGCGAAAATGCGCGCGGAGTTCTTGCAAGACAAGGAGAACGCGCTGTCTCAACAAAAGCTCGAGCTCGCGCAAGTCTTCTCTACCGAAAACGCCAGTGCGGTCGCCTCGGTGCAGGCCACGCACGTCGCGCGGTTGGCTGAGATGAAAGCAACCTTTGAAGGAACCGCGCGGTCGTCGGTGGTCGAACACGAGTCCAAATTGAACGACAAACTCTCCGCGTTGCGCGTGGAACTGGTAACCGCCGCGTCGGTTGACCGCGAACTCGCGCTTTCCGCGCTACGCAGTGAACTCGAAGGTGAAGCGAAGCACTTGAGGCAGGTCGCGGTTGAGGAGACGCGCACGCTTCACGAGTCACAGCTCAGACAGATGGAACACTCCTTGTCCTTAAGCGCTACGCAAAAAGCAAACGAGTCGTTCCGGGACCAAACCGCGCAAAACGACAAACGCGTCGCCGACGCCGAACTCCGGGCGGCGACGCACAAAACGCGCCTGGACGGCGTCATCGCGCAGCTTGATTCGGAAAAGGCGGAGTGCTTAAGAGTCAAGACGGCTTCTGCTACTTCCGTGGCTGCCGCGGAAGCCAAGGCTGCCGGTACGTATTGCGTGTTTCCCAAGTCCGCCAAACACTGTTTTATCTCTCAGCTGGTGACTGTTTGTCCATACATCGCCCAACACGGGACTGACACTTTTCTGTTCCAATCGCAGCCGTCGCCGCCGCGTCGTCGCTGCGCGCGGAGTCCGCCGAGCAAAAGGCGCGAGCCGCGGAGTCGACCTGCAACCAGATGCGCGTGGAGCTTGAAACGCTTAACGAAGCCCGCGGTGCTAGTGACGATAAGCGCACCGCGCAGTTGGTGGAAGCGAAGCGCGAGATGGAAATCACGAGGCAGGCGCTTCTGGATGAAAAGGCGCGGGTGGAGGCGGAGGCGCATGCGGTGGCGGAAACCACCGCGCGGTGCGCGTCCCTGGAGCAACAACTCGTCGAGGCAGATGAGGTGAGACGGGCGATGCACAACCAGATTCAGGAACTCCGGGGGAACGTGCGGGTGTTTGCGAGGGCCAGGCCTGCGCTTGGGCACCAAGCGCAAGGACCGGCTCTTTCTGCTGACGTGAACAGACCGCTCGCTGTGACTGCTATTGACAGAGGTACGTATCGCATTTCCCAAATCCCTCCGACTGTTTGACCATACAATACTGACCCTTTTCTTTAAAACTCAAAAGATGCGATTTCCGTCACCGACCGCCTCGGCGACGCCGCAGTGTTCACCTTCGACAAAGTGTTCGGCCCCGAGTCGAAACAGGACGAAATCTTCCACGAGGTTTCGCAACTGGTGCAGAGCGCCTTGGATGGGTACAAAGTGTGTTTGTTTTCGTATGGGCAAACAGGCAGTGGCAAGACGCACACCATGCTGGGCGCCGGCGAGGGCGACCAAAGGGGTATCATTCCGCGAGCGGTGCAAAAGGTTCTGGAACAAGCGGAGAGTTTAAAAAGCAAAGGGTATTCGTACACGATGGAAGCTTCTTATGTTGAGATTTACAACGAGCAGATTCGGGATTTGTTACGACCGGGCGCGGATCACGACGAGAAGCTCACCATCGCGGCGGCACCGGCGGGGGGGTGCCCCACTGTGACCGGTGTTGAGCGCGAGATTGTGGACTCCGTGGACTGCGCCGCAGGGCTGGTTCGGCGCGCCGCCGCGGCGAGGTACGGCCTCGGGGCTTTCCCGAATCCTAACACTTATGTTTACCGCTCCTGGTCAAACGCACTACCGCCGTAACAAGTGCACTGAGTAGTTACCAACTCGGGTGACTGTTTACGTAATACAAGTCACGGCAAGACTGACACTTTTCTTTTGCAATCACAGGGCCGTGGAAGCCACGCAGATGAACGCGCAATCCTCGCGCTCGCACACGCTGTTTCTGCTGTACATCACAGGTACGGCCGGACGGGGCTTACCCAAATCCAACGACTGTTCGGCCCGATTACTCTGACTGTTTGCTCATACACATCACGAAAGACTGACCCTTTTCGTTCCCAACCGCAGGCACGCACGCCGCGAGCGGCCAGCAGCTGACCGGCTGTTTGAACCTAGTGGACCTGGCGGGCTCGGAACGCACCAGCCGATCAGGCGCGGAGGGCCAACGCATGAAAGAAGCGTGCGCTATTAACAAATCCCTCTCCGCGCTGGGTGATGTGTTCAAAGCCATCGGGGAAAACGCGAAGCACGTGCCGTATCGCAACTCGAAGCTGACGCATCTGTTGAGCCCGTGTCTGGGCGGCGACGGGAAGACGCTGATGTTAGTCAACGTCGCTCCGGAAAGCGAGTCCGCGGAAGAATCCATGCACTCGTTGCAGTTCGCGGCGAAGGTCAACGCGGTGGAGTTGGGGGGGGGGAACAAAAGGGCGAAGCGGAACGTGGTGATGAGCGACCCGAACAGCGCGGCGTCGAAAGACGCGGCAAACGCGGCGAAGGAAAGGCGGCAATCCGTGATGCCGTTGCCGCCGGGGGCGCTGGCGCGACGCGCGAGCATGGCGGTGGGGAACAAGCGACCGGCGGGGACGGAGAACCAGCAGCCTGGAGTCAAGAACTCCACTCTGGACAGGGACAGGTTCGGGGCGCGACGGTGAGAGATGGGGAGGGTGGGGATCGCAAAAGCCGCTCGCGCGCGCCTCCGGGAATCAAAAAGGTTTGTTTTGATTCTTCCGGCCACGTGTCGCGAGCCGCGGGGTGTAAGGGAGCACATAAATATGTTGTGATACGAAGGATTACTTTCTTTTAAAACCTACGTACAGCACACTTACACCTCACACTTACCGCACACTACGCCTACCTACATCAGCGCCTCACCTGTTTTGCTTTCCGAGAAGCTGCGGTAGTCGGTGCGCCAGTTCGGCTCGGTTTTCGTCAACGAGTTCACCCGCTCGAGCCTAAGCGACTCGAGGTTCGCGGCTAGCTTTTTCCGCCGCGAACGCTCGGGACACTTCGATTTTGACCGTGATTGAACCCTTCGTTGGGCTGCTTGCGCAACGAGACGAGGGTTGGTGGGACGCCCGGTTCGACCAAAACGATCTACGTCGACGTGGGTGTCGTACGAACTTTCCGCGGGACGCGAATGACGCGGCTGGGCCAAGGAAATCTCGTCAACCTCGTCCACCAAGTCGATCAAATCAACGTCCAGGTCGACTCGCTTTCGGTGTTTTCGGTCACTTTGGGGTCCAGTGCTGGCAGGGGTTTCGACTGATGAACAAGTCACCGGGGTATCAGACCCAGGTGGTTGTGGTGTGCGGTACGCCGCGGGCGACGCCGCGGGGTTCGCGACGCGCTGTTCGTTATCGCGCGTCTCCGTGTCCGGCGACGTCGCGGGGGACGGGCACGCTTCTTCCCGCGTCGCGTGTGCCTCGGGTGTCGGATCGTCGTCGATGGACTCAACCGCAGTGGCAACACACGGCTCGTCATGAACAGGCTCCACCACGGACGGAATCGCGTCTGCGTATTCAGTCTCCACACTTCGTGTTTCAGTTTCATCTCCACACCCCCCAACGCCGGTTCCAAACAGCGCCGCGTCCACCGCCGCCGCCGCTACCCGAACCGCCGCGTGCGCCGCAGCCATCGCATACGGGTCTGGGTTCCGACCAATTGGTTTTGAGGTACCCGAGTTACCCGTTCTGGATCTCGACACGGAAGGTGACCCGAAAGGTTCCGCCCCGAAAGGTCCGTCCATCCTTCGCGTCGTGACCATCGGCGAGAACACCCTTCTGGTCAAGCGCTTTGTTTGGGGGGTCACGGTCGGCGACGAGGGCGGCGCTGCGAAGTTCTTTCGGTCATCAACTCCTCGCTGGACTCGACCGGCCCGTTCGTTCGTGACTTGCGCGTGTGGGTCGTCCCGCGCGATTCGCGTCGCGATCGTGGCTAACCGAGGACCGAACGAAACCGGGCCAAACAACGAAGGCTCGTTTCGAGTTTGTGACGAACTCGTTCCGTCGCTCTTACCACTGGCCCCGTCTCCGCTGCGTAGCACCCACGTGTCCGATGATCCTCCCGGCGAAACCGTCGGGACCGCGTTTACAAAGGAAACCTCGGGCGCGGCGCGGTCGGTTTCCCACCACGACGTTTTTTGTTGTACCTTTGCGTCAATCACTTTCCGTCGGTAGTTTTGCATATCGTCGTCCAACCCCACCAGCGCGTCCGCGGCGGCGCGGTAGGTGACGGGATTGGGTCCAGACACGTGTCTGTGTGTTTGCCCATAGGAACCACCATTCCCACGGGAACCAACATTCCCTGTTCCCACGGAAACTTCCGCGACCCCCAGCGCCGCCCTGACGGATCGCTGAAACGCGCTGTCTTCCCCGAACACGTCACCCGCTGACCCTGAGTCGCTATCTGGTGCGTCCTCGGACCCGTACCCGAAGTAAAAAGCGCCAGCGACGCCTCGGTTTGGGTCGAAGCGAAGCAC
>TARA_B110000971_G_scaffold107132_1_pt1 | contig 10520 bp, 9 predicted proteins | sample TARA_B110000971 | Tara Oceans TARA_B110000971 (sample SAMEA4397842) | marine metagenome | biome: Polar Biome; feature: [SRF] surface water layer (ENVO:00010504); material: water (ENVO:00002006), including particulate matter (ENVO:01000060) such as... | depth 5 m | reverse complement strand
TTCCCAGTCGGAGTAGGCGCGCTTGCCATGTGAGCGGGTCATGCTGCGTTTTATTTCTGGGTAATGAACAACGTCTACAGGCCAGCCTTCGCCGCCCATGAGGTAAACCAAATCTTCGGCGTTTGGGTTGTGCAAACTGTGGGCATCTGACGGTGCAGGAAAACCCATAAAATCTCCAGCACCCACCTCGAATGATTCTTCACCAATACGTGCGATGCCTTTGCCTGAAACAATGTAAATAAATTCTTCGTCGGCATCATGATAGTGGTGGGTAGTGGAGTCGTTACCTTGGCTGATGGTGACGAGGTGTATGCCTAACCGTTGCATGCCGGTTGCGGAACTGAGGGTTTTTGTTGAGCGAATAGCATTGTCGTTAAATTGGTGCTGTACCCTGGTGATGGGCAGCGCTGCAATTTTTTCGTCATTGAGTAGGTGTTTGCTCATTGGAACCTTTTCATTTTGTCTTGGCAGTTAGCCGAATTGGCTTAGCGGGTGATCAGCTGGCGTATGGTGTTGATCAGCTTTTCGTTTTGTTCCGCAGTGCCTACTGTAATGCGGAGTTTGTCTTTGAGTCTTGGTGTTGGGAAATAGCGCACCAAAATGCCCTTGGCTTTTAGTGCTTCGTACAAACCCTCTGCGTCAATTTCCTCTGGCATTGTGGCGAGTAAAAAATTGGCTTCACTTGCAGGGCAGCTCAAGCCAATTGCACTGAGTGCATCATTTAGCACCTGTCTTTGCTCGCGCACCTGTCGCCAAGTCTCCTGAGCATAGGCTTGATCTTCTATTGCTGCTAAACCCAAGGCTTGGCTGATGGCGTCTATATTGTAACTGTCGCGGGTTTTTTCCAGCATGGGTTTAATCAGCTCTGGGTCGCCGAGTAAGTAACCAAGGCGTAATCCAGCCAAGCTGTAGCCTTTGCTGAAGGTGCGTAGCACTAGCACGTTGTCTTGAGCGTTAATCAGATCTTTGGTGGAATAGGCAATGCTCGGGTCGACAAAGTCGATATAGGCTTCGTCGACTAACAATACGCCGCTGATGTTTTGTGCAATGGCCTCAATGGTCGCTAGCGGTGTAAGGTGTCCGCTAGGCGCATGGGGGTTCACCAAACAAGTTAGCTGGGCGTTATGTTGTGTCATAACTTGTGCGAATCCATCAGGAATAGACCAGTTATCTTGCAATGCTAGCGTGCGCATTGTGGCATCCTGAATTTTACTCAGCACGGGGTATAAGGAATAACTTGGGTCGGTGGTGCCCAGAGTGCCGCCAGGTTCTACAAAGGTAGTAATGGCCAGTCGCAGTGCTTCATCACCGGCATGGGTGAGCATAATGTGATCTCGTGTCAGGCCATGATGCGCGGCAATGGCGTCACGTAATTTGTCTGCGGTGGGTTGTGGGTAAACTCTAAGATCTGCCGTTGCGAAATCCATTAATGCCGCCTGTACTTTTGCGCTGGCAGGAAAAGGGTTTTCGTTGGTGTTGAGTTTAAGCGTTTCTTTTTCTAAGGGTTGCTCGCCGGAGCTATACCCTTGCATTGCCGCAATATTTGGCCGTTCAAATTGACTCATTAGTTATTGGACTCTTGCTGAGGCGGACTCTGGTTTTGAGGCTGACTCTGGGTTTGGATTTGGGTATTGCTAGGTGGCGTGCCTTGATCAATTGTGCCTTGATCAATTGTGGCGGCTGGAGACTGCTCGCTGTCTCCACCTTGTCCGAGCAGTCTTGCTAACCACAATGTTCTTGGGTTGGCTTCCATGGCGATCTTGCCAGTCATAGTTAGAGGCACGGAAAGAAACATGCCTACAGTGCCAAGTATCCAGCCCCAAAAAATTAAAGATAGAAATACCACTAGGGTGGAAAGGTCCAAACCCTTACCCATGTAGCGAGGCTCTAAGACGTTGCCTACGATCATATTGATGAAGAAAAAAACCAGTGCCACCGCGCCAGCGGCGCTCGGACTATGTTGTATGAGGGCCAGCAATAACGGTGGTATGGCAGCAAAAATTGAGCCTATAGTTGGGATAAAATTAAGCAGAAAGGCGAGCAGTCCCCAAAGTACTGGAAAGTCGATGTCCAATAGCCACAGAGCTATTGTGACCAGTGCGCCGGTCAGCAAACTCATAGAGGTTTTGATGGCGACATAACGGTTCATGTTGTTGGCGAACCGTGTGAAATACACTAAGTCCCGCTCTGGATTGCTCAGTACTGAATTTAGCTTTGGGTAAAAGCTGGTGGCCTCGGCGAGAATAAAGATGACCGTGAGAATGATTAAAAAGCCATTGCTTAATAAATTACCTAGGCTTGCCAGTGTGGAGCCTGCAAAACTAAGCGCCGAACTTAGCGAGAATCCCTCCAGTACATTGGATAAATCGATGGGGATGCCAAAGCCTTCTAGCGCCTGCACCACTTCTACTTGAATGCTAACAAGTCTTTCTTGATAGAAGGGCAGCTTGGCAATAAATGCTGAAGTGGATTGTGTGGCTACTGCGCCGATAAGTAGCAGCGCAGTAAATATACCGACGACGACTAACGCTAATGCAACGCCTGCGGGTACACCTTTGGCGCGAATCCAAAACATGGGTGTTGCGGCGATGGTTGCTATAAATGTTGCCAATAAAAATGGCACCATTATTTCTTGGGCCGATTTAATCCCTGCGGCCACAATGATCAACGCTGCAAGTAAGAAAATAACTTGGCTGCTACCGCGTGAATTTTGCTGCTCTAGTTGATTGCTCATGGACTAGCCTATGGGTCTTTGATTGGCAAGGCTGGGTACTTCGCGCCTGATTCTGTGTACTTCTTCGCTGTCTACGCTGGCGATCACGTAGCCATCGCCCTCGGGTAATTCGGCTATGACTTTGCCCCATGGGTCGACTATTAACGAGTGTCCATAGGACGCGCGGTTGGCGCTGTGGGCACCGTGTTGCGCAGGCGCTATAACATAGCTCTGGGTTTCAATAGCCCGTGCGCGGAGCAATGTGTGCCAGTGTGCTGCGCCAGTGGTGGCGGTGAACGCCGAGGGTACAGTCATTGCAACGGCGCCCATAGTGGCTAGGCGTTGATATAACGCTGGGAAGCGCACGTCGTAACAAATGGTTAGGCCCAGACTGCCCATTGGAGTGTCTACGCACACGGCTTTTTCGCCGGGTGCTGTTTGCCTAGACTCCATAAGTTGTGGGCCGTTAGGAATGCTTACGTCGAATAGGTGTATTTTTCTGTAGCTGGCGCAAATTTTGCCGGTTTCGTCCAAGTACACACTGGTGTTGTAGCAGCGATCAGGATCGCCCTCTACCGCTTCGTGGAATCCACCTAACAAAAGCTGGCAGTTGAGGCTGCGCGCTAATGCTTGGCAGCGCGCAAGGATTGGTCCGCCTTCACTGAGAGATTCCAAGATCTCTTTCTTGCCGTCGTGGCGGCCTAAGTAAGCGAATGCTTCAGGCCAGGTGATGAGTTGGGCGCCCTCGCTGGCGGCTTGGGTGGAGAGTAGCTCTAACTTGATTAAGTTAGCTTCCACATCGATCCCAGCATTATGTTGAACTACCGCCACTTGGGTGACGGTAGACTTGCTTTGGGTTGCAGTACTGTCTGAGTTTTGTTCAGTCATAAGTCGTCTCCAACCCGCCGCTTAGGTCGCTTGCCTTAACTGTCAGGTAGCAAGTCAGGCTGAATGCATTTGATCTGAGTGCCCAGATATTGCTCCAGCGCAGGGAGGTTAAAGGCGTCATCTTCAGAAACGAAACTAATAGACACGCCTGACGCTCCAGCACGGCCTGTACGACCAATGCGGTGTACGTAATCTTCCGAATCGTCCGGTAATTCGTAGTTTACAACGTGAGATACGCCGTCCACATGAATGCCGCGACCAGCAACATCAGTTGCGATTAAATAGCGTAGCTTGCCTTCTTTGAAGCGGGCTAAGGTTGCCATGCGCTTGCGTTGAGGCACGTCGCCGGCCAGCGCTTCACAATGGATATCTTTTTTCCGCAGAAACTCAACTATGCGGTGCGTTTGGTCGCGTCTGTTGGCAAAAATAATTGCCCGCTCAGGTTGCGCGTGGGATAGGAACTGAAACAGAACCTTTTGTCTTTCTCTTGCGCCTACCAACCAAAACTTTTGCTCTACGGTATCTGTAGCTACGCTCTCAGGTTCGACAATAATGTGCTCTGCGTCGATGGTCCAAGATTGTGCTAAGCGCATAACAGCATCGTTAAACGTTGCGGAGAAGAATAATGTTTGGCGCTTACGTTTGTGCGGTGTTTGCAAAACAATGCGGCGAACATCCGGAATGAAGCCCATGTCCAACATGCGGTCTGCTTCGTCAATAACCAGTACTTCTACTTCACGCAGATTGATTTCTCTTCGCTCAACAAAATCTATGAGCCTGCCTGGGGTAGCAACTAATACATCTACAGGGCCTTCTTCAAGTTCTTCGCGCTGCTTACCGTAGTCCATGCCGCCTACTACGCAAACTGTGCGCATACCCATGTGCTTACTGAGGCTTTGGGCGTCGCCTTCAATTTGCATGGCCAGTTCGCGTGTTGGTGCTAACACCAGTGCGCGAGGCGTGCCAGAGGCTTGTTCAGTTTGTAGCGGATTTTCCCAGAAGCGGGTGAACAGGGTAATTAGGAAAGCAGCTGTTTTGCCAGTACCCGTTTGCGCCTGTCCGGTAACGTCGTAGTCGGCAAGACTGTAAGGTAGTGATCTACCTTGGATGGGCGTGCAAAATTCGAAGCCCAACTCGTCTACCGCTGCAACCAGTGGATCTGGTAGAGCCAACTCTTGAAAGCGTACAGTTTCATATACTTCTGGCGTTTCTGTAGCTTCTTCAGGTTCTGGCTCGCCAGCTTGCGCTGCTGCCTCAGTTTCTTCAGTTTCTATACCTGCATCAATGGCAGCTTCTTCAGCCGTCTCTTCAACTACATCTTCAATGATCGCTTCTGCGCTCTCTACTGAACTCTCCTCTGCATTCGCTGCAGCGTTTTCTTCAACTGTCTCTTCAATCGCCTCTTCAATTGTCTCTGTAATTGTCTCTGCAACAACCTCGTTGCTGGTTTCGTTGGCTTGTGTCGAATCAGCTTGCGCTGGATCGGTTGCCTCTGTGTCAGCGGACTCGTCTGCAGTCTCGCTCACTTGATCTGCCAATGCGGCAGGAGCTTCTGATGTGGAGTCTTCAGCGTTATCTACCGCTGCAGCTTCATTTTTGGCCTTGTCTAAATCTTGAGTTTCGCCATTTTCTTCTAACATGTAATACCTAATTAAGTTTGGTCGCCAACTAGCTTGCGTACGCTAGCCAACTTTATACACAGCGTCAGGATTTCCATTGCTGCGTTAATTTCATCTAAGGACCCAAAGGTAGGCGCTATTCGCATATTTCGGTCTTCGGGGTCGTGGTCGCCAGGAAATGTCGCGCCTGCGGGCGTCAGGGTAAGACCTACAGCTTTTGCCATTGCTACCACTTCTTTGGCTAGGCCGGGCTGAAGGTCTAAGGAAACAAAGTAGCCACCCTTGGGTTTAGTCCAAGTGGCTATGTCGAAGCTTCCCAGTTCTTGCTCGAAACTTTTCAACACTAGGTTGAATTTTGGTCGGATGATTGCAGCATGTGCAGCCATATGTTCTTTTAACCGACCCTTTAAAAATCGCGCGTGGCGCAATTGATTCACTTTGTCTGGACCAATGGTAAAAACCGCCATGTGTTTTTCTAGATTGGCCAGTACGTTGTCTGCCCCTGCAATAAAGGCGACGCCTGATCCTGCATGGGTAATTTTTGAAGTGGATGCAAACTGCACAATATGTTCGTGTGTAGCTTGTGCTATCGCAGCGTCGCGAATGGATTTTAACTGCTCGCCGTGTTCATCTAGGTCGTGGACGGCATATGCGTTGTCCCACATTACAACAAAGTCGTTTGCTTTGGCGTGCTTAGGCAGTGCCGCAAGTGCATCTACAACTGCATCGCTATAGGTGCAGCCTGTAGGGTTGGCATATTTGGGCACACACCAAATGCCTTTGATGCTGTCGTCGTTAGCCACAAGCTCTAGGGCCGCCTGCATATCTGGGCCATTGTCGTCCATTGGTACGTTGACCATTTCTAAACCGAAATGTTCTGCTAATGTAAAATGTCTGTCATAGCCGGGTACTGGGGTCAAAATCTTTGCCGTTGCGCAATTGCTCCAACGACGCTCGTCGCCCCAAAGGCCAAGGTCCATTGCTGTTCTTAACACCAAGTGCATCATGGTCAAGCTGGAGTTGCCGCCGGCAATAATTTCATTGGCCGGAACGCTCATAAGCTCTGCGCCTAGTTCTCTTGCCTCAACGACGCCGCGTATGCCGCCATAATTGCGCGAGTCCGATCCGTCTGCACTAAAGAAATCGCCGCCTAAGGCTTGTTCTAAACCGTTGCTAAGGTCTAGTTGTTCTGCGCCTGGTTTGCCGCGGCTTAAGTCTAGCTTTAGCTGGTTGCCGCCCTGGGCTGCCGTTAGGGCTTGGTAAGCTGCGCTCAATTCTTGTTGTAATTTTTTTAGCTCTGCGTTCGAGCGTTGCGCCAACGGTGTGCTCATAGTCCTGCGGACTCCTGTATACCAAGCATAATATTTAAGTTTTGCACAGCCGCGCCAGCTGCGCCTTTGCCGAGATTGTCGTAGCGTGCGCAGAGGATTATGCGCTGGTTGTCGCCCAGCACCATTAGATCCATGCGGTTGCTGTTATTGCAGCGCGTTGGGTTGAGGAAGCCACCTTCCATTAACTCTTCAGCCCCAAGGGATGCAACGCTGATGAATGGCTCGTCCGCGTAGCGCTGTTGTAGAACTTCATGCACCTGCTCTGGCGATGCGTCGTTCAGTTCGCTTGCAAACAGCGGCACCTCTACCAACATGCCTTTGTAATAGTTGGCAACATTTGGGGTAAAGATGGGCTGCACGTTGGTGCCGCTGTAACTGAGCATTTCAGGTAGGTGCTTATGCTGCTGGCCTTGAGCATAGCTCTGCACGCCTAAGGTGTCTGCCTGAGCTGGAGAAAAATCGCGAAACTTTTCGATCATTTGGCGACCGCCACCGGAGTAGCCAGATAAAGCATGGCAGCGTAGCGGTGTGCTGGCAGACAGCAAGCCTGCTTGAATGAGCGGTCTTGTCAGTAATATAAATCCTTGGGGGTAGCAGCCGGGATTAGAGACAAATTGCGCATTAGCAATTTCTTCTCGTGCCGTTGGGCTGAGTTCCGCCAAACCATAAGTCCACTCAGGGTGGGTGCGGTGAGCTGTGCTGGCATCTAGTATTCTTGTTTGGCCATCTGCTAACGCGACAGATTCGACGGCGGCATCATCTGGCAGGCAAAGAATGGCGACGTCCGCTTGTTGTAGCAGACGCGTGCGTGCCGACGGGCTTTTACGCTCATCATTAGCCAAACTAATCAGCTCGATATCTGACCTACCGCCGAGTCGCTCGCTGATTTCGATACCTGTTGTACCTACTTGTCCGTCAATAAAAACTTTGGCCATCGGGTTATTTTTACCTGATAGAAAATAGAAAAAGTGTGAGTATTTGAAGCTCGTACTGTTTTGCCTCAAAAGGGCAATTCCGCCTTAAGGCGCGTGCATTCTACGGGGATTGTTCGCCACTGTTAACTGCTAATTCTGTGGCAAATGCTGTTGCTGGTATTGCCGCTAGCAGGCATTAACTTAGGACCTTACCGCAAGAGTCAAAAAAGGTGTGGATTTGGCCTGCTCAACTAAATGAGTAATTGTAGTTCTCGTGCCTCATTTTGCAGGGTTTCTAACAGGGATTTATCTGGGTGAAAGCGTCGAGCGAGGTGGATAAATCTTAGGGTTTTGAGTGCGTCGAACCATTCCTGAGCGACTCGCTGACGCTGCTTAAACGGAGTGTTGTTGTTTTGAAGCTGGGGTAGGACTCTGGATAAGCCCAGTTCTTCAAGGATTTCTCCGATTTGTGGGGTGAATAGATGCTCACGGGTGCCTTGGTTTTGGCATGCGGCACCTAGTTCAGCTAAACCTTGGGCCAAAAGTTTGAAGCTTGCATAGTTGTAGCTCAGATAACCGCTACCGTTGGGCTGCTGGCGCAAAATTTCAATGATTTTGCTCAGTGCCGGACCGGTGCCAAAAGGCACTCTGGCCGAAGTTCTTGCTTGCACATCAATACTTGGACCGGGCAAAAGGGTCAGGGGAGTTATTTTGCTTAACTTGTTCAGAATATGAAAATCTTCCCCTGCACTGCGTTTTGGATAACCTCTAACGCTGGCATAGTCCGTAGCATGGATGCTCAAGGTGCTGCCAAGGCTTGGGTGTGCATATGCGCTGCCATGTTTTTTTAGAGCGGCGACAAAGTAACTCATATGTAAGTCATAGAGTCGGGCTGCTGCACGTACCTCGCTGTCTTCGCTGATATGTCGGTGGGGGAATATGGCGCACCCTCGTGGCGGCATGGGTGTTGTGAAGTAGTTCTTGGGTAGGCATGCATCGGCATCGGTTTGATAGATCCATGGCGAGGTGATGCGCCCATGGTGGTGTAGGGCCAGAGCCACATCGCTGGCGATTTTTCGTGCCAGCCCAACACCCTGTTTGTATGCAATTTCTTGCCCGGGACTGACGCGGTCGATTAACAAAATACCGCAGCTAGGGGCGCGGCTTGCTCTCTGTTCAAGATCTTGCAGAAGCTTTACGGTGCGTTTTACGGGCGCTGGGTCATAGCCAATTTGTCCTTGGTTTTCTGGTGCGTTGACGACAATGATGACGAGTAGGTCTTTTTTGTCGCTAATGTTACGCAGTAGGTGGGTTAGAAAGTCTTCGGCTTCATCAAAGGCGGGTACCACCAAACATTGGGCGTAAGTACTTTTCTGCGCAAATTTTGACGGTTGTAAAAGTTGCGGGTTGGCGGCTTCTGGCTCTGCGTAGCGGCGTAAGTATTGCTCAATTGGGTCTTTCATATTGTTACCCAATTAGCAGAGTTAGTGCAGGGTTGCCGCAACAGGCAGGGTGCTGACTAGGTTGTTTTCGTAGTCCGCCAATTGGTTAAAGCGCGGTTCGATTTCATCAACCGCACAGTGATCCCAAGCCAGCTGCACAAATAGCTGCCAGTGGCGTTCTTCGCTTGCGGTGATGGCAGCATAGAACTTTTGCATTGCCGGATCTGTAATGTGCTCGGCGATGAGGCCAAAACGTTCCGCGCCCCTGCGTTCAACTATGGCGGCGACGAGTAATCTATCGAGTAAAAAGTATTCGGCGTCTTTGCGCACTTGTTTGTTCATATGGGTCACATAGGCGTCTTTGCGATCTGCGCTGGGGGCAATTTTCCGACCCAACAGGATGCGCATGACTTCACGGTAATGATTCAGTTCCTCCACCGCTAGATCCACCATAGCACCCACCAGTTTTAGCCGGTCTGGGTAATGGGATGCCATGCTTAAAGCCATGCCAGATGCTTTTTTTTCTGCCGAGGCGTGATCTTGGAGAAAACTCTCGAAGTCTTGCAGCACCGTGTCTACCCACGCCTCAGGGCTGGGTAACAGGGGTGCTAATTTTGATAAATCTGATTTAGCCATTGGCCTATGTGCGTAATTTCTTGAGGGCAAACCTGGTGACCCATGGCGTATTCTTGCCATTCAACGGGGTAAGCCAGGTTTAGTAGGGTTTGTCGTGAAGTAATGGCGCGAGTAATTGGGATTACCGGGTCATTGATGCCGTGAGCCATAAATATGGGGGTATCAATGTTGGCGAAGCCAACACGGTCGGTAAGGTGTTGGTGATCATGCACGTAAGTAGACAGCGCCATAATGCCAGCGATTTTGCTGTCCATTGATAGACCAAGTTCCAGCGCAATTACACCGCCCTGGGAAAAACCTGCCAAGGTGATTTGGTTGGACTTAAAGCCATTGGCTATTTCATTTTCTACTAAGGCCTTGATGGCCGCTGCTGACTCATTGATGTCATCGCCGCCGACTACGGAGGAGCTAGGGTCTATGTCGTACCAACCTCGCATTTCCGCACCGCCATTCACTGTGATTGGGCGTATTGGCGCGTTGGGGAAGACAAAGCGTAAAGGCTGGTCTAGCGGCAGCATAGGTACGATGGGTTCAAAGTCACTGGCATCCGCGCCGAGGCCATGCATCCATATGACACAGCCAACGGGATTTTCGCCAGTTTCGGTTTCTAAATATTCAAGTTCGGTCATGTCAGTCATTGCGATCCTCGTCCCGCCCTATTTACTGTTTACCTCGGGCTGGCTTTTTAATCCATTAGTCTTAAGGCGAGCACCTTAACGATATAGCCCCCCCAACCACAATTAAAAACTGAAAATCTTTGCGCTGTCCAACGGTAGGTGAATATATTTTGGCTATTGGTGCCGAGCGCAAATAGCAATTGTTGATGGTAAATTCCTGAAGTTGCGGTTTTCCGACTGAGTAATGTTTTGAACGCCAATGCCAGGCTTTGAGGCTAACCAATCATTAACTTCTGTTATTAAACCGCGGTCTGTTGAAGTTTTTGAGCCGGACCAAAATTTGCGTTTGCGTTTGCGTTT
>TARA_B110000971_G_scaffold198246_1_pt1 | contig 10531 bp, 5 predicted proteins | sample TARA_B110000971 | Tara Oceans TARA_B110000971 (sample SAMEA4397842) | marine metagenome | biome: Polar Biome; feature: [SRF] surface water layer (ENVO:00010504); material: water (ENVO:00002006), including particulate matter (ENVO:01000060) such as... | depth 5 m | reverse complement strand
CCAGACGGTTATGTTTGGAAATTCATGTACTACTTGACCGAACAACAGTTCGAAGCATATAACGCGTCTGGATTTATTCCTTTAACTGGTACATTTGATATTACACCAGATCTCGAAAGTAATGCAAACAATATTATTACAGGCTCAACAGTAAGTGATATTTTTGTTGAGAACTATATTGATAATAATGGTTATCCTTTTGTAGGAAACGGAATTGTAGCAGGGCCTCCAGGCAACGATAGTACAATACTTTTATCTTCTGCTGAATTAGTTGAAACGGGTAACTATTACTCTGGTATGACGATTTATCTAAACACACCGACCAATGTCGCTTTCACATATGTTATTGAAGAGTACACGTATAATATAGGCACATCTAAAGCAAGAGTTAAAGTTATTGGTGATCCTAGTGGTGATGGTGTTATTATAAACTCAGGTTTTAAGATTCTGCCAACTGTTAAGATTGAAGGCGATGGTAAAAACGCAGTTGCAATCCCAAGGGTTGTAAATGGTAGAATAACTAACATTGAACTTTTGAATCCTGGCGAAGACTATAATAATATTACAGCTACTATAGTAGATCCTAATAATGATTTTGATCCTGGCGCAACTCTCAGTGTTGACGTAAGAGCTACTTTAAGAGCAATTCTTTCGCCCGAAGGTGGTCACAACTTTAATATAATCGATGAAATGCAGTGCAGACATATACTTCTTTATGGTTATATAACTGAAACAGATAATAATAAAATTGGTAAGAGTAACAGTTATTCTGCGGTTGGTATTCTTAAAAATCCAACTTTCACTGAAGACCCCGAAAATGCTAATACTGCATCGCCGGAAATCTTTGATAACAGAATAGCAGTTATAACTGATGATTACACTAAAGTAATTACAGACGGTATTCTTACACAAAAAGATGTAAATAGTAACATTACATTTAGTGGTCGAGTTCATGAGATTGACAGCACATCTAATACAGTTTACTTGTGCAGTTACATGGGCCCTCAGATTAACACTGCTAACAACGACATTTCGCTGGATTACTCGCAGAATCTTATTAATTCTACCGGCCAACGAATACAGATAAATACACCGACAGCCAATAATGTTATTGAATCACGGTATACCCAACGATCTGGTATTGTGTATTTTATGGAAGACTTCTTTCCTTTAACTAGAGAAGAAAGTTCACGAGAAGAATATAAACTGGTCTTGGAATTTTAAGGAACTCAAATAGATGCCCATTAACACAAATTTAAATATTGCACCATATTTTGATGATTTTGACGTCGAGAAGCAGTTCTATAAGATTCTGTTTAAGCCCGGATACGCTGTACAAGCACGAGAGCTAACTCAACTTCAAACCATTCTCCAAAATCAAGTAGAGCAATTCGGAGATAATATCTACCAAGAAGGTACTATTATCAAAGGTTGTAACTTTACTGATCTTACTGGATTGCAATTCGTAAAACTAGTAGACAAATCTGGCTGGGACGTAGAACAATATGTTTCTGGTTCAAGCACAGCAATCATTGCAGGCATCGAAACTGACATCGATATTGTCTACGAAATTGAAAATGCTGCTGGTCTAAAAGCTAACATCATCGCGGCTCAACGTGGTTTCGAAACACGGGCACCCGATCTCAATACATTCTTTATCAACTATTTGAACACAGCTTCCTCAGGAAACGCTCAGTTCGAACGTGGTGAATTATTAACTATTACTAAGTTCGTTTATAACGGTTCGGTTTTAGTTCCAAGCTTACAAGAAGGTGGCAGTGGTGAAGACTGGACTATCAGTGTTACACCACAAACTAATGAAGTAGGAAACTCGTTTGGTATCAGAGCTTCTGCTGGCGTTATCTTCCAAAAAGGCCACTTCTTATTCACGACAGACCAAACATTAATTGTATCTAAATATACTAATATTCCAGATGAAGTATCTGTTGGTTATGAAGTTACTGAAAAATTAGTTAGTTCTTTGCAAGATAAAAGTTTATATGATAACGCAAACGGATCGCAGAATGAAAATGCTCCGGGTGCTGATAGACTTAACATGGTTCCAGTACTTGTTTCTAAAGCTACAGCAATTGCAGACGTTGACGCAGCGTTCTTTACTCTTATTCGTTATCAAAACGGGTCAGCAGTTACTTTGCGTGATGTATCACAGTTTAATGTTATTGCAGATGAATTGGCAAAAAGAACATATGAAGAATCAGGTAACTATATTCTTGATAGCTTTAAAGTCGATATGGATCGCCGAGGTAGTGAACTAACCGCACTTGTTGGCAAAGGCACAGCATACATTAAAGGTTTCCGTGTAGAAAATAGTGGTAAACTAGATTTTACTATCGACTCGGTTGCTACAGCAGAAATACAACAAAATCAAGCAACCGCAATTGATTACGGTTCTTATTTAACTGTTACAGATATTAGTGGTACTGTAGGTATTAACTACGAAACAGTAGATTTACAGAATGCAGGATCAGTCAAGATTGGTAAAGCATATGTTAGAAACATCACACCAACAAGAGTTTATCTCTTCGGTGTTAAAATGATTTCTCCAAACGCTTTCAGTGATGTTGTTCGTATCGTTGGTACTTCAGGTGTAATTAACGTAGCGTCTAACGCGAAAGTTAAAGATATTAGAAAGTCAGCAGTAGTATATGATACAGGTACACCTTACGTTAAAGAACTTACTGACATAAGTATTCCTGCTAGAACTCATGCAATAATTTCTATCTCAGCTAACCAGTTTGTACTTACAGCAGGCCTCAACGAAGACTTCGCATTAGATCAAGACGACATAGTAGTAGTTGATACTTCAAACACTGTTATCCCAGTTACTAGTGTAGCCAAGAGCTTAAACAACAGTACGTTAACTGTTAGCCTTGATCCAAGCGCCGGTGCAACAGGCGGCGGTGAAGTATACTTCAACAAGCGCATTACATCAGCGATTCCTCATTCTAAAGTATCAGCTGCACCATATGTTAAAGTTAACTACGCAACAGTTACTCAAAAATACAGCTTAGGTTTTCCAGATGTTTATAAAATTATTAGTGTTAATACAGGTCCAGGCGGAACTGATTTCACCGATAGCTTTAAGCTCAACACTAATCAAACCGATCATTTTTATGATATTTCTTATATGGAATACATTCCGGGTCGTCCTCAGCCATTAAATGGCCAGCAATTAATTGTACAAGTTGGCGTGTTTGAAGTTGAGACTTCTACTGGTGATTACTTCTTTACAATTAACAGTTATCCAATTGATGATTCTGTTACGCCAGCCGCGGGTACTATCGCATCTTCTGATCTTGAAACTTATGTATCATCAAATGGTTCATCTTATCAATTAAGAAATTGTATTGACTTTAGACCACAGGTTGACAGAGATGCAGTAGTTGATTATACTGATATTACTCTTTCTTCTGCGGGTATTGTTACAACAGCAGTTGGTGGATATGTTAACACATTCTCTGGTTCATACATAATTCCGGCACTTGATTCTGCTGCTACTTCTGATGTAGAAAGCTACTTATCACGAGTTGACGTAATTGCTTTTGATTCTTATGGCAGATCTCATCTTATTAAAGGTGAAGAATCTCAGAATCCAGTAACGCCAGTTGTTACTGCAGACCAATTAGTTGTTAGCAGAATCTTTATTCCTGGCTATCCTGCGCTTACTCAAAGGGAAGCATCTGAGCAAGGTAAATTCTCTTGTGCAGTACAGATAAAAACTGTTGGTACTAAGAACTACACAATGCGTGATATTGAAAAGATCGAACAAAGAATTGAAGGTCTTGAGTATTACATCAGCTTAAATCAATTAGAGCAAAGTTCAGAAAACTTATTAGTTCTTGACGAAAACGGATTATCAAGATTTAAAAATGGTTACATCGTTGATCCAATGAATGATGTTAACATCGCTAATACAGAAGATCCTAACTACAAAGCTGCTATTCACTTTGATAAGAAGATCCTAACTCCCGCGTTGAATACATTCCCGCTAGATTTAAAATACTCTGCATCTTCAAGTGCTTCTATCTTTCCTAGTGTTAATAATCCTGAAGTTGCTACGTTATCTAGAAACGCTAACGTTAAATTACTTGGTCAGCCATACGCGACTAACTTCAGAAACTGTGTATCTAACTTCTGGAAATACGACGGCAACTGCCAGATTTCACCAAGCCATGATATGGCCCATGATACTGTTCAGAACCCAGTTCCATTAGAAATTGATCTAGTTTCAGTATTCCAAGACTTGCAAGAATTTCTTCCAGTTACAGGTACAAACTGGGATGGTCCAATTGTAAACGGTACATCTTCTTCTTCTAGAAGTGGTCGTACAACTACAACTACAACCCCTAGATCTCAATCTGGTACGATTTCATCTCTTACAGTAAATGATGGAGACTTAAACTCAGTTGGTGATTTTGTTACTAACATTGCATTCCAACCGTTCATGAGATCAAGAGATATTAAAGTATTCATCTCCGGTCTACGTCCTAGCACAAGACATTATTTCTTCTTTGATGGAGTTGATGTTAACACTCACGTATCGCCAGGTGGTACTACTGCTAATGACGCAAGAGATGTTCAAAGAGTTGGTGCAACCGGAACTGCAGTTACTACTGATTCAAACGGTATCTTACGAGCAGTATTTAAAATTCCACAGGGTCAATTCTATGTTGGTGATAGAGTATTGCAAGCAGTTGATGTAGATCAATATGCAAGCATTGAATCTGGTGCTACTTCAACCGGAAGTATTTCTTATCATGCTTATAATATTACTCAAGATAAGACAACTATTTCAACTAGAATGCCAGAGTTCGGTACTGAAGAAACAGCTACATCGAGAAACTTAGCAGCTCGCACGACAACAGTCACAGCGCGCGGCGATCCATTAGCACAAACCTTCTTTATTAAGAAAGGCATGGGCCGTGGATCTAATAGTGTATTCATCTCTAAAGTTGATGTATGGTTCAAGAGAAAGTCAGACATTAACGGTGCTACAGTTACTTTAAGAGAAGTAGTTAATGGCTATCCTTCTGCTATTATCTTACCATTCTCGAAGTTGCATATAGATCATACAGACGTAAATGTCTCAGACGATGCTTCTACAGTTACTGAAATCACGTTTGATGCTCCTATTAGATTAGATGTTGAAAAAGAATATGCTATTGTTATTCAGCCAGATGCTAACGATCCAAACTACTTGATCTTTACATCTAAAGTTGGTGGCGACGATCTTACTCCTGGTTCAACCCAAGGACAAGCAGTTGTTATGGACTGGGGTGACGGTGTACTATTTACATCTACTAACAACAGAGCATGGAATTCTGTACAAGACGAAGATATTAAGTTTACTTTATACCGTCATGACTTCAATGCTTCAACTGGTACGGTTTCACTTACTAACGCTGATCATGAATTCTTTACACTAAGTGATTGGGATGGCAGATTTACAGCTGGCGAGTTCGTCTACAAGTCATTGACTGGAGCTAATACAGTAAGTATGGTTACAGGCACAAACGTTGTTACTCAAACAGCTAATGACTTTACTGCTCTATATGCAGCTGGCGATTATATCTTAATAACAAATAGCGGTCAAACTGCTAAAGATATATTCAAGATTGCAAGTGTTGATAGTGCAACTCAAATGACTACTGATAAAGCATGTTACTTTAACGGCGCAGGTAGTACTGGTACTCCGGTTGTTGCTGGTGTGATTTCACATTATAACAAATATACTGCATCAGAATTACACATTAAAGAAAGCTCGGCAATTTCTACTAAGAAGTTTGTAGCTACTGATATTATTACTGGTTTTGAAAGTGGTACTGAAGGTACAATCGGAAGTGTTGATAATATTAACTTAAGTTATGTGCAACCATTAATTCAGAAAGCAAATGATTCTGTAACAACAACCGCTATTAATGGCACGTTTACAGATCCAGCTAATGTTATTACTTCATATAGTATGCCAATGAAATTCGGTGATAATAACTTCTTCACCCAAAAAGGTGTTGTGGTTTATTCTAAATCTAATAACTTTATTAGTCCTAAGTCATTCACTATCAATGTCCAATTAAACAACAGCTCGAATTCGACTTCAACTCCATTTGTTGATCTTGAATTAGCTACTCTATTAGCATACCAATTTAAAGTAACTGATACTTCTGCTACTACATCTAAGTATATTTCTAAGACTGTAGAGTTGGCCGAAGACTTAGATGCTGAAGACTTAAACTTGTATCTTACGGGATACAGACCAAATGGCGCAGACATTAAAGTTTATATCAGACCACAGCATGCACAAGATAGTGCGGCCTTTGATACAATTGATTGGATTGAACTAGAGATAATCGAAGGCAAGAATACTTATTCTTCATCTTCTAACTTAAACGACTACAAAGAATTTAGGTATGCTGTTGCAGACGCAAATAAATCTGCTGATGTAATTACTTACACCTCAAGCGCAGGTACCTTTGTAGGATATAGAAAATTCGCAATCAAGATCGAGATGATCGCAAACAGTATCCATAACGTGCCGTTTGTTAAAGACTACAGGGGCATTGCACTGACATGATACCTTCAATGAGACAAACACTAATTAGAGACGAGCACAGTCAAGCAGTTGTTAATACTGACTTGGTTGCTCTTAATAAATATAAGTCAGAAAGGGCGTTATATCGTAAGGTAGAAATGCTAAGTAATGAGCTCGTCGAGATAAAGATGTGTATGTCTCGTTTATGCGAACGATTAGAACAGATAGAGAGCAAATAAATGTCAAAACCTAGTATAGAAAATATCATAACGTCCCAGACGTTTCAGAATTGGTTCGATAAAACCAACGATCTTGTTGACATTATGCGAGACTCAGCAGTTACTGCTTCTAGTGGTGGTGATGATACGACGGGTGACGCTAACCTTGCTGGTGAGTTTACAGCAAATACGGTATCAGCAACTGATAATGCAAGAATAGACTTTGTCGAAGCGTTTACAGCTGGACAGCCGGTAACATTTACTTCTCCTACTAACGTTATTGGTACAACAACTCCAATTACTACTACGTTCACATACGGTGCATCAGGTGCTCGTACTAGATATACTGATACAGTAAATTCTTGGGACATTGGATTCGACAATTCTACCAATGCAAATTTCCAAATGAATCAAGGTTTAGGCGGTCAATTTTCTCTGTCGCCAGCTGGTGTCTTAACAGTGCCAAGTGTTATTATTGATACAGATATTACTGTTGATACTATTAATACAAATCAGCTCGTAGCAAACAACGCGACATTCAACACTGCGGCAGGTGTATTTTCTGGAACGTTTATCGGTAACTTTACCGGTGATGTATATAAGCCAGATGGTACAACCAAGATATTTGAAAATGGTGGACCGGCTGCTAATATTCCAGCAACATTTACCGGTAACGTAAACGGTACTGTTAGTTCTCTTACTAACCACAGTACTAGTGGATTAACCGAAGGTACTAATCTTTACTTTACTACTACTAGAGCAAGAAATTCAGTTTCTGCTGGTACTGGTGTAACTTATGGTGCTTCAACCGGTGAAATTTCTATCGGCCAAACCGTAGGTACAACAGCCGATGTTGGCTTTAACACAGTAACAACTACTGGCGATATTACAGCATTCGGTTCAGTATCAGATCGTAGACAAAAAGAAAATATTGAACCAATTACTAACGCGTTAGATAAAGTCGAGCAACTTGGTGGTTATACGTTTAACTATAAAAATAATCCAAATACTAGAATGACTGGTACAATGGCTCAAGAGCTTTTAGAAGTTTTACCTGAAGCAGTTTATAAAACTATTGATGGGAATACCGGAGAAGAAATATACGCCGTAAGACACGGAAATGTAATTGGATTGATAATTGAAGCGATCAAGGAATTGAACGAAAAAGTAGGTAAATAATATGCCGATTAAAGATTCAGGTTCACTTACACTAACAGAAATACACACAGAATTTGCTTCGATTGGTGATAATTTCGGCAGTAAGCCTTATGAGTTGTCAGAATATCGTAACTTACCTGCCGACATAGGCCTTCCAACTTCCGGTGAGATTGCTTTCAGTGATTTCTATGGCAAATCAAATACTATATACGTAACAGGCGCTCAGTGGATCGCAATCTCAAGTGGTACAGTTAATTCATTAAGAAACATTCGAAATTGTAATCTATGGTCTGCTTTAAAGCTTATGGGTTATGACAATCCAGAAAGACGTTATGACATTACCATTCCTGCAAACTACTATTTGTGGTCAAATTCAACATCTACAGCTGGATTAACTGTTCCGGCATCTATGAACAATACCCTCATTATTCGAAATAGTGGTAACATTATTGGGTGCGGTGGCGCAGGGGCAAATTCAAATAAAACCGGTGGCAACGGCGGTCCAGCTTTAGAAATACTAACCAGTGCATCAGTCACAATTATCAATAACTCTGGAGCATATATTGCAGCCGGCGGTGGTGGTGGCGATGGTAACCGTGGAGCAGGTGGCGGCGGAGCAGGTGGTGGTAAAGGTGGATCTGGAGCGGGTGTTGATAAAAACGGAGCAGGTGGAGCAGGTGGAACATTAAATCGATCTGGTGCCAATGGTGGTGGTGCTTCACAAGCAGGTGGTGGTAAAGGTGGTGGCGCAGGTGGCGGCGGCGGTGGTGCTGATAACGAAAACGGCAAATTGTATGACAACGGTGCTGGTGGCGGAGGCGGCGGTGGTAGAATTCTTCCAGGTGCTGGTGGAGCTGGCGGTGGTGGTGAAGCTGGCGAAAACGGTGGTACTGGTGGTTCTGGAAATGCTGGTGGTGGTGCACCAACTAGTAACGGCGGTGGTGCTGGCGGCGGTTGGGGTAAAAGTGGTGGCCAAGGTAGTACTGCTTCTACAAAGGCAGGCGCAGGTGGCCAAGCTATTAAAACAACAAATAACAGTGTAGTTGCTTATAACTCTGGTAATATTTGGGGAACTGTATAATGAATAAAAGACAAAAGTATATGCGTAATGATAACGGTGCCGGTTGGTGTCAAGAGTCATTATTGTATGCAGAAAGATTCGTACCACAACATATTACCTCAGTGGCAGAAGGTGAAGCTTGGGTTGTTAATGACGAATTAATGAAAGAAAGAATGGATGATATTTGTGCAGAACTAGGTCATCCCGATTTATATAAAAATGTAACAAGAGAACAACATTTAGCAATAATGTTTGAAAAAAGACGGATAGGAGCTCATGTTGAAGCTGTGGCAAACTTTGTACCAACAGATGTATGGAGATTAGTAGATTCAGCTAAAGCAGAATTGGTAGTAGGAGCATTACACGATATTACTACTACAGCTATCGTAGAATATAATGACAATGCGTGGTGGTTTGCAAAAAGCATAGACGGTAGTGTATTAAACAACGCCGCAGAAGTAGAAGAATATCAAGCATCCATTATACGTCAAAGAAAGTATCATGACGCTGAAGACGACATGACTTCTTGGCGCGTCGAGTAGTATAAATATAATTAAATAAATTCCGTATGCGGCATAACAAGCCCAGTCCTCCACCTTATTTTTATAAATAAAGTAAATAACGAGCTAAACAACAAGGGTATCATAGAATGTCAAAGATTTCAGAACTAGAACCGATCAAAGGTGCCAATACACGCTCTGAAGACCTTTTTGTAATCGTCAACCTTATACAAGGTGATGACGGTACTAAAAATATTACACGAAAAGAATTACTACAAGCAATCCAGTATGAAGTCTTTGATAATATCTCCATTACTGGTGGATCGGTTACTGGCGTAAGAATCTTTAGTTCTACCATCGAAGATAACGTTATGAATAATAACACGTTTAACGGTGGTACAATAGATTCAACAGCTATTACTAATACTTCTTTCGATGGTGGCACAATGGAGGGTACTGAAGTATCTAACGTTGGGATCACAACTTCAGACTTCTCAAACGGTACTGGCAACAATAACGTATTTACGAATACTATTGTAGATTTTGGAGCATTAAACAACTCCACTGGTAACAACAACATCTTTACTAACTCTACTATTGATGATTCATTCTTTAATAATGTTACCATCGAAGGTGGTACAGCTAACAACTTAATTCTTACAAATATTACAATCGATGAGCTTATTCTCGAAGATGCTTTAATCTCGAATAGCACAATCGTTACAACTTCGTTTTCAAACGGAACAATATTTGATACAGCGCTTTCAAACAGCGAAATACTTACAACTAATATTGTTGATTCTACTTTCTCAAACGGCGCGATCTGGGATACCACTGTTAATAATAGTGTTATTACTAATTCAGATTTCTCGAACGGAACAGGTACTGATAACACATTCACTAATCCTACGTTAGAGAATGCTACTTTAACTGGTTCTATGGATCAAGTAGTTGCAACTAACATCTCAATCGGAAGTTCTACTTCTGAAGATTTAGTGCAGCAAAGATCAACTATACAAAATTCTGATATATCAGAATCAGAGAT
>TARA_B110000971_G_scaffold103035_1_pt1 | contig 10572 bp, 10 predicted proteins | sample TARA_B110000971 | Tara Oceans TARA_B110000971 (sample SAMEA4397842) | marine metagenome | biome: Polar Biome; feature: [SRF] surface water layer (ENVO:00010504); material: water (ENVO:00002006), including particulate matter (ENVO:01000060) such as... | depth 5 m | reverse complement strand
AGGGTTTTGGTTGAAATTCGGTGGCTGCAAGCGCTCGCGGCCCATTCCCAAATCGACGAATTAAGCCCCCTAACCGATACTGCCAATGCCTTTCTCAACAGCCTAGCCGAAGATTTTTCACTTAACGACGCCGCTCGCGTTAAAGAAATCGAAGCGACAACGAATCATGACGTAAAAGCGATCGAATACTTCATCAAAGAGAAGCTTGCCGACAATGCCGAACTAACAGAGCATTCAGAATTCGTTCACTTTGCATGCACCTCCGAGGATATTAACAATCTCGCCTATGCGCTGATGCTCAAAGCAGGACGCGACGAAGTTGTATTACCTGAGATGCGTTTACTCGCCGCCAAAGTCCGCGATATTGCGATTACCAACGCCGACCAACCCTTGCTTTCGCGCACCCATGGTCAGCCCGCTTCACCGTCAACTTTAGGCAAAGAGTTCGCGAATGTTTTCCACAGAATGCAGCGCCAAATAACAACGCTCGAAGCAACCGAAGTCCTAGGGAAAATTAATGGCGCTGTGGGCAACTACAACGCACACTTCTCTGCTTATCCGGCTGTAGATTGGCAAAAATTTGCCGAGGATTTTGTGACGAGTTTAGGTCTCACTTGGAACCCGTACACAACTCAGATTGAGCCCCATGACTATGTTGCTGAAGTCTTTGCCTCATGTGCTCGATTCAACACCATTCTCATCGATCTAGACCGTGACATTTGGTCTTATATTGCGATCGGTTATTTTAAGCAGCGAACTATCGCTGGCGAAATTGGTTCTTCGACCATGCCGCATAAGGTGAATCCTATCGATTTCGAAAATTCGGAAGGCAATCTAGGCCTCGCGAATGCAATGCTAAATCATCTGGCAGAGAAACTGCCTATTTCGCGCTGGCAGCGAGATCTTACCGATTCGACAGTGCTTAGAAATATGGGCGTAGGCTTGGCATACAGCATGATTGCCTACAGTTCCGCTATCAAAGGTCTCAACAAACTCGAGGTTAATGCCGCCGCCATCGATGCCGACATCGATGCCTGTTGGGAAATACTTGCCGAGCCTATTCAGACTGTTATGCGCCGATACCGTATAGAACAGCCTTACGAGAAACTCAAAGAGCTCACGCGCGGCAAGCAAATTAATCAGGAGTCAATGCGGGCATTTATCGAAACCCTAGAGATGCCTCGTTCGGCTAAAGACGACCTCCTCGCCTTAACTCCTCGCACCTATTTAGGCAACGCCGCTTTACAGGCACGAAACGTTTGAGCATTAATGTTATTTCGGCAGACTTCAACCGCCGCGAATTTCTAGAGAAGTACTGGCAGAAAGAACCAGTGCTAATCCGTCAACTCATTCCGCAATTAGTCGATCCGCTAAGTCCCGAAGAATTGGCAGGATGCGCCTGCGAAGAGCTTGTCGAAAGCCGAGTTATTACTGAATTCGAACTTGATAACTACACGCTGAAGAATGGGCCTTTCGAGGAAGAGGACTTTACGAGTCTCCCCGAGAATCATTGGACACTTCTCGTGCAAGCCATGGATCAATGGTTCGATGAAGTCGCGGACCTGAGAAAACAATTCGATTTTGTTCCAAGCTGGCGAGTTGACGATGTGATGATTTCATTCGCCTGCAAAGACGGCGGAGTGGGCCCACATTTTGATAACTACGATGTGTTTCTGCTGCAGGGGCAAGGTCAACGCAAGTGGCGCCTAGGCCAGCGCTGCGACGACTTAACTCCTTTACGAAAAGGAGCGCAGCTGCGCCTTCTTGAGTCTTTTGAGACCTGCGAAGAATTTATCCTCAACCCTGGCGATGCACTCTATGTTCCTCCCCGAGTTGCACACTGGGGAGTTTCGTTAGACGACAGTCTTTGCTATTCGATCGGCTTCCGCGCGCCCTCTCATAGTGAAATGATCGAGGGATTTAGCGATTTCCTCATTCGAAGTTCGGCGAGCAGTCATCGCTTTGAAGACCCCAGCATTGACCTTCCCGTCGATCCAGCGCTTATTCAACAGTCTTCTTTGGTCGACAGTTTCAACATGCTGCGCGCTAAATTAGACAACGAGCCCCTTTTTCAACAATGGTTTGGCTGCCATGTTACGCAGCCGAAATACCCTGAACTTATTGTCCAGATCGACCGAGGTTCAGCTAAACGTGTGGGCAAAGAGCTTAAACTCGCCGACCTCGTCCGCCACAATCCGTCGTCTCGCTTCGCCTATATGATTAATTCTGACATCGCCGCTACGTCAGGGGATGGCGGAGAAACCCAAAGCGCAGCAGCAGCGAATGCCTGCCCTGTAACACTTTTCGTTGATGGAAATGCCGCTGAGTTTGATGCATGCGATGCACAGAGCATACGCCGCCTTTGTGACCCTCGTCCTATCGAGAAGCGCGAGCTGAAATCAATGCTCTCAATCGAGTCGATAAAAGAATTACTCGAACAACTCGTTGTACAGGGCAGCCTTGTCATCGAGTAAGGGCTGGCTAAATGCCGCTCAGTCCTACCCGCTGTTCTTTACATTTCCGCGGCTCTTTACATTTCTAGGTAGGCGACAGATCTCGCAAACTCGCTTTGCAAAACTCCTTGCGTAAGTCTGCATAGTCGGTGACCGCTGGATACTGTGGAAATTCTTCTATCACCCTTTCTGGCGCTCGGAACAGAATACCCGCGTCGGCTTCTTCTAACATGCTCACATCGTTGTAGGAATCGCCAGAGGCGATGACACGAAACTTCAACCCATGAAGCGCTTGCACAGAGGCTCGCTTCGGGTCGGGCTGCCGCAACTTATAGTCGACAATTTTACCCGTGTCGTCGCAGACTAGCTTATGACAAAACAAGGTTGGGAAATCGAGTTGGCGCATTAGTGGATATGAAAATTCATAAAATGTGTCTGACAGGATGATAAGCTGAAAATTCGCTTTCAACCATTTAACAAACTCTTGCGCGCCGGGTAGTGGCGCCATCGTCGCAATAACTTCCTGAATATCAGGAAGCCCCAATCCATGCTCACTCAATATTCGCAGGCGTTGCTGCATGAGTTCGTCATAGTCTGGCACTTCACGCGTAGTAGCACGCAGCTCGTCGATGCCTGTTTTTTCAGCGAAGCCAATCCAAATTTCGGGGACTAGAACCCCTTCTAAATCAAGGCATGCTATTTCCATCTTTTTCTCTCTGCTCTGGGACGCCTGCGATAAACTTGCGTCGCTGTTTCGTTGATTCGCCGACTATTCGACAGCTATAACTTTGATTCTGTGTGCCTCGCAATTTAGCAGATAAGCGGATGTCCGAATAGCGGACTTTACCCTTCGTTGCATTTACCGGAAAATACTACGCCTGGAGCTTGCGATCACGGTATGCTGAGCTCACTTTATTCATTCAGCAAGGCTAGCCAGCACCATGGACGCACAAGATATCGATGCCCTCAACGAATCGCTGCAGCAGGCAAGCCCACGAGAAATTCTGGCAACACTGTTGCCCGTGCTAGGCCGAACTGCGCTCTCATTTAGTGGCGCAGAGGACGTGGTCTTGCTTGATCAATCCGAAAAGCTGAGAAAAGTCGCTTCGGAGAAGGAACAATCCGCGACGATCGATCTCCACCCTTTCACCCTAGATACAGGCAGATTACACCCTGCTACGCATCGCTATTTAGAGCGCGTGCGCAAACATTATTCACTTACTCTCGATGCTCTAATGCCAGATCCCGACGCGGTCAACGAACTAGTCAGAAGCAAGGGGCTCTTTAGTTTTTACGCGGATGGCCACAAAGAATGCTGCGAAATTCGTAAAGTCACTCCACTTCGAGCGCACCTCGCAGGATTTGATGCTTGGATAACCGGCCAACGTCGAGACCAAAGCCCAACGCGTAGCGAGGTGCCTATCATAGAATTCGACAAAGCTTTCTCGACTCCGCAGCGCCGGCTGATCAAGGTCAACCCTCTAGCCAACACCAGTTCTATGGAGGTATGGCAGCTCATTCGTTCGCTAGAAATTCCGTATAACGAATTACATGACCAAGGGTTTGCGAGCATAGGCTGCGAGCCCTGTTCGAGGCCCGTTGGCCCCGGGCAACATGAGCGCGAGGGCCGCTGGTGGTGGGAAGAGGCGACACAAAAAGAATGCGGGTTACATATCCCTATCAAGCAACTCTAGCTTAGAGATCGGGCAGCTTGACGTCGGCGTAGTGCGCTTCGATTTCATCTTGCGTGTTCTCGTTTATCTGACGCTGTAAATTAACTGCGCTTATATGGGGCGCGAACATTTCTATGAAGCCCGCCATATAGCCTCGCAGATGACTCCCACGTCTAAACGCAATTTTCGTCACACTCGGCTCAAAAAGATGAGAAGCATCCAGGGCGATAAGATCTCCATCTTGCTTCTCATCGAACGCCATACGCGCCACAATACCGACGCCGAGCTCGAGGCGAACATAGGTTTTGATGACGTCGGCATCTGCGGCGGTAAACACTACGTTGGCAGTCAGCGACTCTTGCGTAAACGCCTCATCGAGTTTAGATCGACCCGTGAAGCCAAAGTTATAGGTGACTAAGGGGTACTCGCTAAGCTTCTTAAGGGTTAAGCGTTTAACCGAAGCGAGCGGATGCCCCTTCGGCACTATCACGGCACGGTTCCATCGATAACAGGGCAGCATAGTCAGTTCTTCGAACAGTTCTAAGGCCTCGGTTGCAATAGCGATATCGGCCGTGCCATCAGCTGCAGCTTGGGCAATCTGCACAGGTGTGCCCTGATGCATATGCAATGACACGTTGGGATAGCGAGCGCGGAAAGTCGCAATAACAGAGGGCAGCACGTAGCGGCATTGCGTATGAGTCGTGGCAATAGAAAGCGCCCCTTTACTCTCATCGCGCAACTCATCGGCCATCGATTTAATGTTTTGTATGCGGCTCAGCACATCGCCGCTAGCGTCGAGAATTCGCTGCCCTGCTCTCGTTACTGCGACGAGCTGCTTACCACGGCGCTCGAATATCTGAATACCCAATTCATCTTCCAGCGCTCTAATTTGCTTACTTACACCAGGCTGCGAGGTAAACAGCGCATTGGCTGCCTCGGATACATTAAGGCCTTGACGATTGACTTCCCAGATATAACGCAGCTGTTGTAATTTCAATTTGTAACCACCTGATTCTCTAAACCAATCAAACGCGAAGCCTGAATAAGACCCGCTACGCGCTGAAACCCATAGACCGCAAAAGAATAAAACTATAACAATTAATTCCTTTATGGAATATACGCGCGAGGCTATTCTGCTGCACCTAACGCACCGCTATAGTCAAAAATAATAACCCAAGGACAGAATATGGATATCGCAACCCTTGTGGTTGACGCCGGTGGCACGCTCGATGGAATGCTGCTCAGCGGGCTGACAGCTGGCTTTTTCCCAGCGCTTGCTCATGTCGCCGCGGGCGCCGCAGTCGGCTTCGCAATCGGGGTTACCGGTGTAGGAGGAGGATCACTCATGACCCCTCTCCTTCTCCTATTTGGCTATGCGCCGGCTGTCGCAATCGGCACAGACTTGCTTTATGCCGCGCTCACCAAAACGAGCGGCGTAATCGCGCATCACAAGAAAAAATCAATCGACTGGGGAGTGGTGAAAATACTTGCAGCGGGAAGTTTACCCGCAGCACTGATGACGCATTGGGCCCTGTCTGGCGGTTATCTGGTTAGCCTGCAGCAAAGCGAAGCCCTGTTGACTGCAAGCCTCGGTATCATGCTGATTCTCACCGCCTTCATGCTTTTAGCGCGAAATAAGCTCCGCGCGAGCGCAGCATTAGGTAAGCCAAGTTTCATCATGGGTGTCGTGAATCGAAATCGCGCTACCGCGACTTTTACGATGGGATTAATACTCGGTACTTGTGTCACTCTCTCATCGGTGGGAGCAGGCGCGTTCGCCGCAGCGATTCTCATGACGATTTACGCAGAGACCAGCAGCGTGAGGATTGTGGGCACAGACATTGCTCACGCGGTGCCACTCACCCTCGTCGCAGGGCTCGGCTACCTTGTGGCAGGCCAGGTTGATCTTGAGTTACTTGCAGGACTCCTGCTCGGCTCGCTACCAGCAATCCAATTGGGCGCAAAAGTCGCGCATAAAATGCCCGAACGGTTTTTACGTGGCGCACTCACCATGTTGCTCGGCGGTCTTGGAATCGGCTATCTTGTCAGCGGCACGCGCTAGAACAGCTAGTCGACATCGTTCGCGATTCCTGAGGGTACATGGCCTGTAGCAACATGATTACGTGCAGAGTCGCAGTGGCCTTGCTGATCATCGAAAAACACATCTGCATCGAAGGCGCGGAGGAACTCACCTTTGTCTAAACCGCCAAGAAACAGTGACTCGTCGATGCGGATATTCCAGTGCCTTAACGTCTTAACGACGCGCTCATGTGCCGGTGCCGCCCGCGCCGTAACCAAACAGGTCCGCAGCGGCGACTCACCGATAGGAAAGGCCATCTGGATTTGCTGAAGCGCTGCAAGAACCGGCTTGAATGGCCCGCCGCTTAGCGGCTCATCTACCGCCGCAACCTCATTGCGGGTAAACGCTTCAAGTCCATCCTTCTTATAGATACGTTCCGAATCATCCGAAAACAACACCGCGTCGCCGTCGAACGCAATTTTGAGCGTAGCACTCTCAGCGGCAGCTTTGTTGGAAGGTAGAATGGTCGCAGCAGCAACACCAGACTCTAGTGCGCGCCTCACATCAGCTCCATCGGTGGAGAGAAATAGATGACTATTAAAGGCTGATATATACCGGTAAGGGCTTTCGCCGCCGCTAAAGGCTGCTCGACTAATGTCCAGGCCATAGTGTTTTATCGAGTTGAAAATGCGCAGCCCTGTATCGGCACTATTGCGAGACAAGAGGATTACCTGCACGGGCGACTCTTCGAGTTGCTCGTTTAGCCGCAACAATTTTTGCACTAGACTAAAGGCGTCGCCGGGCGGTAAAGGCTCAGACTCGCGAGCAATCTGATACTGCTGATAGGCTGCTAGCCCCTCTTCTTCGTAAACTTGATGGCTTTCCGCTAAATCAAACAGCGCTCTGGACGAAATCGCGATGACTAACGGGTCTATCGAGGGTTGCTTAGAATTCGAAGGCGCTGTCACACTACTCTCCTTGAGTTACTCTTTGCCTGCTCAACCGAAACTTATTCAGGCCTATAGCAGGCGCCCGTGCCGGCAAGCCCGCAATAGCCATTAGGGTTTTTTGCAAGATACTGCTGGTGGTAATCATCGGCGTAATAGAACGTATCGAGCGAGGCAATTTCGGTGGTAATCGTCGCGTAACCCTTCTCCTTGAGCGCTGATTGAAAAACCTGAGCGGCGGTTTCAGCTTGCTTTTGCTGTTCAGCATTGAACGTATAGAGCGCCGAGCGATATTGCGTCCCTACATCGTTACCCTGTCGCATCCCTTGAGTAGGATCGTGCGCCTCCCAGAAAGCTCCGAGCAGTTGCTCGTAGGTAATCAGAGCAGGATCGAAGAACACGATAACGACCTCAGTATGTCCGGTTTGCCCACTGCACACGTCCTCGTAGCTTGGATTGGCAGTGATTCCGCCCGCATAACCGGCGGCGGTGCTATAAACGCCTTCGAGCTCCCAAAACAAGCGCTCAGCGCCCCAAAAACAGCCTAGGCCGAAGACTGCGCGCGACAAATGCTCTGGCAATGGCTCGGCTATTCGGCGTCCGGAGACAAAATGTTCTGGGTTAAAAAGCGCGGCATCCTGCCTGTCTGGAAGCGCATCCTGCGCGGTAGGGAGTTCGGAGCTCCGCTTCAATGCACCACCTAAACTAAACAGCATAACCTCACCTCTCACTTTGACTCTGATTCATCAACGACCTTCCCTTTTTTTACTCGTAGCTCGCGTGAAACCTTAAATTGAATGATACACTTTAGTGCGGCATGATTTACAGATAAATGCTTAAAAACAACCTAGCAAGGTAGACTCACGCTCGGCACCGTCGGGCCAATTAAACCGCATAGCGAGATCGCTTCACCACTTAGGAACACACCATGAATTCCGCTTCACCGCACGGTTCTGCATTAATGGACAATTACGGTTCACCGACTCTCGAGTTCGAAACGGGTCGGGGTTCCGAATTATTCACGGCAGACGGTACGCGTTATTTGGATTTTGCAATGGGCATCGCGGTGAATTGCCTTGGGCACAGCAACCCCAAACTAATCGATGCGCTTAACCAACAGGCGCAAACGGTTTGGCATACCTCCAATTTATACCGCATCAAACAAGCCGAAAAACTCGGGCAGCGGCTCGTCGATAACACGTTCGCCGACAAGGTCTTCTTCTGTAATTCGGGCGCCGAAGCAGTAGAAGCTGGATACAAAGTTATTCGTCGTTACTTTTTCGCGCGTGGCGAAATCCATAAGAATCGCATCATCTCGCTGCGAAACTCTTTTCACGGCCGCACGCTCAGCGCCATAGCCTCAGCCTTTAATCCGGTGCACTGCGACGGATTTGTCGTTGGCGATGCGGGTTTCGATCAAGTCGACTTTGGTGACCTTGCTGCATTAAAGACAACAATAACCGAAAACACCGCAGGCATCGTTCTTGAACCGGTTCAGGGAGAAGGAGGCATACGCCCCGTCCCTAAGGGTTACCTTGCCTCGATACGCGCACTCTGTGACGAACACGACATTCTACTCATGTTCGATGAAGTACAGAGTGGCGTGGGCCGAACAGGATCGCTTTTCACTTACCAACAGCTTGGCGTAACACCCGATTTGCTAGCAAGTGCAAAAGGGCTTGGCGGCGGAATTCCGATAGGCGCTTGCCTCGCCACTGCGATTGTCGCGGCGCCGATGACAGCCGGCAGTCATGGCAGCACCTTCGGTGGCAACCCACTTGCTACCGCCGTCGGCAATGCCGTGTTAGATGAGCTATTAAGCGATGGCTTTATGCTCAACGTGCAGCATGCGGGCTTTCATTTACGCAGCGGTTTAGAAGACCTGGTTGCGCAGTACCCCACTTTACTGAGCCAAGTAAGCGGACTCGGCCTTATGCTCGGTTTGCGCTGCCATACAGATGCTGCAGCGCTTATCGCCAGACTTCAGAGTGCAGGTTTACTGGTTGTAAAAGCGGGCGGAAACAGTCTTCGCTTTTTGCCTGCGCTGAATGTAAAACACAGTGAAATCGATGAAGCGCTTGCGATTCTTGGGCGTGTTTTGAGCGAGTATCCGGAGCAGACATGATGAGACTATTCCCCTTTATTTTAGCTACGGCGGCGGTTTTGATCTCAGTATCAAGTTCAGCCCAAACCAATTCAGCCACCTTGCAAGAAATGGGAGATAAAGTGGTGATTCCGTTTAAAAAACTATTCCAGACGAAGCGATAGACGACCTCAATCGGCGTCTATCGAGCACCCGCTTGCCCGATCAACTCGAAGGAGTTAGCTGGGAATACGGCACCGAGTTAGGCGCGCTGAGCGACCTTATTGCTTATTGGCGCGAGGGATTCGATTGGCGTGCACAAGAAGCTAAGCTCAACAGTTTCGATCAGTTTATGGTGACCGTAGAAGGCGCTAACATTCACACTATCCATCAGCGCTCTGCCAATCCCGATGCGATCCCCCTTCTGCTCGTTCATGGCTGGCCAGGCTCGATTGCAGAATTTCATAAGCTAATCGGCCCCTTAACAGACCCCGAAACACATGGGGGCGATATCGCTGATAGCTATCACGTCATTGCGCCTTCGCTACCCGGATTCGGGTTTTCGCAGGCGCCTACTGAGCCTGGCATGAATCCCGAGAGAATCGCGCTTTTACTTGCCGGCCTAATGCAGACGCTCGGCTATGAGCGTTATGCCATTGCGGGTGGCGATTGGGGCGCGGTTATCAACAGCCATCATGCTAATCATTTCCCTGAGCGACTGATTGGCCTACATTCGAACATGATTCTGGCAGGACCGCCCGAGGATAAAACTCAGCGCGAAAACGTGACTGCCAGCGAGGCTGAACTACGGGAAACCCGTGGGGATTACATGCGCGGCGAATTAGCCTATCAACAGATTCAAGCAACCAAACCTCAGAGCCTTGGTTATGCGCTCAATGATTCACCGGCGGGTTTAGCCGCTTGGATACTCGAAAAATTTCACGGTTGGACCGACATGCCCCAAGGCGCTGGAGGCAATTTGGACGACTACTTTAGCAAAGATGAGTTGCTGACGAATATTTCCATTTACTGGTTTAGCGAATCGATCACCTCTTCGATGCGTATTTACTATGAGAACCGGGCAGTTCCACAAATAAAACCGACGGGGTATATCGACGTTCCTACCGGTGTCGCACTCTTCCCAGCCGAAATCTATATCACCCCGCGAGCCTGGGCAGAAGCGGCATACGACATTAGGCACTGGGCACAACTTGAAAAAGGCGGGCATTTCGCGGCACTCGAGCAAACCCAGATCTACATTGACGAACTCAATATATTCTTTCGATTACTGAGATAGCGACTAGCTGTTCTTCGTGACAGCTATGCATAACAGTTTTGCAAAGTCGCTTCGCTAGACCGGTGCAGTCGATTTAGCACACCAATGGAAAATCCACAG
>TARA_B110000971_G_scaffold117568_1_pt1 | contig 10583 bp, 11 predicted proteins | sample TARA_B110000971 | Tara Oceans TARA_B110000971 (sample SAMEA4397842) | marine metagenome | biome: Polar Biome; feature: [SRF] surface water layer (ENVO:00010504); material: water (ENVO:00002006), including particulate matter (ENVO:01000060) such as... | depth 5 m | reverse complement strand
TTAATGATGCAATACCCTTTGACCATTCTGGAAGGCTCGATCTCAAGCTAGAATCTACCTTATACATTACTCTAGTACCTATTTTATCCGTCACGGCCTTTTGTATCAACTTCACATTTGGCAAATTTTTATATGTAATAGTTAATTCCTGAAAATACTCTTCAATTGGTTCAATGCAAATGCCTTTCAGTTTATACCGAGTTACTAATTGATGAATGGGATCAAAAGAAACCCCATCATTTGCTCCAATCTGTAAGAAAAAAAAATCATCGGTTAAATTACATTCAACCAATTTAGCTAGTTTTTCTTTTATGTTAATATCCTCATCTAAACCAACCTCTATAAATAATACCTTTCTCCAAGGCGGAATAAAGTTCAAGTTAAAAGCAGCTAATATCTTGTTTAGGATAAAAACCAATCGGACAAAGATTCCAGTTCCCATTATTTAGCAAATAAAAGCAATAAATAGCTCAAAGCTATAATGTACCGAACTAATTACAGATAGAGATCATACAGTAAGCAATTGAATTTAAACAAGTATGCACTGCTCTGCTGAAAAAGTATTATAAGATATGAATAAACAACAACACTATAGATTATCACTATCGTAACAATGAAAATAACATCATCTTATGAAGCTTTTAATGACAAAGTATTATTCTGCATTAAATAATAAAAATGTTTAGATTTCGCGAATGCAACACCAAATCTCCTCCCTCCTCCGAACCATAGGAGTATTCCAGCTCGAAGAGCAACAAAAAGTAAAACACTCCGATGTTTCTGAAAAAAGCCTAAATCAACTCGTAAGCTATGTAGACATCGAAAGTGAGAAAATGCTAGTAGATGGATTATTAACAATAACTCCTGATGCTGGTTTCCTCACAGAAGAAGAAACTACCTCGATTAGAAATGAGGAGCAATACTGGATTATAGACCCGATAGACGGCACAACCAACTACCTCTTTGGCCACACTAAGTTCTGTATATCCATTGCCTTATACGAGAATCAAAAGCCTGTATACGCTGCAGTGTATGTACCAGCAGACGATGAACTATTCTCCGCAGACGAGAGCGGTGCATACCTGAATGGTGAGAAGTTTCAATGCTCTACCCGAAAGCTTACAGATAGCTTATTGGCTACAGGATTTCCGTATTACAATTTCGATGAGATGGAAGCCTACCTGAGTTTATTAAATAAACTTATGAAAACTACTAAAGGGATAAGACGGATGGGAAGTGCGGCCATTGACCTAGCCTATACTGCTATCGGGAGGTTCGATGGATTTTTTGAGCTGAACTTAAGTCCTTGGGATGTAGCTGGGGGAGCCTATATAGTGCAGCAGGCTGGTGGTATAGTTTCAGATTTTCAAGAAACAGAAAACTTTGTTTTTGGAACGTCAATAGTGGCTGGTAATAAAGAAATACATGCTGAGCTACTTCAAATGATAGCTGCTGAAAACTTCTAATTCGCTTTTTTTATAACGTATACATCTTCATCGTCTTTCTTGAAAAACAACTGCTCACGAGCGTACTTTTCTAATTTATCGTCATCAGAGAACAATTCCTCCTTTTGAATATTCATTTGTGTCATTTCCTCGGAAAGGAATTCTTCTTGCAATTTTAGATCCTTCAGCTCATTGTACTGCTTATACATGAACAAGGCACTATTTCCGTCAAAAAGGAGCATCCATACAGTGAAAATCCCAATAGAGATACCATACTTATATTGAATGATTTGATCTAGTAGTTTCATTTTGGGTTTTTACAAATCTAAAAAGGAAGCTTGGGATTAACTTACGACTAAAGTGATAGCTGTATGCATTACCATACAGAGTGCTCTGTACTCTCCCACTTATCTTGACTGGTAAGCACTTTCTCCATAACCTCACGCACGGCACCTTTGCCTCCTAAGGCCTTAGTCACTAGGTCTACTTCTTCTTGTACTGCCCACGCTGCGTCTGATGGGCACGCTTTTATACCGCACATACGCATCACAGATAAATCAGGAAAATCATCACCCATATACAGAGCATTTTTTAAATTGATTTGAAGCTTAATTTCTAATTCTTTGAGCAGTTTACGCTTGTCAGGTACTGCAGTGTGTATTTCTGTAATACCTAAATTTCTTAACCTCTTACGCACGCCGTCATTATCACCGCCACTGATTATGATGACGTGATATCCTTGTTTCACTACATACTGAAGTGCAAAACCGTCCTTAATATTAAAGTCACGACGCATCTCACCATCGCCCGAAGCGATCACCGCACCTGACGTAAGCACACCGTCTACATCTAGAATAAAGGTATCTATACTGCTAAACCGATCCAGAATCATTGTTATTATTGATTATCTCTCCACTCGTACACCCAGCTGCTCTGTATCATCTCTAGATGTCCTTCATTAGATTCATCTCTTTTTCCTTCGAAGTTAGGTAACTCGAGTACCCAATTAAGTAAATCTGTAAAGCGGATTCTATAGATTTTAGCTTCTGTAAAATCATCACCAAACTTCTCATAAAGTGCTAGTGCTATATCCTCGTAGTCGCCCCAATTTATCGGTGGCTCAAAAAATTTATTTTCGCTCATCTTTTTCTAATGTCCTATGATGGTACTTTGATCTGGCACAGTCACTTCTATATCAGAATTAATTACACACTGACATCCTAATCTAGAATTAATACGCGGATTTATAGCTCTATCTATGAAATCCTCTTCCTTATCAGATATCTCTGGTAAGTTATCCATTCCTTTTTCTATATACACTTGGCAGGTACTGCACGCGCACACAGCACCACAATTATGATTGAGAGGTATATCGTGATCGTGAGCTGCGTCTAGTATGGTATCGCCTTGGTTTACTTCTACAGAAACCTCTCTACCAGGCTCCTTTTCAAACCTAAAAGTGACTTTATGTTTATTCATTTTCTATAAAGGTGCAAAGTTAATATTAATGTGGTACTAATCCTTGTATGATACAGGTAACAAAAGCAAGCAACTATTGTTACACTTAGTTCATCTTACTATCTGAAAATAAATGATTCTTATGGTTAGAATATCTATCGTTAAGCAGAGTCTATTTACATTTGTATCTTCAATCACAGAAAATGATAAAAACCCGTTTCGTATATCTTAATTGCATAGCTTTACTCCTGACACTGCACACCTCAGTAAATGCCCAGTCTCCCTTAACTATATTGGGGAAGCCTTATGTATCGTTTGAGTTAGCTTCGTTTTCTGAAAATTTCAAAACAAAAAATCCAGAGATATCATTTTTGCCTACACTAAAAACCTATAAAGAAGACCATACAGAAGATGGGATAGCGTTGGAATATAATGCCGCTATGGCACTGTCTCGTGTGGCACTCTATGATAGTGGGTTCAGCTACCAGCAATATTCAGGGACCATGCCACTAGGTATCTCCTGGGGAATGTCACTCACAGAAGTACAAGACAAAATAGGTTTAGGACTTGATTTCACTGCCGATAATGCCTTCATCCGAAAGCACACTACAGATTATTATGAGATGTCTTGCTACTTTTCAGATGGCAAACTGGATCACATTAAAATAACAGCATCTTCTGCTACCATTACTGAAAACATACCTAACACAGTAGCAGCCACGGGCATTCGACTCGTGCCTGACGGGATCAAAACAGAAGGAAATGTGATGGATGGAGAAGGAACCATGACGTGGGGATCGGATGTGGCAAAATATAAAGGAGAATGGTCCTACGGCCTTCCTCACGGGATAGGTCAATATGTAGATTCTTTTGGCAATAAATATGAAGGAGAATTCAAACTGGGCTTCTTTTGGGGACAGGGAACACTGAGTTCACCGTCAGCAGGTTTCGTGTACTCTGGTGAGTTTGCTATGAGTAAAAAGCATGGCAATGGACGAATAGAGTACAGAGCAAAAGAAGTGATATACCAAGGCACTTGGGTACAAGACATCATGCATGGAGTAGGAAACTATGCTATAGGTGCTCGCTATATCTATAGAGGACAGGTAGATAAAAACACCTTTACAGGAAAAGGTAGAGTAGAGACTCCAGATGGATATGTAGATGGCTATTTCAAGAAAGGAAAACCACATGGCATATGCACTCAAGGCACCAAAGATAAAATGACTACACTAAAGGGCAACTTCTCTAACGGAATGAAAAATGGTGTATTTGACTTAGAATCACTAGGAGTGGCCCGTAAGGTAGTTTATAAAAACGGCATAGAAATAAAAACAGGACCGGCTAATGGGAGCTTAATCCCTAAGTAATAGTTGAAGTGCAGAACTACTCTTTTGCTCTAGAGCGATAGCTCGCTCATTTATAATGGTCTTTAATTTAGTATTACTATCATTATAATTGAAGACAGTAAGCAGCGTATATCCTTCAACTAAGTCTGCATTAAACTTATCCGAAAGTAGCTCACCTAGCTTAACAGACTTCAAGGCATCAGCTGTGAAACAGGCCATAAAACTGATAGCAGAATTCTGCATTAAGTTTACCTGAACTCCTGCAGTATTAAACGCATTGAAAATAATTTCTAAATTATCTTCTACAATAAACGAAAAGTCCTTAGATGCTATAGTAATAAGTGATTGATTTTCTTTTACAATATAACACTGCGTCTCATTCAGTGTACGACTAGCATTTTCCAAGACCACTGTACCAGGCTTGGCAGGATCTAAAAACGACTTGACATAAAGAGGTATCGCTTTACTTTTTAGCGGCTGTATAGTCTTTGGGTGAAGCACAGACGCTCCATAGTACGCCAATTCTATAGCTTCATTATAGCTGAGTCTAGGTATAAGAACCGCATCCTCAAACCTGCGTGGATCAGCATTCATCACGCCATCTACATCCTTCCATATAGTAACAGACTCTGCGTCTAGAGCATAAGCAAATATAGCTGCCGTATAATCTGAACCTTCTCTGCCTAAAGTAGTATTCTTATGATTAAGACCTCTACCTATAAAACCTTGAGTTAGGATAGTCTGCTTTTCTATCAACGGCTTCAAACTACCATTTATCAGCGGAAGACTCTCATCCCACAATACATTTGCAGACCTATTTTTATTCGTTGTAATTATAAAATTACGGGCATCAATCCATCTATTTTTATACCCTACCTTATTCAAGTAGGTACTCACTACTTTCGTACTGAGCAGCTCTCCAAATGGCACTATTCTATCATATTCTATATCATAAGAGGAAGTCTCATCACGTTTTTTTTCTATAATACATTCTAGTTCTATGAGCAGGTTATCCACTTCATAGTAATCGTACTCGTCTATTTGGAGCTCATCTGTGATGGTCTGATGAAAATATCTCACCTCCTCAAAAAGTTGCTTTTTAGTTTCTTTATTATAAAAGTAGGCATCTACCAGCTGCTCCATTTTATTAGTAATCTTACCCATAGCAGAAATCACAACAACCAAAGGCCCCTCAGGTTGTGCATTCAGCACTTTTGAAACGTTCTTAACTGCGTCTGCACTCTTTACACTTGCTCCACCAAACTTGAATACTCTCATTAAAGATTAAATTTGCTGCAAACTTATCCAATTATACAATAATGAGAATAAACCAAGTAATTAGTCTGAGTCAATTTATCGCTGACCAACAGAGTAAGCATCCTGAAGCTACTGGAGACTTATCCAAGATATTTAGGGATATAAAATTTGCAGCCAAAATAGTAAACCGTGATGTACGTAAAGCTGGGCTAGTAGACTTACTAGGTGCACATGGTACGGTAAACGTACAAGGCGAAGAAGTGAAAAAACTGGACATCATAGCAAATGAAGAGTTTAAAGCTTCACTCACACTAGGTGGAGACTGCTGTGCTATCATTTCGGAAGAAGAGGAAGACATACACCACATAGAGACTACGCTCAATGTAAATAGTAAATACATAATAGCTATGGATCCGCTAGATGGCAGTAGTAATATAGATGTAAATGCAAGTATAGGGACTATATTCTCTGTATACCGTAGGATAAGTCCAGTCGGTGGACCTGTGACTATGGCGGACGTACTCCAAAAAGGAAATAACCAAGTAGCTGCTGGCTATATCATATATGGAAGTAGCACCATGATGGTAATCACGACAGGAAACGGTGTAGATGCCTTTACACTAGATTCGTCAATTGGTGATTTCTGTCTGAGTCATCCAGATATTAAAATACCGCAAGATGGTACGATATATTCCATAAATGACGGGAACTACGACCGTTTTGAGCAAGGAGTCAAAAACTATGTAGACTACTGCCGTAACTCAACCGTAAAAGAAGCATACAGTGCCAGATATATAGGAAGTATGGTCTCAGACTTTCACCGCAACTTACTGAAGGGAGGTATATTTATGTATCCTGCTACTACAGATGCACCGCATGGTAAATTACGCCTTATGTTTGAAAGCAATCCTATAGCTTTCATCACGGAACAAGCTGGTGGCAAGGCCACTACTGGAGATGGTACACGCATACTAGATCTAGAACCTACTGAGATACACCAGCGTAACCCTGTATTTATGGGTAGTCCCAATATGGTGGATAAAGCAGAATCGTTTATTAAAGGATAAAGAGTACAAAATAGTCTTTGGTACAACGGCTAAAAGGCCTTCAACTAGACTGATTACGATTTGTCTTTGTATCATCATTAAGATCAGTCAGACCTAAAATGATAGACAAAAAAAGGCTAGAAGGTGAAAGCCAAAATAAATAGACCTAGAAATATTGACCACAATTCGGCTCACTTCTTCTTAGTTTGTCTCTTATAGGGCCTTGGTAATTAGTTTAATTCATAAGCCATCCAATAACCAGCAGACGGAACTGAATCTAAGGTTAAAATCAAACTAACTGACGAATAGAAAGTCTGTACGTTTAAAACCAAGGAATTTCTGACTGCAGATATCTATACGATAATGGGTCCTCTTTCATTTATATTCAAAGACCCTATCGGTAAGCAAACTGAAGTCGGGATTGGTATAGTTTAAGAAGCAATAATTCAAGTAAACATATTGAATTTCGCAAAACACTATAACACCTATTGGTCATTTTTGAGTATCTCTATTTTTAATACCCTATCAACTGTGGATGCCAGAAAATCAGAAACCAGATTCCAACTATAACGATAGTATAGATAGAGAATCTATTCACTAATATTACAAAAGATTAAGCTTAAATTCCTGAAAATATTTTTATTATACATAACTATCTAACGTCACTACTAAAAAATGCTAAAGTACACTTCACTCTTTTTATTCGTTTTTATTTTACTTCCGAATGCCACAACTGCACAATCTACTTTAGATTCTATTCAATTCAAAAAGGAATTTACTAGTCTAAGTGAAGCTTTGAAAAACCCCGAGAATGTGTATAGGTTAAACTTGAGTAACCAAAACGTAAGATTCTCTGACACCATTTGGTCAAAATTCACCAATCTCAAATACTTGAGTCTAAAAAATGACCACCTTAAAAATATTCCTGCAGAAATCGGGAACCTAAAAAATCTAGAAGTTTTAGATTTAAGTGGCAATGACTTCAAAGTATTGCCATCTACTTTTACTAACTTGACCTCTTTAAAAGAGCTATTTTTAAATGATGACAAAAACTTGCAGTTAGAAAAAAACATTTCTCTGTTGAGCACACTGCCAAGTCTAAAATCACTTCACATTGAAAACGATGGCTTAACATCGCTTCCAAAGGACTTCTATAAACTCAGTCACTTAGAGTCACTCTACCTAAATAATAATCAGTTTAAGCAATTACCGATAGAGTTAGAAGGATTAAAAAACTTACACTACCTAGATTTTCATGACAATAAAATAAACTTGACCCCGCAGTATATGCAAAACCATACTTTTGGATTTAAAATCAGGTTTTAAAAATTCCGAATGCCGCAACATAGCCTCATGTAAATGTGCAGTCCCCATCACGTTATAAATGCCAGAGGACCATCATCCGACTATGGTATGAAACACCAGTCATCTATCCTCTTTTACTTTCTCAAATGACAGTACTTTTTTCAGCTTAGTGTACCGTTTAAAGTAAAGTGCTGATAAGCACAGGAAATCCTAGCGAATATAAAGCTTGTGCTATGGAACTAATCGCCATATAACCCCTTAAAAAATCTTATTCATGTATATTGCCAACCTATATAAATATGAAGATACAGGGAGAAAATAAAATGCTACATTATCTTAAAAATGTAATATCAAATATGCCAACTGGCTGGCTAAGTACGACTACTCATCGACTGGATATTTACGATGAAAAATTAGCGAAAACACAATTTTTAGATCAGTTTGAAACGTTATTTGAAGACAATAACTTTTCATCATCTGCACTTCTCGAGTTACCCACTGCTTATGACTATATCAGACTAGGGCATCCATTGTCTTGCGTGCTGGAATGGTCTATTGCTCATCTTAATAATCTAAAACAAGAGAATGTAATCAGCTTTTCATCCAAGACCATGCCAATATTGGCCATTCTAAGAAAAAACTTAGCAGAAAATACTGCTAGTCAAATCGTATATACAGACGAATTACCTGCGTGCTTTGACGCAGAGACCATACGAAGTGTCTATGGATATAACTTTAGCGTACAGAAAATAGAGAATACCGATGCCATACCCGCGTTTAGTGGAAGTACCATCTTCATTTCATCCAGTGATGAAATAGATACTGTTGATCTTCCTAACGAGATAGACTTTTATATCAGCCTGCACTCCCACCTAGGAAGTGTGCTACTAGTGAATGGTACTAAAAACGAAAGCTACATATCAGATATACAGCACGTGAGAAGAAGAGAAACCATAGCTATGACACCAGCTAATTCTCTAGTAGCCATACAATCACTAATAGAACAGCACGCTATAGGTTCTGTCAAAATCGATAGACAAGAAGATAAGGCAAGTACCCTAGCTTCTATCAGTACTATTACCAATGCACACTCTGAAGCACTGGTAGCTTCTAGTGGACTCTCTATGCAGTATGCTATTATGATGGGACTCATAGATTACTCTAATGAAAATCACGCAGGAAAAGCCATCAAATTTATAGTACCGACTAACTGCTATGGCGGTACTAATGACCAAGCAAGACGTGTAGCTGACTGCATAGGCCACGCTGAGATAGTAGATCTAGCCGTAGATGGAGAGAATGATATGGTGACGAGTATAGATGCAGTACTGGCTAAGATAGCTCACGAAGACGCTATCCCATACATTATAGCTGAGATACCTACTAACCCTAGAGTAGAAGTGCCTGATATGCAAAAACTCAAAGACGCTCTTGCCAAAGAACGCACTACTGCTTCAGGTGCCACTGCTATAGATCCTGTATTTATCTTAGATCAAACCTTTTGTCCTAACATCCACTTTTTGGGTGAGGGAGATATACTCGCATCTGTGCGCACTATCTCTTATGCCAGTGGGTCCAAGTTTCCCAGTGGGGGACGATGTACGGCAGGATACGCTGTGGCCAATAAAAAAGCGGATGCCTTAATGGATAAAATAGAGCGACACCTCATACTATGTGATAATGAAGCTACCAATCTGCAGTATGAAATACTCGCGGAGCAATTGCCTTCTATGAATCAAAGAGTAGCTGATGCATATACAAACACGCGTGCGTTTGTAGATTTCATCCACGAGACGTTACCCTCAGCTAAAATTAATTTTGTATCAGAAGAACTAGCTACAGAAGGATTTACTCCATCCGTATTTTCACTAGATCTACCTACCAAAGGCGATAATGCAGAAGATAAAGAAGCCTACAAACGTGAGCTAAATCATAAACTTATAGGTATGATGATCACCCAGATACCTGCTGAAAGCAAGTATTGTGTGAGCTACGGACAGCTAAAAGGGGTGTACTGGACCATCCCAGCTACCTCTACGCAGGGCACTACCAAAGAAGGCGATAAGGATTATATCGCACGTGTGTCACTTTCAGGTAATATGGATTTAGAAAAACATAAGGAAGTGTTTAAAGAGTTTGTGGAGGGAATATAGGAAAAATTAAAATGACGTAAAGTTGGAAGTTAGCAGAAAGAGTCATCCATAGTGCATAAAGTATCCTATGATAATATACTACTATCTTTTCTTGATTTCGACAGACAGTTATTCCCAAAGCACCTATTGGCCAGGTATCCAACTATCAGATAAAAGTGGTATTGTATTCCTAAATCAAACTACATTTATAGGTATCATGAGTACTGCGGCTGTTTCTTATGGATTGGCTCAGTTTGTACTTAAAGAACAATAGGTCTTTACATTTCTACAAGGCTAGAGTTGGTGTGTTTGCATGTGCGAAGGCACAGTCATTATGGAAAACTAGAGCATTGAAAAAAGACTTGCACCATGGTTTGACCTAGGCTTAGAAATCAATAATCAACAGTAGATATACGACGATGGCAGTGGGTTTAACTTCACGTATCTTATGGCTTTGAAGTACTACGGAGACTAATACTATATGCCAGTGCAGCAATCATCAATAATGCCAATAATATAGCCATTGAAATTACCGATATAGTCACTTATACCAAAATAGCTTTCAATTGCCGCATATAAATCGTTTTTCAC
>TARA_B110000971_G_C20039550_1_pt1 | contig 10604 bp, 9 predicted proteins | sample TARA_B110000971 | Tara Oceans TARA_B110000971 (sample SAMEA4397842) | marine metagenome | biome: Polar Biome; feature: [SRF] surface water layer (ENVO:00010504); material: water (ENVO:00002006), including particulate matter (ENVO:01000060) such as... | depth 5 m | reverse complement strand
ATCATTAGATGATAATTAAAATCATTCGATGATAGTTAAAAATCATTCGATGATAATTAAAATCATTCGATGATAGTTAAAAATCACAGTGTTTAACTACTAAAAGCAACCCCCGCCATTCCTCCCATTATTCGGAGGACATTATAATTTGTAGCAAACATTTGTAGTACTGGTCTTGTTATACCCGCGTTTAATGTAACTTCAAATAAACAACTGTCGACGCAACTAAAATTAAACGTTCCAGATGGTTGGTGCTCTTCTGGGTTTAGGGCAAATGAATAAACATATATAAATGTGTCTTCGGGAACACTTGTATGTCGTTGATATGGTTGAACGAGGCGAAAATATTTACCTGACCTTAATGCCATTCTGTCTTTACCATCAACTATAAATTTCCCATTAAACATTGGGTCATGCTGTTTATTTCTGTCAACAACATTACCGAAATTAAACCAATCATTCCCTAGATGTCGCCCATCTTCTGATATTTCAAGAATCAATGAATTCTGTATAATCCATATAAATTCCTTGACCGGGTGATTAAATTTAACGTCGATTAGTGTCTTGTCACCACGTGCCGTTTGTCTCATTTGGTTGTCGGTTTGAATACTGGCATCTAATGATGTCGAACTAATTTGTAATTGTTCAATCAGATATTCATGTTCCGTATTAGCAAATCGACGCCGTTCTTCATCTCCTAAAAATATATAATCAATATATAAACTGCATTCTACAATTGAAGTCAAGTCTGGTTCAACGTCTAAATCGTCACATATCCATAATTCGTCTAGGTCACGTATTGACATATTAATTACTACGTCGTGGTGTTGTAATGCTATTAATGGTAATGCCAACCCAATATTACGACAGAACCAGAAATATAATGGTATATATAATTCCATACTACCACCATGTGTTTCTGATATTTGACCGTTCATTTTATCATATTTACCAATCATTTCATTAAACGCCGATTCTTTACCTTTAACCATTGTTAACTCAGACCATATCTCCATCCAAATTCCATATTGTCTGTCTATTACTGTTTGTCCAATTTCAATATCTATGTATTTAATAAGAACGTGACCAATTGAATTAACCCAATATATTGATTTATCCGGGTGTTTATTACTTGTTAGAGTCGGTAAGCGGACATGTAGATATATTTCACTCATTAAATCACCAACTCTATCGAGTTTACAGTATACTTTCTTCCCAAAATCGGTGTTTCCTGTAAATAATTGCTGAACACATTCTATTGAAAAATTACTATATCTTTTATAAACTGCTATAAAGTATGTTATTTGTGGATTTCCTGTTAGAAATACATCTTGTGGACCAATTGCTGCTAGTTGTAAAATCCCACCAGGCATATATATTAATGTATACTAAGTTTTTAAATTAATATTTTATTCTTATAATCATTTTAGTTATATGAGTTAATGTTATATAACTAAATGAGTTAATGTTATATAACTAAATGAGTTAATGTTATATAACATTTTAGTATAAAGATATATCTATAACAAATACTAGATGACATCACCCCCTAATCCTAATATAATTCCCCGATATACAAATATTGCGTCTTTTTATAGACTTCCTATTTATAATGATACATTGGAATTGCCGGATGATAAAAAAACCATTGGAATTATAGGAATACCATTCGATGGCGGATGTACTTTTAGACCGGGTGCGCGGTTTGGACCAGAAGCAGTTAGAAATGCGTCACGAATTGTGAGACCCTATAGTTTATTTCACAAAATAGATTTATTTAACAAGTATAATTGCATTGACTTAGGCGATATCATAACAAATCCATTTAATATATCGAAGACAATTGATATGATTAATAACCAAGTATCTGATTTATATTCAATTGCTGACCATATATATACAATTGGGGGAGATCATACTATATCATATCCTTTATTGAAAGCGGTTAATACCAAATTTGGAAAAGTTAGTCTTATTCATTTTGACAGTCATTTTGACACGAGTGATAGTTATTTTGAAGAGAAACTTACACATGGTACGCCGTTTAAACGAGTATTTGAAGATGATTTAATTGATGTTGGGCGTTCAATTCATGTTGGTATTAGAGGAACAGTTACCCATAAAGATGATGTCGATAATGATAAAAAATTAGGATTTGATACAATATATTGTCATGAAACAGAGGACTTAGGTATTCGCGGTATTATAAATAAAATTAAGAATAGAGTCGGAGAAAATAAAGTATATATCTCATTAGATATTGATGTGGTTGATCCAGCATTTGCCCCAGGGACTGGTACTCCTGAATGTGGTGGATATAGTTCAGCACAGATATTATCTATTATTAGAGGACTAAAGGGTATAAATATGATTGGTGGGGATGTAGTTGAAGTAGCACCATCATATGATAATGCTAATATCACGTCACATTTAGCTGCGAATATTTGCTATGAGTTAATGTGTTTACAAAACTGAATGGTCCTACCTGAATAAAATTGAATTTAAAATTATATTTATATTATATAACAAATGAATATTAACTTCTGTGAAAAATGCGATACACTTCTATCTCTAGTCGAAATAGATGATAAACTAAAGAATGTGTGTAAACAATGTGGGTTCGAAACAGATAATACGACTGATATATTATATACTCAATCTTATAGACATAAATCAACAATGGTGGTTGGAAAAAACAGACAACTAAAATTTGATACTACATTACCTAGAACAAATAAAATTAAATGTATTAAAGAAGATTGTATTAGTCACGCAGAACCTGAGAAAAATGAAATAGCAATGTATACAATTAAACAAAATCAGGAACTGAAATATATATGTATTAATTGTAATTCAGAATGGAATTAAATATCTCAATTTAAGAAATTGATTTAAGAAATGATTAAATAAATAATTTAAAAATTGATTTAAAATATATTAAATAAGTATATTATAATGCAAGAGACTACCCCGGCTATTTTTGATGATATTATGTCTGCTGACATCATTGAAAATGAACTAAATAAAGAAAAACAAACAAATCCAAAATTAACTAAATATGAGAAAGCAAGATTGATTGGTTATAGAGCACAACAAATAGCAAGTGGTCTATCGGCGTTCATATCAGTTGGAGACTTAACTGACCCTAGAGAAATCGCAATGAAAGAACTAGAACTTAAAAAATTACCATTTATTATTAGACGACCAATGCCCGATGGTTCGAGTGAATATTGGAGAGTAGATGAATTACTGTAATTAAACAATTTTATTTTAAACAATTTTATTTTAAACAATTTTATTTAATATATAATATATATTATATGAACGATGCTATTTTGAGTTATATATTAATATTCGGCATTTTAATTAGATGTATAGCATATATTCCATTAATATATGAGATACAAGAACGCGAATATACCTTAAATATTCCATACGCAACACTATTCCTCGAATTACTATCATATATAATATTTATTGTAATTGCTTCTATGAAGCATTTATATATTCAAGTACCTTGCTTGTTGTGTTTTATAGTTCTAATTGTTTATGTTATAATACTAAAAATGAAATATGATAAATTCCATCGACCGATTGATGTTCGTCGTAATGACCGTCGCAATTAAATAAACATATCATAGTTTTTCGAGTTATAATAATCTCGTTGTATGCTTAGTATATTATCAACGGTTAAATCTTTCTCTGCCATTTCCCCGGAAGTAAATAATTTATATATTTTCTTGTCAATAACATCAGTTTTGATTTTATTACATATGTCACACAATCCTTGATAATTATCAAGTTTATTCGCACCGCCTAAAAACAACGCTCTAATATGATCAATTATAATTGAGCATTTAAACATATTATCACATAGATTACATTTCCATTTTTGATTATAACAAACTAGATTTCTTTCAACTTTCGGAATTGGTTCTCTATCATATGTTCGCATTTTTTGCACTGGTTTTACTTTGCGATGTGTTTTATATACCGCGATTGTGGTCTTTATAATCTGGGATGATTTAACAACATTCCCTTTACATTGTCTGGTTAATTTATATTGTACCATTATATATTATATAATATATTTAAATCGATTTTTTATTTATCCTCTGGTTTAATATCTTTTAGTTTCATCTTACATAGTTTATATACCTTAAATGTATTATGGTCAAAAAATGTACCCGCTACTTCAGACATTACTTTCCGTCCATATATTTGTTTAAGATATTTGACAGCATCATTTGGACCTTGGATTTGTATATCGCCTAGATTATATCGTTTAAGTGGATAAATCATACTTTTTTTAAGATATACTTCCTTTGGATATATTAACCCATAATACATACTATATGGGATAATATATTTGTTATAGTCTTTATAGAAAAATACATCCATAAATGGATATGTTGTATTATTTTTCAATACACGGTAATTATTCGTAATATTACCCCGTTCTATTTTAAAACCCCGTTTTATTAATTCCGGAAATATAATAGTTGTTAATCTATCTCTTTCATTAATATTAAGTATAACGTCTAAATCATCATCCCAAGGGATAATTTTATTATGACGAACTGCTCCTAATAGAGTACCAGCACATGCAAAATATTCGACTTTATGTTCTATACAACATTTATCAAAACTATACATAATATCATATAAATCATTTATAACAGGTTGGGGTGTTTTCATAATTGGGTAACATTTATTATTTACATATGAATCAACATAATTGAAAAATCCTAATTTATAATCATTATCGTTAAAAACGGATACAAAAAACACGATAATCATTATAAAAATTAATATATAACTGGAATATAACAGGCGAATATATTTATCCATATATTATATATGGATATTATAATTTTATAAAAGAATTGGGTTTGGGGGGCGGTTGTTCACCTACTATGACCACCCAGGACGATGTACACCGCAGCGTAAATCACCAGTGTGATGCAGCAGGCGATGCCATTGATGCCCTTGCAGAGTGCGGCGCAGATACGACGACGGGACATGGTAAACTCGGGTGTTTATTTTTACACTAATAAATAACCGTCGATTTTTTTACAGGTGTAAGTCCCCGCTAGTGCGTACATCGCAATGCCAAGCACTACGCAACACGTCGACGATAAATCGAATCATAGATGTATAATATATTGTCATCAACTTTGTAAACTATACTCAACGTCTCTTTTTCTTAAACGTTTTTTTCCTTTTATATATATTCTTATTTTCTCTTACATTTATAAGTCCACCGTCCTGTGTCATATAACACTCCTTGCCCTTAACATTAATCTTCATTGGGGTATCATTTAATGTAACAACATCAACATAATCCTTTGACGTATCTACCTTTTTAATCGGTAGTAATTCACCGGCATTTGTAATATATCGTTCTTTTTCTCCTGATTTTATAATAATATTATTCCCACCCATTTGCATAATATTATCATATTTATTTGGTTGTATTTTCTTTTTATTTTCACGTAAAAGGGTCTCTATTATATTCTGACCGTGGACAGTTTCTTTAAACTTTTCTCTGAATCGTTCTTTAAAATCTTTACTACCACCAGTTGCCATATACCTCTGTGCCGTTTCAGTCGAAAGTTTATCATTAATATGATTAGATTCTTTATGGTTCATATAATCAGTATATGACATTTGGTCTTTCATATTTTGTTTTTGTTCTAATCGCTGACTAACAAGTTCTTCTACGTTTTGTTCTTCTAGATATGTTCCGACAACTTCTTGAATTTTTTCAGGGCTATAGTCAAGCGTTTTATCTAATCCAAAAATCTTAATCCTCCCGTGTACAGGATCTATTTTAATGTCATTAATTTTATATTTAATATTTTTAGTATAATCCAAATACTCAACTGGTACAAAATATTCTTGACCAGTATTCCTTAACTCTGGGCGATAATTAAAAGCATTCTTGTTTGAACTACCACCTGTAATTGCTTTACTAGGATTAGGTGTACCATTTCCCGGGTTTTGGTTAGAGTCGGAGTTAACCTTTGTATATGTATATAATGAACCATCAATATTAACACCCGCCTTATTACCGCCAGTACATCCATTTGTTATTTCTAATTCAAGTATCATTTTACTTGAACTATTTGTTTCGACCTTTCTATAAAATTTAGTAACTGTTAAACATCTGGGTTTGTTTTTATATAGTTCTTTACATAAATCAGAACTTGTTGGTTCTTTTTCCTGTCCTTTAATTAATGTATCGATATCTCGCCCATCGACTGATATAATACCAATTAGATTAGAGTTTTTCGCAGTCTTTGTGTTAGGGTTTTCAAATTTACTAGATAGTCTATTCCAAACCTCTCCTTGTATACCAGTGGTAGTCTGTTTAAACTGAGTGAGGAATATACTTTTATCCTCATATTCAGACCCCCCTGTAAAAAACTGAGTCCAATCATTATATTTTTGTCCTTTTATTCGTTCTGACTTTACCTGACCATCCGTAGATGTTGAATTTTGTATATAATTCCCCCTAGGTGATTCAAATTGAATTAACTCTGGTTTAGTCTTTACAGGGTTCGGGGTTGTCGGTTCTTCCGGGGATTCCGGGTTTACCGGTTCTTCCGGGGATTTAGTAACGAAATAATAATATATTTTTTTTATCAATTGTATAAACTTTTTCATCGTTTCTACAATTGGTCGAATTATCAATTGTATCCCAATAATATGTCGTAGTGCTTCAATTAAGTCATGAAACGATGTGCTCCATTCTTTTACTTTATTTAATAATAATGTTATAAATAAATTTGTACTATTATTCAATGGTGTTTTAATATCCCATTCTTCGTTTTCTTGTTCTAGTAATTTTGTTATATTATGTGTTCTTAACTTGATTATTAAAGTTTGAAGAACTTTATCCAGTTCAGGTGATGATTTAGACGAGTCTGGCGGTGTTCTTAATGTATGTATTAAATTATCAAGAGTCTCTAGCAATTCAGGATGATGTTCACCTGGATGATGTTCACCTGAATTAGAGGCATGTGTAGTATCCATCTTTAATTTCTTTATTAATTCTTTTAATACTGATTCCAACGAATTTTTTTCATTGTATTGCCCTTTTCTTTTTAATTCACGAATCAGGTCGTGTAATGTCTCTGATAATTTGTTTTTATGTGATTTCTTACTATTCCTTAAATTGTTAATCAATGAAATTAAAGTCTCCTTTAAATTTGATTTTGATTTTGAGTCTTGGTGTAACACGATATTTAATGCCTTTTTAATCCCAGCCATATCGTCTCGGTGAGTTTTATTACTAGTAAAAAATAACATAATAATACCCGTTATTAACAAACCTCTCGATAAAGGAGGAAGATTTGATGCACATAACAGTATAATTATAAAAATAGATATAGCAAATTCTATTCCACCTGCACTCGGATGTAGTAATAATTTCCAGTCTTCTTTCACAGGATTAAGTGTTTCTTTTATGAAGTTGTAAATAGTATTAATATTTTTATACTTTCCAATATATTCTTGGATTTGTGTAGTTCCATTCGTTTCAAATTTGTCATTAAATGTGTTATTAAATATTTTATAATAATCTGTCTTTTTTTCTTTGGTGTATATATGTCTCATGCGGAATAATACAGCAATACTAATTACAAGAGATGTAATTGTTAATGCTAATAACGAACTAGATGTTGGATTTGGTATAAAATTTATAAAAGATGTAGTATTTATTATCATTAAGCATATACTAATAATGAATACATATATATAATATTTCCTACTATTACAAACTAATTTTGAAACATCTGAATTAAATATAGAATCTGTTGTCCATACGTCAGACCCCAACGTACAAAAACGACGAATAACACCGTAAAATACATTCGTGTGAAAACATCTACCTTGTGCGATATAAAACATCAATTTTTTATAAAATGGTAATATAATTCTTTTACGCATCGCATCTATTGTAGAACTACCATTTATGAAATGTACCGGGGTAGCGGGAACATATCCTAATCCAAGTAATAATACTAATATTGTAACAGGGTTCAAAAAGAATATAGCACTGTTATATATATATAACATTTGAATAAACACATTTATAGGATTAATATTTTTATGAACTCTTATACTTCGTAACTGGAAAGCATCAAATACAAGATGTGCGTGTTCGCCAACAAATGTACCAAATATCCTGCTGTTTTCCTTAAGTAAAATTTCTTTAAAAGAATTAAATCGTGGGTTGTTGTCGTCTGGTGGGGTGTCTGCGGGGTCAGTACCATCCCTCTCTGCTTTTATTTCTCTAATTTTGGCACAGTCTTCATCTGACAATTTCCATATTGGATTGATTAGTTCATAAAATCCAGTCATATTAAAACACGCAAATGGATTATAATAATATAATACCCCATATATCGGAATGCCATTCAATGTTAATTTAAAACATATTATATAGATTACAATGACTTTAAAAATAAACGTAGTCCAATCGACCCCAACAATTGTCTTTGACAAGTCGTGTTTTTCAGGAGGTGTTACATCATTAGAATATATTGATAATGGTGATAAGTAACCTTTTACCGTATCGTCTGTTATCCCTGGATTATTTATTGCTTTATTTAGTATATCATTTAATTTATCGACCTTGTTAGATGGGGTTGGCACTATGCTTACTACTGATTCACTTGTCCCGAATGGATTTATTACATATGATATATCACCTGACGCCGAGAAATAATAAAGTTCTCTAAATGTGTAGAATACATACTGCATGATTTTTATTAAAAATAAAAAACCAATATAATGATATAAACATTTCGCAACAGTATTAAACACTCCAAACTCTTCATAAGAAACCCTTTCAAAGTAATAATATATAGATGAGTTACCAATTATTATAAATAATAAAAAAAACAGAAATATATTTTTTGATTTAATTTTTCGTATAGTACTGTTTACTAATCTTTCAACATTATATCTGTTGTCATATATATTATCTTTCCACCACTTTTTGTAATCTGTATTATCTGATGCTTTTATAATATTGTTTGTTTCTTCAATTGTTTTAAATTCATACCCGGCATTCTTGTCAGTATTTTGTATAAAATATCCGATTTCATAATGTTTGCCCGTATTATCAAAATTATTTTCTCTGAAATCATGAAGTGACAAATGTAAATCATCAACTTTTATTGTATTCATATTTAATATATATTAACATATTATATTTTACATTTTACCAACACCCGTTACAAGTCCTATTCCTCTTGTCTTACCTTCTCTAAATACAAAATAATCATTCGGTTGAATATATTCCGGTTTATATAGGAATGAAAAGTCAACAACTGCTTTATCCCCACCTCTAATAACTTTACATTGTTGATTCGAAATATCAAGACTGTCATTACTGCCGTTAGTTATTTTAACAATCTTTGCACACTGTGATACTCTTCTACAATTAATAATAGGTTCGTACTTCTCTCTAATTGTTGTCGAATGATTATTTAAAATAACAATAGATGCTCTGAAATGAGAGAATGTTTTATCGTTAGTTGAAGTTGTAAGAATCATACCATTCCTAATTTTGAAATTTTTGATTTCATCCTTTTTCGCATTTATTTTAATAGCAATACAACCACTTTCATTTTCGGTTAAAGAGTCTTGGGGTTCTCTGAAATTATTGTGGAATGTTTTTATAAGAACTTCTAACCAAATTCCATTCGAAGGACCAATATATAATTTATCATTCTTATGTAAGTCACCACTAATACATTTACCTGACAATACAATACCAACTCCCTTTACATTATATTTACAATCGATTGAGAATTCAATTTCATCTTTATCTGTAATATCATTGTTTTTATCTGTAATATCATTAACTGGTTGGGGTAGAATATTAGTATTATGTCTAGGATTTAGTTTATAAAGAAACTGTTTGAGAATATCTATATTGTTACCAGTTTTATTTGATACAGAAATAATAGGATAATTAGTATATATATCAATTTCCTTGTATTTTTTACCAATAAATTGTGGTTTCAAATTAAGCGGGTCTCTTCTATTAATTGATTTAAAAATATCGGAAATAGTTTCATTATATACTTTCTTAGGTGCCAGGTCTGTTTTGGTAATTACAACAATAAATGGTATTTTTAGAGCAATAACAATTGATAAATGTTCCCTTGTCATTCTAGATACTCCCATGTTTGCCCCTACAATAATAATAGCATAATCGATATAATATCCGGACAATCCTCGAATAGTAGTCTTAAGATATTTTTCATGCCCCGCTAGATCAATAAAATTAACACACGATTTATTATCTGTTTTAATAAAATTTTGTGACACACTCGATGTTCTTCCTGTTTTCTTTTCATGTGGATGCTTCAAGATACTTTGTCTTGCTTTCCCCTTACCGTCGTCTAGTTCATTGGTACATAATACACCAATTAATGTTGATTTACCACTATCAACATTTCCAATAACTCCAAATCGAAGTTCTTTCATTTATATTGTAATATCTAGTATATTATACTGTTTTACTTTTAATGTTATTTAATAATCAAAATATTATAATCAAAATATTATAATCAAAATATTATAAT
>TARA_B110000971_G_scaffold221969_1_pt1 | contig 10618 bp, 8 predicted proteins | sample TARA_B110000971 | Tara Oceans TARA_B110000971 (sample SAMEA4397842) | marine metagenome | biome: Polar Biome; feature: [SRF] surface water layer (ENVO:00010504); material: water (ENVO:00002006), including particulate matter (ENVO:01000060) such as... | depth 5 m | reverse complement strand
TCGCGGCACAGATATTCAGCTCGGCGGCAACGTCGAAATGCGCCTAGCGATTGAACTAGAAGGGCTGGAAGGCGACGCACGCGACAAAAAGCAAGCCGCCGTTGAAGCCGAAATTACCACCCTCAAAGCCGATGCGATTGCGGCCGGCGGCCTTTGCGTCATCGGCACGGAGCGCCACGAAAGTCGGCGCATTGATAATCAGCTTCGCGGTCGTTCGGGCCGCCAAGGCGACCCGGGTCGTTCGTGCTTTTTCCTCAGCCTCGACGATGACCTCATGCGCATTTTCGGCACCGACCGTATGGACGGTATGCTGCAACGCTTGGGCCTAAAAGACGGCGAAGCGATTGTCCATCCTTGGATCAATAAAGCGCTGGAGCGCGCACAACAAAAAGTCGAAGCGCGCAATTTTGACATTCGCAAAAACATTTTGAAATATGACGACGTCATGAACGACCAACGCAAAGTGGTGTTCGAACAACGCGTCGATTTTATGCAGGCCGAAACCGTCGACGACGAAATTCGCGACATGCGCCATCAGCTCATCGATGACTTAGTCGAAGCCAATATCCCTGCCAAAGCCTATGCCGAGCAGTGGGACATTGCTGGCTTAGACGAGGCGGTGCGCGAGATATTTGATCTTGAGCTTCCCTTACAACAATGGGCCGACGAAGAAGGCATTGCCGACGAAGAAATGACCGCCCGCTTGGTCGATGCAACCGAACGCCGTGTGGCGGCTAAGGCCATTGATTTTGGGCCGGATGTAATGCGCCAAGTCGAAAAATCGATTGTCTTGCAAACGCTAGACCAACATTGGCGCGAGCATCTCATAACACTAGAACACTTGCGCCAGATCGTCGGCTTGCGCGGCTTTGGCCAACGCGATCCGCTATCTGAGTTTAAGCTTGAAGCCTTTACTCTTTTCTCTGATTTGCTCTCTGGCCTGCGCCGCGACGTGGTGCGCTTTTTGGCTCATGTGCAATTGGAAACCCCGCCTCCCGTTCTAGAGACGCCTGAATTAGCCCGCCAAAACCCGAACGCTATCGGCAACGAGGTCACGACAGGCCCACAGGCTCAAGCCGCGGGTGTCGATTTCAATAAAGTTGGGCGCAACCAAGCCTGCCCTTGTGGTTCAGGCAAAAAGTTCAAACATTGCCACGGTGCGGTGCAGTAACTAGCGCTTGGATAGCTGTATCCAATTTTGCTTCCACGCCGGTCTCCCATTCAGAAAAAGAATTACACTCTGGCGACGTCGGAAACATAATCGCTCTTGAGGAGCTGATAACGCCGCCCGTATAGGCCTCGCTCGTTACCTCGAAGGCGCTCAACGCCTGTTGCGCAGACGCGCCTTGCGCGCCAAAACCCGGAACCAAAAACAACGCCTGTGGGAGTATTTGTCTAATCCTCACAGCTTCCTCAGGATAGGTAGCGCCAACGACAACACCGAGCGAGGACCAACCAGATTTGCCGACCAAGGCTTCACATTGGCCTTGCAGGCGGGTGGCAATCTCTTCGTATAAAGCCGTGTCTTTTTTGAGCGCCAAATCTTGAAAGTCTTTGGCGCCGGGGTTGCTGGTTTTCACCAAAATAAAAACACCTTTGCCGTTTGCTTGGCAGGCCTCAAGGAAGGGAGAAAGACTGTCCATGCCCAAATAGGGGTTGATGGTGATGGCATCAAAGGGGGCGTCTCGCGACAAATAAGCTTGAGCATAGGCCTGTGCCGTGGAACCGATATCACCTCTTTTGGCGTCCAGAATAACCAACAAGCCTTGTTGGCGCGCATACTCAGAAACGTCGAATAATAGCTGCATGCCTTCAGGCCCGAGCTGCTCAAAAAAGGCGGCTTGGGGTTTAACGGCAGGCACTTTGTTCGCCACCAAATCGATATAGGAAATTAAAAATTGTCCGATAGATTTCACTGTATCGGTTTTCTCCCGCACAAACTGAGGTGGCAAAGTAAGATGCGGGTCGAGCCCCAAGCAAAGCGGGTTGCGTTTTTTACGGGTTTGCGCTGTCAGCCTATCGGCAAAGTTGATGTCATCCATTGGGGGCCTCTTTTTATTGTTCGATGCAAGATTAACCGCAGTTGGATGGAAAATCATTAAAAAGGGGAAGCTATTTGCGCGCCCTCAATTAGGCTTGCCTTTTGCCGGCCACTGACTTTCACTAGAGCTGATGAAATTCACCCCTCGCTATGGAGATCCATATGAGCGTTCAGCCCTTTACCTTGCCGTCAGATGAAAACCGTTTGGCGTTTATTCGCCAACGCCTTGAGCAGGCGGTTTTTCCGCCGCAAATGGAAATTGGGCCGGATGAAGATATTTGGGCTTACGGCAGCGATGTCGACTATATGCGCGAGCTATGCGCCTATTGGCTGAACGATTACAAATGGCAAGACACGCTGGATGAGCTAAACCGCTTCTCGCATTTCACGGCTGACGTCGATGGGTTGAACATCCATTTCATCCACGAAGTTGGCTCCGGCGACAATCCCAAAGCTGTCTTGATGACGCATGGTTGGCCCGGCTCGATTTATGAGTTTCACGATGTCATCGACCGATTGGCGCATCCGGAAAACTATGGCGGCGAGGCACAAGACGGCGTCACCGTCATTTGCCCTAGCCTGCCCGGCTACGGATTTTCCGACGCTCCCAAACGCCCCATCGGACAAGTCACCACGGCAGCGCTGTGGAACAAATTAATGGTCGAGGTATTGGGTTTTGAAACCTATGTCGCCCAAGGCGGCGACTGGGGCTCGGTGGTCACGGCCCTTCTCGGCCTCAACCATGGCACCGAAAAAGGCGGCGGTTGTAGCGCCATCCACATCAACATGTATGGCCTGCAAAGCGGCGATGCGCCCAGCACGCCCGAAGAAACAAAATGGGCCGAGGGCTTTGCCGCCAAAATGCAAGCCGAGGGCGCTTATTTGCAATTGCAAGGCACCAAGCCGCAATCCCTAGCCCTGGCGATGAGCGATAGCCCGCTCGGCGTGGCGGCTTGGATAATTGAGAAGTTTCACGGCTGGAGCGATATTTTCACGCCCACGGGCCGCGACCTCTCCAAGCGATATACCAAGCACCAATTGCTCTCGAATATTATGATTTATCTAATGACCGGTAGTTTCGCGACTTCACTCTGGTTCTATCGCGGCTATTTCGAGGAGATGCCGCATATCGCGCCGGGCGAGAAAATCGAAGTGCCGTGTGGCATCGGCGAATTTGCCGAGCCCTATATCACGTTCCCGCCGCGCTCCCTGATGGAGAACAGCTATAATATCATCCACTGGGCGAGCTATGATGAAATCGGTCATTTCGCGGCTCTGGAAGACAGCGAAAAATTCGCTGCCGAAGTACAAAGCTTTTTGAAAAAACTCTAAATAATTCCTGTGCGACCCATATCGAGGAATTTCTGACGCCGCGCGTCCCGCAATTGTTTGGACGACTGCCCTGCCATTTGCGCTAATTCTTCTGATACAGCCATGCCGACATCGCGCATGGTTTTCTTGCGGTCGCGATGCGCACCGCCCACAGGCTCGGGTAAAATACGGTCAATGACGCCAAGCCCTTTGAGGTTCTGCGCCGTCACTTTCAACGCACCCGCCGCCAAATTGGCCTGCGCCGAAGACCGCCATAAAATAGACGCGCACGCCTCTGGCGAGGCGACGGTATAAATCGAATGCTCGAGCATTAAAATGCGATTGCCCGTGGCCAAAGCCAAAGCGCCACCTGAGCCGCCTTCGCCAATAATCAGCGACACAAAAGGCACACCCAATTGCAGGCATTTATCGGTGCAGCGCGCAATCGCTTCTGATTGGCCGCGCTCTTCCGCACCAATGCCCGGATAAGCCCCTGCCGTATCGACAAGGGTTACAACCGGCAGGTCAAAGCGCTCGGCCAAGTCCATCACACGAATGGCTTTGCGGTAACCCTCGGGGCGCGCCATGCCAAAATTATGCTTGAGGCGAGCATCTGTCGTGGAGCCTTTTTCATGGCCTAAAATCGCCACGCGCTGGCCTTGCCAACGGCCCAATCCGGCGATGACGGCATGGTCTTCCGAATACAATCGATCGCCCGCCAGCGGCACAAAGTCTTCCACCAGCTCCGCGATATAATCTTTGCAATGAGGCCGCGCAGGGTGACGCGCCACTTGCGTTTTCTGCCATGGGTCGAGGTCTTTATAGAGCTTGATAATCTGCTCATGCACTTTTCCCTCGAGGCGATTGATCTCAGCTACCAAATCAATGCCATCATTATTTCCGGTGCCGCGATCAACGTCGCGCAGCTCTCGAATTTGCCCTTCTAGGGCGGCAATTGGCTTTTCGAATTCTAAATAATTTTGGATCATTTGGTTTCCCCTTTGGAATAAGTAAATTATTCCGTTTCCAGCGTGTTTGGCAAGCTCTCGATTTTAGCCAAAGGATGCGCTTTGGCGACAAGCTGCCTTTTGCGCTCACTTAACACATGCGCGTAAATCTGCGTCGTCGAAATATCGGCATGACCCAGCATTTGTTGCACGGCGCGCAAATCGGCGCCGCGTTCCACCAAATGCGTGGCAAACGCATGGCGCAACACATGCGGGCTCACGCGTTTTTTATCCAGCCCGGCTAGGCCAGCGAGAGCATCGAGGATTTGAGTAAACCTTTGTCGCGTGAGATGCCCGGATTGGCCACTGGCGGGAAATAGATATTTCGAAGTTTTTTCCATCGTATTTTGATGCGCTTGCCAATCGGCAACGGCCAACCGCGCGGGCTCCGACAGAGGAACCATGCGGTCACGCCCGCCTTTGCCGCGTACAATCAGCAAGGGCCCATCCATGGCGGCATGCGGCAGGCTAACCAATTCGGTGACCCGCAAACCAGTGGCATATAAAACTTCGATAAGACAAATGGCGCGCGACCGTGTGGCTTTTTGCGCTGGCGTGGTTTGAGGCAATTGATGGCCTGCGTTTATCAGGGCTTCGGTTTCTGCCAAAGATAATACTTTTGGCAACGGCCTTTGCGGGGTCGGACGCCGCAAACCATCGGTCGGGTTACTGGCCCGCACATCTTCTAGCATTAGAAATTTATAAAAATGGCGCAAACTAGATAAGTGCCGCGCGACGGTAGAGGAAGCCATGCCCTGCTGGTTCATCCATGTCATATATTGGCTCAAGTCATCTTCTGTGGCGTCTTGCAAATCTGTTTCGTGGCGGCTCAAAAAACTCGCCAGACTTTTCAAGTCCCGTTCATAAGCGTCACATGTATGGCTACTTGCGCCGCGCTCGGCGCTCATCATCTCCAGAAACTGGCAGACGGCATTCTTCATTGCGAGGCGGGCGGAGGCAAGGCTTCTTCGGGGGTAAATAAAACTGGGCGGGGTGCTTGGGTGCCAAAGGCTTGCGGCGACACCACACTAAGGCGCGCCGAGGCACGCGTGAAAAACTCGCTAGCTAAATCATCGGCGACCGCCGACAGGCCTATATGGCGAAAGCCTTGCAACAGCAAAACGACTTCCTGCGCTTGCAAATTCCTCGGCTCCACCTCGCCATAACTGGCCACGACCGCGAGCAGAAAATCACCAATCCATTTATTATCGGCCAGTTTTTTCAGCCGAAGCTGTTCGTTATTCAACTCAGGCAAAGCCAAAATATCAAGCAAAGCCGAGGGCAGTTCCGCGCCAAGGCCATAATAAATGGCTAACTCGCGACGCAAGAAAGTCCGAAACGGGACGTCGGCACTGGCCCATTGCATTTCGAAGGCCTCCCAATCCAAAATGGGCGGCAAGCGAGGCTCTGATATAAGCTCTATCTCTGGGGACGAAGTGTCGGAAGGCTCAACATCGGTCTTTATGGGCGTCTCTTTGGGCGTCTCCAAAGGCTGCATGCTGGCAAATAATTGTTCGACGGAAGCTGCAACAGCCGGCTCTCCAAGCAGCGCCTCCACGGGCGCAACCTCTAGCTCAGACTCTGGCTCAGCCTCTAGCTCAGTCTCTAGCTCAGCCAGCAAGGCTTCCATCCTCCGCGCCCGGTTCGCGAGCGCTTCTTCCGCTTTCAAAATCGCAGCTGCAGAGGGGCGTTGGAAAGATAAAACACGTTTTGTTACGAGCCCAACCACTTGCTCGCCAGCCAATTTCTCGGCCTTCTCAAACTGCCCGACATAGCGCAAAGCGGGCAGCAAGACAGCGATATCTGTATCCGTCACGAACTCTGGCTCCAAAGCCACAGCCTGCGGCTCCTCCGGCTGCACAGAATCAGCTAGCTCCAAACCCTCATCAGACAAACCCTCTGCATCATCAAGTGGAATGCTCAGATCGCGCAATCGGTCGTCCAGCATGAGGACTAAATCGCGCCAGAGGCCGCGAGCAGAAGCCTCGCGCAAAGCTTCCGCAAGGGTGCGCGCCTGATTTTGCGGGGGCGCGGCATCTATCGTCAACAAGGTTTGCGCCAAATAAATAGCGTCTGGCAAGGCCTCGACACTCGGCTCAGTGGGCGCCTCCTCGGTTTCGAGGCTTTCGTCCACTTCCTCTATTTTACCAAAACCGGAACTAAAGTCAGAGTTCTCCGCTTCGGCTGGCGCTAGCGGCGCGAAGCTAGAAAGGTCAGCCAATTGTGTGACTTGCGAGAATTGCTCTGCGGGCATATGACCCGACAATACCGCCGCATGAGCCACCAATAATTGCACTCTTGCGGTTTGGCTATAATCACGAACCAAAGCGCCGCCATAATAAGCCGGCACCGACGGGAGAGCTTCAGGCAAAGGCTCGCCCGCCAATTGCAGCGCAGCAATTTGCAACGGGGTCAGCTCGCTTGGCAAAACTAGAGGGGGCTCTTCTTTGGCCTTCTTGGCGGCAGCCGCTTGCTCGCTGGTGCCAAAAGTCAAAGGCACTTGCGCGGCCAATAAAAATGCCATGTCGCGGAATAACCTATCGGCGCCCATTGTTTTCTGATTGAGGTCCATCGTTAGGCTGGCTTTTTCATATTCTCTTTCGCGCAATTGGCAATAAATCCCAAGTTGCACGAAAAACCGCAAAGTATCGCGCCGCCCCAAAGTCGAGCGTTGTGGCCGGGTCACTTCACACGCGGCCTCCGGATTGCCGGTTCCCAAATGAGCCAGCACAGTCGCGCGCGCCGCATAAGCATCGCTCGAAGCTGCGCCGGTTAGCGCTTCTAAACCCAAAACCGCTTGCGTATCCCCAAGCGCCAAAAACCGATTAAGACGCGCCCCAAACCAGCTAATGCCATCGACGGTGCCCACAGGCGCTGCGGCCGTGCCGCGGTGTAAGGTCAATTCTGCGTCGCGCAAGACAGACGTGGTAAAACGGGTCGGCAGACGCGCCATTTGATCAGCAATAAAAGCCAACCGAGCGCCCCGCCATAAACCTTGCTCTAGCCCTTGTTCCGACCCCTGCTCTTGCCCAAAGCCAACTTCCAATCCGACGGGCGCATCTTGCAGCGCGCCCAATTGACCGACTTGCACAATGTCCGAGGCCGAGCCCGGCGCCGCAGCAACCGCTCTCACGGAGCGCTTCATCTGCCGAGCCGTGGCCCGCGGAGCTAATTTTTCGCCTTTTCGGTCTCTGGCCTTTGGGGCGCCAATGGCCGATTGCATAATCGGTGGCACAATATTGAGCGGCGCGCGTAAAGCAGTTTGCGCGTGCGCGGCACTCGACACCAAAAGCCCGGTCATCAAACCGGCTTGAACTAATTTCCCAAAAGCCATACGACCCAAATTATCCTGATGCTCTATTGATTGAAGCGATTATTGTCGAGCACATCGACCGCGGTTTCGCGCGGCGGCTCCACCGCGCGCGATAAAAACAGTACGCCGCCAACCAGCACAGCTAGACTTAAAATAATAATGACCGTTTGTTTCGATGCCACGCTGGAACTCCTTCATTTCGATTCTTGAGGAGTATATCAGCAATAAGGCACAATCGGGGCAGATTTTCGTGAACCCTAGACGCCTTTCATGAATGCGCTTAGTCTCAGATAACATGTCTGCTGATAGACATGAGCTTCGATGGAGACCCTCATGGCCGACGGGCCCGTGATCCAAATTGAAAAACCAATTGTGCTGCTGGGCATGATGGGGGCTGGCAAGTCTAGCCTTGGTGTGCGGCTTGGCGAGGCTCTGGAGCTAAAGTTTCGGGATGCCGATGCGGAAATTGAAAAAGCCGCTCAAATGAGCATCCCTGAGATTTTTGAAAAACATGGCGAGACCGCCTTTCGCGAAGGCGAGCGCCGCGTCATCCAACGCTTGTTAACCGAGGGGCCACAAGTGCTGGCCTTGGGCGGCGGCGCTTTTGTCAATGACGAGACCCGCGAACAAATTCTCGCGCAAGCCCATTCCATATGGCTCGATGTGCCGCTCGACGAATTGGTTCGCCGCGTGCAAAAAAAGCCGGGCAAGCGCCCGCTGCTGGCCGGACAAGACGTGCGCGCCAAATTAAACGAGCTGCAAAAAGCCCGTGAACCCCTGTATGCCAAGGCCGATTTAAAGGTAGATGTCGGCGGCGGCACGCATGAAGACGCCGTGGCGCGTTTGATAAAAGCGCTCCAAACCCGTCTCGCCACCCCCCAAGACGCTTGAGGGCGCTGGACAAATGCCCTTCCTTTCTCTAAAGCCAAAATCATGACCGAGACGACAAAAACACCGACGACCCAAAAGCTAGGCTCGCTAGAGCGCGAAACCGTGCGCGTGGCGCTGGGTACGCGCAGCTATGACATTGTTATTGGCGCCGACCTCTTGAGCCAAGCGGGCCCTTATATTGCGCCGCTTTTGCCGCGCCCCAAGACGGTGATTGTAACCGATACAAATGTCGCGAAAGCCCATTTGGAAACCCTCAAAACCGCCTTGGATGGCGCGGGCATCGCGCATGCCAGCTATCTTGTGCCGGCGGGCGAAGCGTCGAAAAACATCTCGCAGCTCGAGCAATTGTGCGACTGGTTATTGAGCCAAAAAATAGAGCGCGAAGATTGCATCATCGCTTTAGGCGGCGGCGTGATTGGAGACCTTACTGGATTTGCCGCCTCTATCTTGCGCCGTGGCACGCGATTTATTCAAATTCCGACCACGCTGTTGGCGCAAGTCGACAGCTCCATTGGTGGCAAGACCGCGGTTAATTCGACGCTGGGCAAAAACCTCATCGGTGCCTTTCATCAGCCCGACTTAGTGCTGGCCGATATGGATGTTTTAAAAACCCTGCCGGAGCGCGAGCTGCGCGCGGGCTATGCCGAAATTGTTAAATATGGTGCCCTTGGCGATATCAAATTTTTCGACTGGTTGGAAGCCAATGGCGAAAAAGTTTTAGCGCTGGACGCCCAAAGCGTGGCCTATGCGGTGGCGCAAAGCTGCCGCGCCAAAGCCGCCATTGTGGCGCGCGATGAGCGCGAAGCGGGCGAACGGGCTTTGCTAAACCTCGGCCATACATTCGGCCATGCGTTTGAAAAAATAACTGGCTATGGCGAGGCTTTGCTGCACGGCGAAGCGGTGGCCTATGGCATGGTTTTGGCGTTTGCTTTCTCGGCTCATCGCGGCGATTGCGACGAGCAAGACGCCGAGCGTTTGCGCGCCCACCTCGAGGCCTGTGGCCTGCCTGCCAGTATGGCACAAGTCGGAAATGGCGCCTTTGATGTGGACGCATTGATAGACGCCATGGGGCAAGATAAAAAAGTTAAAGCGGGTAAAATGCGTTTCATTTTAGCGCGGGCGCTAGGCGATACTTATATCGCTGAAGATGTGAGCGCTGAGGCTTTACATCCCTTCTTGATAGCGCAAGGAGCGCGCCCCTAATGGATGGTTTTACCGCCGGACTGATTTGGACCGCTGGACTGATTTTCTTTCTTCTGGTGCTTTCGGCATTTTTGTCGGGCTCGGAAACCGCGCTGACTGCCACCAGCAAAGCGCGCATGTTGCACTTACAACAAGAAGGCAAACGCCGCGCCCGTTGGGTTATCGTTTTGCTCGAGCAAAAAGAACGCCTTCTCGGCGCCATTCTGCTTGGCAATAATTTGGTTAATATTATGGCTTCGGCGCTAGCGACGCGGGTGTTCCTAGAGATGTTTGGCGAGAGCGGCGTGGTCTACGCAACCCTTATGATGACCGCTTTGGTGGTTATCTTCGCCGAAGTTCTGCCCAAGACCTATGCCATACTGGCGCCCGATGCGACGGCCTTGCGCGCCTCTGGCCCTTTGCGGGTTCTGGTATTTGTTCTGGCTCCCATCACCATTGCTCTGGCATTTATTTCGAGAACCATTTTGCGCATCACAGGGCTTGCCAAAAGCGCCAGCCTTAGCCTTGTGCCAGCGCATGCCGAAATTCGGGGCGCCATTGATTTGCACCACCAAGAAGGGGCCGTGCATAAAGGCGACCGCGATATGCTGGGCGGTATTCTGGATCTGGTCGATACCCAAGTCGAAGAAATTATGATCCACCGCAACGCGATGGAAACCATAGATGTCCGTCAGCCGAGCGACGATATCGTCAAACAAGTTTTGGCCAGTCCCTATACCCGCATTCCTCTGTGGCGCGACGACCCAGAAAATATTATTGGCGTGTTGCACGCCAAAGATTTGCTGCGTGCGCTGGCCACCAATCCGGTGGGCGCGGCTGGCATCGACATTGCCAATATTGCCACCGCGCCTT
>TARA_B110000971_G_scaffold194849_1_pt1 | contig 10627 bp, 11 predicted proteins | sample TARA_B110000971 | Tara Oceans TARA_B110000971 (sample SAMEA4397842) | marine metagenome | biome: Polar Biome; feature: [SRF] surface water layer (ENVO:00010504); material: water (ENVO:00002006), including particulate matter (ENVO:01000060) such as... | depth 5 m | reverse complement strand
TCTATATCCATATCGAATCAAATTGATTATGAAGATAGTGTTTGATAGTTACAAGTAATTATTCATCTATGTCTCACTTAAAAATATTCACAGATCTTACTAGGCTAAATAAACCAATTGGTATTATGCTTCTTTTTTGGCCGTGTTCATGGGGATTAGCTTACGCTTACAGTGTAGACTATAACCTAAATCAATTTTTATATTATCTTTTTTTGTTTTTCTTAGGTTCTGTACTGATGAGAAGCGCAGGGTGTATTGTTAATGATATTGTAGACAGGGATATAGACAAAAGAGTTCAAAGAACAAAAAAAAGACCCCTTGCTTGCGGTCTGATTTCTGTAAGACTAGCTTTAATTTATACCGTTACTCTTTGTGCTGTGGCTTTTTTGATTTTAATTCAATTTAATGCACTAACTATTTTTTTAGGTATAGGTTCTATGCTTTTGGCATTCTCCTATCCGTTTATGAAAAGAATAACTTACTGGCCTCAACTTTTTTTGGGTTTAACTTTTAATTGGGGTGTCATTATGGCCTGGACAGCTGCAACTAATGGCATTTCCGTTGAAATTATTACACTTTATGTAGCAGCCATATTTTGGACATTGGGCTATGACACTATATATGGAGTTCAAGATATTGAAGATGATGAAATAATTGGTATAAAGTCAACATCAATTAAGTTTAAGAAAAATATAAAATTATTTGTTAGTGTTTGTTATTTTTTAAGTTCTTTTTTAATAGTCAACTTGTTCTATAATCAACTTGGTTTAAATAATTTTACACTATTAATTATAATTTTCATTTTAAGTTTAATGTATCAAATAATAATATTTAAAAAAAATAGTCAAAAAAAATGCTTAGAAGCTTTTAAATTAAACAATTTTTCTGGATTGTTCGTATTTTTAGGAATTATCTTAATCAACTAAAATAAAATCAAAATGAAATTAGACGAATTAATAGCAATACTCAGACGACTTTATAGGGAGTATGTTAAGAAACACTTCAAAAGAATTCTTGTTTCATTATTTTTATCTATAATAGTTGCGTCAAGTACTGCTGGAATTGCTTGGCTTCTAGATCCAGCTGTTAAAAAAATTTTTATCGATCAAGATAGAACCTTTGCTTTTATTATTCCTATTGGAATTATGTTTACGTTTTCAGCTAAAGGCTTGTCTTTATATTTTGCAAGATTAAATGTTTTAAAAGTAGGCCACGAAATTGCGGGAGAGATACAAAAAAAGATCGCAAATAATATTTTAACTACAGATATTGAAACACTGGATGGAAGACATTCTGGCAAGTATATAGCGAATGTTATGTTTGATTCTGGTCAAATTCAGTCATTAGTTAGTACTGGAGTTCTAAATATTATGAAAGATACTTTATCAGTAATAGCTTTAGTCTATTTAATGTTTTATCAAAATTGGAAGTTGGCTTTATTTGCAATTTTAATGATGCCTTTAGCGGCAATATTTGCAAAAAGTTTAGGTAAAAGAATTGGGAAAGCAACTGGAGAAGCTGGTGAAATAGCAGGTCGCTTAACATCTTTTTTATCCGAAATTCTTAAAGCTTCACGAATGATAAGAATTTATCAAAAAGAAGAATCAGAAAATGACAAATCTAATAAAGTAATGAATGAATTAGTCGCAAAAAATATAAAAATAGGAAGTATCATGATTAGAGCTACTCCTATTATGGAGTCTTTGACAGGCTTTATGATAGCAGGCTTTATTTATTATGCAGGTATATTAATTGCAGCAGGTGAGATCGAGGTTAATAATTTTTTTTCTTTTTTAGCTGCTATGATGCTTGCGTATCAGCCTATACGATCTTTAGCGACTATCAATATGACAGCTTATCAAGGTGCAGCAGCAGCAAAAAGAATTTTTACTGTAATCGACAAGCCGATTGAAACAAAAAATGACCCTAGCTTACCAGCTCTTAAGGTTGATAAAAGCAACATAAAATTTGAAAATATAAATTTTCATTATTCAAATACAAAAAATAAAGCCGTTAAAAATATAAATTTAGAAATTAAAGGAGGTTCGATGACTGCTTTTGTTGGCCAAAGTGGGGCCGGTAAAAGTACTATTATCAACTTACTACCGAGATTTTACATGCCACAGGAGGGGAAAATTTTTATTGATAATCAAAATATTTATGAAGTATCGCTATATTCGCTTAGAAAAAATATTTCATTAGTTAGTCAAGATGTAATTTTATTTGATAATACTATTAAAGAGAACATCGCTTATGCCGATCCTATGGCTTCTGATGAAGAAATTATAAAAGCTTGCCAGTTTGCTGCTGCTGATGAATTTATTAATAAACTTCCTGAAAAATACGAAACTTATATTGGTGAGAACGGTGTTAGGTTGTCAGGTGGTCAGAAACAAAGAATATCTATCGCAAGGGCAATTCTAAAGAAATCTCCTATTATTCTTCTTGATGAGGCAACTTCTTCCTTGGATGCAGATTCAGAACACGTAGTTCAAACTGCGATATCTAATTTAACAAAAAATAAAACAACGCTTGTAATAGCGCACAGACTATCAACCATTCACAATGCAGAACAAATTTTTATTTTGAAAGATGGTTCTGTTATTGGCTCGGGAAATCATGAATATTTGATTAAAAATTCAAAAGAATACAAGTCGCTATACGAAAAACAGTTAAAATAAATTAATGCTAAGTATTTATAGAATCTTAACTTTTTTTTTATATCCCTTATTTGTAGTTTTAATCTATATTAGATTAATTCAAAAAAAAGAGGATAAACTAAGATACAAAGAAAAAATTTTTGCATCTTGCTTTAATGTTAGTAAAAATAATGAAAAAAAACTAATTTGGTTTCATGCTGCAAGCGTAGGTGAAACTTTAAGTATTTTACCTCTGATAGAAGAATTAAATAGCTTTAATAAAAATATAGACTTTCTTATCACTACTGTAACTTTAAGCTCTGCAAATCTACTTAAATTAAGACTAAATGATTTTAACAATGTAACCCACCGTTTTTTTCCTTTTGATACAGAATATTTATCAGAAAGATTTTTAAATGCATGGAAACCTAATTTAGTTTGCTTTGTAGATTCTGAAATTTGGCCAAATTTTCTATTTAAGATTAATAAAAAAAAAATTCCCTTAGTCTTAATTAATGGCAGGATTACAAAAAAAACATTTAAAAAATGGAATATATTTCTTAATTTTGCAAAAAAGGTTTTTAATAATTTCAATCTTTGTTTGCCTTGCAGCAAAGAATCAATGCAAAATTTGAGAGGTTTAGGTGTAGAAAAATTATCTTATATTGGCAATCTAAAATTCACAATTAAAATTAAAGAAGAAAACCTTAGTATGGCTAATGTAAAAATATTGGATACTTTTAAGGTATGGTGTGCAGCAAGTACTCATGAAGGGGAAGAAAATATTGCTATAAAAACGCACTTAGAGATCAAAAAAAATTATAAAAATATTTTAACTATTATTATACCAAGACATATAGATAGAGTCTCTTATATAGAAAATTTAACAATTAAATTTGGTTTGAATTATCAGATCTTAAGTGATGGAGATGCAATAAATAATAATAATGAAATTTTGATAATTAATTCTTTTGGAGTCTTGTTTAAATATTTTAAATATTGTAAAAATATTTTTATCGGAAAATCCCTAATAAAAAAACTAAGTTTTGATGGCGGCCAAGATCCTATTGAGGCAGCAAAACTAAATTGTAAAATTTATTTTGGACCCTATGTTTATAATTTTCAAGAAGTTTACGATTTTTTAGAAACTAATAATATGGCAGAACAAATTAAAAATGAGTATGATTTATCAAAAAAAATAATTAAAAATTTTATAGATCCAGCAAAAATTAAAAATCAAAATATAGATTTGTTAAATAACTATGGTAATAAAATATTACAGCAAACAGCTGCTGAATTAATTAAATTGCTTGAAATAAATAATGAAAATATACAAACCTAGATTTTGGGATAAAAAAAATAGTTTTATCGGATTCCTTTTACTCCCTCTGTCAATTTTCTTACAAGTTTTGATTCACTTGCGAAATAAGACTGTTAAAGAGAAAAAGAATTCTATTCCAGTCATATGTGTTGGTAATATTTATATAGGTGGAACTGGAAAAACTCCATTGGCTATTGAAATTATACATACTCTAGAAAAATTAAACAAAAAAGCTGCTTTAATTAAAAAGTCATATGAGGGGCATCAAGATGAATTTAAATTAGCTACTTCTAGAGGCATAAAGTTGTTTAAAGATTCCTCACGCCACAAAGCAATTAATAATGCCATAAAAAATAATTTTGACTGCGTAGTTTTAGACGATGGATATCAAGACTTTTCAGTTGAAAAAAATTTAAATATAGTGTGTTTTAATGAAAAACAAATGATTGGCAATGGTATGACATTGCCTTCTGGCCCTTTGAGAGAACCACTTTCTTCCTTAAAAAGATGTCAAATTGTGATTATTAATGGTGACAACAATTTAGAATTTGAAAAAAAAATAAAAAATATTAATAAAAATATAAGCATTTATTATTCAAAGTATTTACCAACTAATGTAGAAAATTTTAAAGACAAAAAATTATTAGCTTTTGCTGGTATAGGAAATACACAAAACTTTTTTGATCTTTTAGAGGAAAAAAATTTAAAAATAGAAAAAAAAATTTCATTTCCTGACCATTATAACTACTCCTTAAAAGAATTAAATGAAATGATAAATTTTTCTATCGATAATAAATTAAAACTAGTGACAACAGAAAAAGATTTTTTTAGGATCAGGCATTTTAAATTACCCCAGATACAAAGTTTAAACATATCACTTGAAATTAAAAATAAAGTAAATTTTGAAAAACAAATAGCTGAATATTTATGATAAAAATTACTAAGTATTTTTTTCAATCTATTATTATTTATTTATTTTTTATCATCATAAAAATAATAGGCTTAAGATTATCTAGAATATTATTTACTTATTTGTTTAATAAAATAGGACCAATTATAAAATCTAATCAAGTTATTGATGAAAACCTAAATAAGTTTATGGGCTCTTATAATGAAAATATTAAAAAAAATATAAAAATAGAAATGTGGTCTAACTTTGGTAAAACTTTTGTAGAATATTTATTTTTAAAAAATCTAAGAAATAATGACTCTCATATAAAAATAAAAGGTCAAGATATTTTACAAAAAATAAAAGATGAAAATAAACCTGTAATTTTTGTATCAGGCCATTTTGCTAACTTTGAATTAATGTCTATGGAGTTAACAAAAAAAAAAATAAAACTAGCTACAATTTATAGACCTCTAAATAATATTTTTTTAAATCCTTTTATGGAGTATCTCAGAAAAAAGTATATTTGTAAAAATCAAATTAAAAAAGGTCTTGCCGGTGTTAAGAATACAATAAACTATATACAAGATAATTTTAGCATTGCTTTAATGATTGACCAACGTGTTAGCGAAGGTAAACGATTTCCCTTTTTTGAACACATGGCATTAACAACTACCCTCCCTGCCCAGCTAGCTGTGAAGTATCATTTAGACATTGTACCTATATATATCAGCAGAAATAAAGATGATAATTTTGAAATCGAGATTTATGAACCAATTAAAGTTGTGGACAAGGAGGATTTGGAAACAAGTAAATTAAATCTCACCATAAAGTTAAATAAAATCACTGAACAAATGATATCTAGAAATCCTGGTCAATGGATATGGACTCATAATCGTTGGAAGTAGCTATTTTTTTTTCAAATCTTCATATTTTATTTTTACTTCTACAGGTGAGTAATATGCCTCTTGAAGCTCTACGCTCCAATAATTCAAATCTTCTAAAGGTATTTTCTTACTAGAAATAGCACAAACAACATGATCTCCTTCTTTTATAATCTCAAAAAAGTTTGCTTTGTACTCTAGAGTAGCTTTTTTTTTATTCATGTAATGAAATAATATATATAATATATTTTTTCATATGAATATTGCTTTAATAGGTAGTGGTGGCCGTGAACATGCAATTTGTCAGAAATTACGTGATTCTAAGTTAACAAATAAAATTTATTGCATTCCTGGTAATGCGGGTACTGCAACTATTGCAAAAAACTTAAATACAGATTTTTTAAATTTTAGGAAATTACTAATAACTATTAAATTTTATAATATAGATTTGGTTATTGTTGGACCTGAACTCCCTTTAGTTAAGGGCATAGTTGATTTTTTAAAAAAAAATAAAATTAAAGTTTTTGGTCCAAATCAATATGCAGCACAACTTGAGGGTTCTAAGTCATTCATGAAATCTTTATGTAAAGCTAATAATATTCCAACAGCAGGATTTAAAATTTGTAAAAATATGAAAGATGTAAAAAGTTTTTTACTTCAAAGCAACTTACCTATTGTTGTTAAAGCTGATGGTCTGGCAGCAGGAAAAGGTGTTGTTATATGCCATTCTAAAAAAAAAGTTAGAAAATTTTGTAATGAAATTTTCTTAGGTAAGTTTAAATCCTCAAGAAAATTAGTTCTTGAAGAATTTTTAGAAGGTGAAGAAGCAAGCTATTTCCTAATAGTAGATAAAAAAAGTTTTTCTTTTATTGGTTCTGCTCAAGATCATAAACGTGTTGGGGAAAAAGAAATAGGGCTAAATACAGGTGGTATGGGCGCTTACTCTCCTGCTCCAATTATAGATAGATATTTAGAAAAAAAAATAATAAATAAAATAGTTAGACCTACTCTTAATGCCTTAAGAAAGAAAAAAAATTCCTATACTGGCTTTCTATATGTGGGTTTAATGATTAAAAATAAAGAACCTTACTTAATAGAATACAATGTGAGAATGGGAGATCCCGAATGCCAAGTAATAATGCCAAGACTTAAAACCGACTTGGTGCGAATATTAAATGCTGCATTAGAAAATAGACTAAATAAAATAAATATTAAATGGAGTAATTACAAGTGTATGGCTACAGTACTCTGTGCAAAAGGCTATCCAAATAAGCACGTGACTAATAAAATTTTTAGTTTAGAAAAAATTAAGTTAAAAAAAAAATCATTTATATTCCATGCGGGTACGTCAATTAAAAATAATTCTTTAATTTCAACAGGCGGTCGTGTCTTAAGCGTGGTTGTATTGGGAAATTCTTTTTTAAGAATACGAAATAACATTCATAAAATAATTAAAAAAATTAATTGGAAGTACGGTTTCTTTAGAAGAGATATTGGTTGGAGGGTGATAAGTTCTAAATGAGAATTATTAGTGGTTTTTTAAAAGGGAAAAAAATAGATTTTTTAAAATCTACTACAACACGCCCACTAAGAGATTTTGTCAAAGAAAGCATTTTTAATGTTATGCAGCACTCTACTCTAATTAATGTTTCTTTGGATGGTGCAAATGTATTAGACCTATATTCTGGGGTAGGTTCATTTGGTATTGAGTGTATATCTAGAGGAGCAAAAAAAATATCTTTTGTAGAGAGTGATAGTAAAGCTTTAATTGTTTTAAAAAAAAACTTGGAAAAATTAAATGTAGAAAAAAAAAGTAATGTATTTGGAAAGAAAATAATTTCATTCTTAGACCAGTTAGATATAGATATTAAATATGAAATTTTTTTTTTAGACCCTCCTTTTTCAGAAAATTTTTTTTTGGAAGATTTGAAAATGATTAAGAAATCTAATATTTTTAAGAAAAACCACATTATTATTATTCATCGAGAGTATAAATCCCAAGATGATACCTCAGGTGTAATCAATATTATTGCGACAAAAAAATATGGGCGGTCAAAAGTAATATTTGGAAGTTTAGCTTAAATATTTTTTAGTTAAAATTTTTACTTCTTCTACTGCTGGTTGATTAAATGGATTTACACCAATAGACTTTCCAACTAGTGCTGTCTCAAGTACGAAATAGGCAAATAGTTCGGCTAAAATTTCTTCGTTAATGTTGCTAATTTTAAATTCCCTAAAAGGAATTTGCTTTTTTTTTAATACTTGGGTTAAAGCTTTTTTTTGAGACAATACAACTTTTGAAAGTTCTTTGTTTTCTATATAACTAAAAGATTTACCGAAAAAATTATTATTTATTTTCATTTTTTTTTTTATATTTAAACTAAATATATAAAATAATTTATCTCTAGGCCCATCTAAATATAGTTGTAGTAAACTATGATGATCGCGCGGTGCAGGGGAAATAACGGGCAATATTCCCTTGCCATTTTTACCTAAGCTTTCAGCTATTAGTTGCTGACACCAGGAGAGAAAATCATTTAACTGAGGTGCATAATTAAGAAGTATAATTGATTTAATTTTTTTTGATCTGTATATGTGCGCTAGTTTTATAACACTTTCAATTAAAAATAAGTTTTTACGTGACTTAAAAAAAGAAAGCAAATTTTTCCTAAAACTAGTTATGTTAAGGCCCATTAGATAGGCAGGTATCATACCGACTTCTGTAAGAACAGAGTATCTCCCACCAATATAATCTCTATGAGGTATTAATAATATGTTTTTTTTTTTAGCGAACGTATTTAATAAATTATTTTTTTTTTCAGTTATAATAATTGTATTTTTGTAGCTAATTTTATCTTTGAGTAAGCTGCTATTAATTAAAGTTTCAATAGTATTTCCTGATTTAGAAATAATAATAAAAAGACTTTTTTTTATATTTTTTTGTTTTCTGATTTTTTCAATTTTTAGCTGATCTAAGTTGTCAATAAATATTAAATTTTTTTTAATTTTTTTTTTCAAGAAACTGTAAATAGCACGAGAGCCTAGGATTGAGCCACCCATACCAATTAAGACAATTGTTTTATATTTTATAAATTTTTTAAGATTGTGTTTGTTTAAATCTAAAAAAAAATTTTTACTTAAAAAATGGAATGCATTTTTTTTACTATCTAAGTTATTGTAAATACTCTTAATAATTTTATTTAATTTTACTCTATCTTTAGAATGTAAGTTTTTTTTTAAGTGAGTTTTACCAATACAATTTTCTAATGAAAGATCGTTCATTTTTTAATTTTGCTAAGGATAGATTTTTCCACGGATGATGATTTTGACATACCGGTACTAGGCTCTGATCTTGATTTTTTTAATAATTTCTTGATATTATTTTTTTCATCTTTAGTTTTATTTTCAGAAATTCCTGGTCGAGGTATAGTTTCAAAATCAGGAGGTTGAGTTAAAGGTTCTTTTTTTTTAATTAGAAATTCGTCTGTAGATTTTCCTTTTTCATTTCTTAAAACATCACCTGCTTCTCTAAATGAAGAACAGCTAATTATAAGTATAGTTAGTGTAAAAAAAATAAATATAGATTTTATAATTTTCATTTTTTATTTAAAATTAGATCTTTGCTGATTAACAAAATTACTCCAGTCGTAATAAATATATCCGCTATATTGAATGTAAACCAGTGAAAATCATTAACATGAATATCTATAAAATCTGGAACTGCAAAATAAAACAACCTATCATAAAAATTTCCTACCGCACCACCTAGAACTAGAGAAAATAATACTTTATCTGTAAAATTAGCATTATTAATTAAATGTATTAAAAAAACTAAAACTAAAAAAATTAGAAAAGAAATAATATGATAATAAATATTAGCATTTTGACTAAATAATCCGAAACCAATTCCTGTATTCCAAATAAGATCAAAATTTAAATAGTCGTTAATATAAAAACTATTATTATTTAATTGGTGTTTTATAATTTGTACTTTTGATATTCTATCTATAGTAAAAATTAAAATAGTTATTATTAAAGAAATTATTTTATCTTTAGTAAAAATTTTGTTTCTGATGTTTTTGGAAATATTCATCCGTTAATTAATGCCACAATATTTTCTTTCACATTTTTCATCTAGTACCTTCCAGCAAAGTGTGCACTTTGACCCTACAGATTTTTCAACTTCTATTTTTATTTCACCTTCAATTTTGTTTTTAATTTTTTCAACTTTTGAGGCAATAAAATACTCTTCTAAATCTAAGCCCTCCAAAAGTTTAAATTCTTTTTCATTTACATTAATTTTAACATTTGCTTCTAAACTGGAGCCTATCTCTTTATTAGTTCTTTTCTCTTCAATAGCAATATTTACCACTTGTTTGATTTTATAAAGCTCTTTCCATTTTTTTGTTAAACTGTCGTCTTCCCATTTATTTGGAATTTCTGGAAATATTGTTTCATGAATACTGATTTCATTTTTATTTAATAAGCTAAATATTTCTTCAGTCGTAAAAACAAATATGGGTGCTAGCCACTTTAACAAGCATTCCAGGATTATATTTAAAACAACAATACAATCTTTACGTTTTTTAGAATTTAAATCGTCACAATATAAAACGTCTTTTCTTATATCGAAATAAAATGATGAAAGTTCTAATGTGCAAAAATTTAAAAGTTCTTTATAAAGTTTATGAAAATTATAAATTTTTAAGTTCTCTTCTATAGTTTTGTTTAAATGAAACAATCTTCCTAAAATATATCTTTCTAATTCTGAAAAAGAATTAATATCTATTTTTTGTAAATCTTGTTTTTCAAAACTATCTTGTAAATTTCCTAAGATAAATCTAAATGTGTTTCTAATTTTTCTATAAGATTCAGCGTGTTGAGCTAAAATAGT